>Ga0315291_10012573_pt1 | contig 10273 bp, 8 predicted proteins | sample YL17G12_20_MG_FD_203070 | JGI IMG/M metagenome (GOLD analysis project Ga0315291, IMG submission 203070) | Sediment microbial communities from Yellowstone Lake, YNP, Wyoming, USA - YL17G12_20 | ecosystem: Environmental > Aquatic > Freshwater > Lake > Sediment | place: USA: Wyoming | collected...
TCATCAGAAACAATATTCCAGGCCATATCCAGCCCGATTCCCGAAGAAACGCATATTTCAAGCAAGTCTACCGCCTCAGGCAGGTGTTGGCGGATTTCGTCATGATGCTTTTTCAACTGTATTATGACTATGAAATTAGGTAAAAAAAACAACACAGAAGCACCCAGAAAAACCAGGGTAATCGCCATGCTTGGGGCCATTTTCAATGGCATAATCAAAACTGTTGTTCCCACCAATCCGATAATAAAAAGCATGATTTTGATACCTGTATATATTGCCGGGGCTGCCGACTTTAAGTATCCGGCTCGCAAAAGTTGTTCATTCAGACTCTTTTTTGAATGTCCGTGAGAAACAAAGTTGCCCACCTGCGCAATAAAATTAAGAAAGTTGGATTTCTGTGGTTTCTCCTTTTCAGCTATACCCACCCATCTGTTGTCCTGCAGTCTGATTTCGACCGCTATTTTTTTTTGCCTGCGAGCGATGATTATTGACGCACCGATAGCCATAATGGACAAGAACGTGAGAAGCGGAATCAATAACATATAAACTGAGTCACCCATTTTATGCTTCCTATAGGAATATTTATGTTTATTCGTTCAATAGCGAAGTATTGCAAGTCGCTTCATCATCCAATAGCCAAGTAATACCATCACAATTAGTGTCAGCAACATAAACCTGCCGGCAGTAGTAGTGTACAATGGTTTCATATATTCAGGGCTGATAGCATTCAACAAGAAAAACAAAACAACGGGCAGTGCAGCCAAAAAGTTGGCGCTAAACTGCGTTTGTGCAATCAGAACTCTTACCTTTCTGTTGAGTCTTATTCTTTCTCGGAGAACCGATGCCAGGGTATCCATTAAATCCGCCAGATTTCCTCCGCTTTGCAGTTGTATTGTGACTGCCGTAGCAAAAAGCTTAAACTCATTGTTGCCGGTAGCTCTGGATTCTTTGTGAAGTGAATTCTTTAAATCCAGACCCAGCGATTGTTCCTGACAAATTCGATAAAAAACGCTGTTTAACGGTTCGCCAATCTCTTCTGAAATTACTTGAAAAGCCCCGACTAAGGGATGTCCGGCACGAAGAGAGCGAGCAGCAAACCCCAAAGCATCAAGAAGCTGTCTCTCAAACAAAACAACTCGTTTCTTGATTCGATGTTGTGTGTAACCCCCAAAAATTGATAATACCAAAATGAACGTACCCAGCCCTAAAAGTGCTCCTCCACCCAAAATAACAGTGAAAACAAAGCCTAAAACAGCAACTCCGAGGATGCCCATGACAACAACTTGTATTTGGGTATGCCATCCGGCATCATTAGCTATTTTTCTGATTCTTTCCTGGAAAGTCAGTTTTTCAGCCAGTTTAATCCTGTTTTCGCCATGTTGTATATCACGCCAAAGCCCGATGATTTTGGTTTCGTCAGTTTCCGGCCCGACAAGCCCTAATCTTTTCTGGATTTTTTTTAACCGGGCAAGATATTGCCCTAACCATAGGAAAACACAAAGACCCCAAATTGAAAAGACCAATACAAATACGGTAACTAAGATGATAATATTTAATAATCGCTGGGCATCCATAGTTTTGAATACTTTTTAAGCTATCTATGAAAAAATTTAGTATCTTTGGCAATCCGATCTCTGTAAATCTTGATTTTGTGATCTAACTACCGTTTTAATTCCTTTTATCGGCAAGTTTAATTTTCTTTGTTCACAATTTTTTTGTCTTTCGAGCCGGAGCCAACAAGAACGCGACGCTGGAATAAACCTTGGGGTATATCTATACCTTCTTCCTGTAATTTGCTCACGAGATTGGGGCGAACTCCACAAACTTCAAATTGCCCATAGGCATTGCCTTCTTTGTCAACGCCAAGCTGGTTAAAACGGAAAATATCATGCAGGCAAATTGTCTCACCTTCTGTTCCCGTTATTTCTGCAATGTTTACGACTTTGCGAGCGCCTCCAGTGATACGATCAAGATGAATCAAAACATCAAGAGCTGAGCTGATTTGTTCGCGAATTGCATTAACAGGATAGTTTATACCCGCCATGCTTACCATATTTTCAAGCCGGCTAAGTGCATCTCTCGGGCTATTAGCATGAACAGTTGTCATAGACCCTTCATGTCCGGTATTCATAGCTTGCAACATATCCAAAGTCTCTTCACCGCGAACTTCTCCGATAATAATTCTGTCCGGCCGCATACGAAGACTATTGCGAAGCAGCTCTCGCTGTGTTATTTCTCCCTTGCCTTCAATATTTGGCGGTCTGGTCTCTAACCGGATAACATGTTTTCTCTGCAGCTTTAGCTCTGCGGCGTCTTCGATACTCACAACACGCTCACCAGGAGGAATCCATCTTGACAAGGCATTAAGAAAGGTGGTTTTTCCAGTTCCCGTTCCACCTGAGATTAGGATATTCACTTTAGCCTGAACGCATGCTTCCAGGAAAAAAGCCATTTCCTTAGTTATAGAGTCAAGCTCAATCAATTTAGAAATATCGATAGGCTCAGCACCAAACTGACGTATGCTTAACATAGGACCATCGAGAGCCAAAGGCGGTATAATGGCATTAACTCGGGAGCCATTTGCCAGTCGAGCATCGAGCATCGGAGTACTTTCGTCGATGCGACGACCTACATTTGTCCCTATTCGCGTGATTACTCTCATCAGGTGCTTCTCATCTGAGAAAGTAGCATCAGTAATCTCAAGTCTTCCATTTTTTTCTATGTAAATCTGATATGGGCCATTAACTAAAATGTCGCTTATCGTAGAGTCGCGCAGGAACTCTTCTAAAGGACCAAGGCCAAAAACCTCATCCATAACCTCATATACCAACTGTTTCTTTTCCGGTACGGAAAGCGGACACTTCTGTTCGTTGAGTAACACATCTATTTTATTGGAACATTCCTGCCGTAACTGCTCAATGGGAATCTGACGTGCTTCATGCAAATCCAAAATGGACAATAACTTTCGATGAACAGTATCTTTTATCTTATGCCAGGTTGCGCCCTGTAGCTGCCCCCCGGATTTCGGGTTTAATTGTTCACCATTATTATTCATCGTCTGTTACCTTTTCGATTGGCCGTTGCCATTTTCTTCAAGAGTGCATATTCTGGATACAAGACTCTGAAAATCCCTGCGTATACGTGACCAGGAAGCGCAATCTGCCAGGAGCTCCCCGCCGTTTATGGACTTCACTACATGCTTAAAATCATTACTGATAAACTGCAAAGAACTTAACCCTAAAACTTTTTTGGTCTCCTCTAATGGTATCATCGGGCCACGTTTTCGATATCTATTCGCCAGGGGAATAATTCCATCCGGATTTGCTCCCAGCTTAGTCAATTTTGAAATCGCGGCTTTTGCCATTTTTACGTCTTTTACAGTCATTTGGAAAACTACCAGTATTGCCTTACTTGTTGCAGCTAAAAGCTCGGCCATGTCCTCAGGAACTCGCGCAGCATCAACTATTGTATACCTATAAGCCTGCCTGCACGCCTCAAATACCGGCGTTAGATTATCTTGCTGAATATATTTTGGTGCAAAGTGATCTTTGTTCGCAGTGTTGAGCAATACATCAAAATTATCTGCATATTTAGTGACGCTGGAAGTTATCAGGTTTCCATCTATGGGGCCGTTATGTGCGAGAATATCGGCAATGCCATAGTGTCCTGAAATACCTAAATAACTTGACATACCGCCATAGCAGCTATCTAAATCGATTGTAAGGACCGGTTTGGAAGACCTGATGCGAAGTTCGTTAGCCAGATTAACCACAACGGTTGTAGCACCACAGCCTCCACTGGTGGAAAAAACTGATATGACCGAGCCTAAGGATTCGCTTGTACCTGCGATGTCAAACAGTAATCGCTCCAGTACTCTGTCAAGCTCTGCTTCGATAGATTTCTTTGGAAGGAACTCTCTGACGCCCGAACGCATCGCGCTTAAAATCAACTCACTATCTGAATTATGGGAGGCCACAGCAAAACGAGTCTCGGGGTGCAAAGGTATCACCTTACCCAGTTCTCTCAGGATGTAAGGCGGATCAGAATCAATATCAACGACGGCAAGTTGTGTAGGAGTATGCTCTAAGTAAATTCTAAGTTCCGAGACATTTTTACAGACACCCCCTAATGCCATACCTTTCTTTAAGCCCAGAATCGAACTTAGTTCATTGGCGAACCCATTTTCCTCGGTAGCCAAAAATATATTAGTATCAATCTTCATAAACCCCACTTGCTTTCTATTTTAAACCTTGTGCAGCCTGCCCTGTTTCAGCCTTGCTTGGGGCAACGGGATTTTCATAGCTATCCCATGCGCCCGGACCCGCAAGCTTATCAATGCCCATTTCTCGCAGCCAATCCGCATCGGTTGAGCTGATTTTCGCAGGTCCCTTTCCTTCGATGCGGCCATCCACATATAATTCCCAGTCAGTTGGTTCCTCGTCCATGAAACCAGGAAGAGGCGGTACCGCTGCCAGGTTCAAAGGCTCGACCAAAGTAGCTGTTACCAGCACAACCATCTCGGTTTCACCCCTGTTATATCGAACTGAGCGGAACAATGCGCCCAGTACAGGTAACTCGCCAAGACCCGGCACACTCGAATTTATGGCAGTATCATTCCTCTTAATTAATCCTGCCATAGCGAATGTCTGGCCGCTCTTTAGTTCGAGGGTGGTCTCAAATTTTCGTGTTATCAATGCCGGGACCACGAAGTCAGCGAACCTAACTGCACCTGCAAAATCCACTTCGCTGACTTCCGGTGCGGCATAAAGTCGAATAGTACCATCGCCGAGAACTGTTGGGCGAAAAGACAGCCGCACGCCAAATTCTTTATACTCAATCGTAATGGAAGTTCCGCCGACACCACCACCTCCGCTTTGAGGAATAGGAATCGGAAACTCTCCGCCGGCAAGAAAACTTGCTTCCTCACCGCTAAGAGCCACAAGTGTCGGATTAGCTAAAACCCTTAAATACTGGTTCTCGGCAAGGGCCTGAATGAATGCTCTCCAGTCGTTGCCGAAACCGGCGAAAACAGAGACAGAAGATTTGGTCATTGTAGCAAGACCATCAAGACCGAGGTCGGCTCCGCCGCGGGACGAACCTGGCTGTACACCAAAAAAATAATTACCAAAAAAATTATCTGAGCCTCTATTGTAAATGTTAAAGCCCAATTCACGAATCGCGACACGGCTAACCTCCACAACGCGTACATCCAACTGTACCTGCTGTGTCCCGGCAACGCTTGTCATATCAACATACTCTGTGCCGGTTTTTTCTAAGTATTTGTGTAACTGCACTGCCTCATCTGCGCTGCGTAATAAACCCTTGATGATAAGTACATCGCCGGATTGGTCTAACTGCAGCGATGCGTGAGGAAACATCGCGTACAATTTCTGCTGGTATTGCTCGATATCGAGGCTTACATATACGCAACTTTGCCATACTGTAGTTTCATCTTTGTTCCACAAAATCAGGTCTGTCGAGCCGACCTTATTGCCCTGAACCAATATCTGGTCGGGTGTCAGCATCTGCACATTAGCCACTTTCGGGTCCGTAACGGATACTCTGATTGCCGGCCATGGCGCTTTGACAATCTTTGACTGCCCTACGACGATTGTCATACATTCTCTTTGACTGCTGACAATGTTAGGATTTGCCGCAAATATACCTGCGGAATTGCACAGCAGCATTACACAAAGAGCGGATAAAAGCAAATAACCCCCTGAACGGATACTTTTTCCTATCGTTTTCATCCTTATTTCCTTAATATGAGTTATCAAAAAAACCTTATTCAGTCTTATTCCATTTAATAATCAATAATCACTAATCAATAGTCAATTTTATTTTACTCTTACTCCGGCACAGGTGCATTTTCTTGAATCTCCAGCACCTCTTCTTTAACCTCACTGCCTCGTATTACGGTTACCGGCCATTGCGGTGCTTTGCGCGTCCAATCTTCCGTATCAGAAAAAACCTTGCTTAATCGTTCTGTGTTCCACGCATTAAGGGAATTTGCGTCCTGATTGCTATCTGATGGCGACCAATTTTGCCGAGTAGTCGGGACAGATGACTCCAATTGAGACGCTCCTTTTGCCAATCGACCCTGACTAAGTACGGTTGCATCTATATCTACCGGCATTTTATCTAATGGATTGCGCATTGCCAAGGATATTCTTCCGTTTTCCATCGCTAATTGCAGCGCTTCGGCCTGTTTGGTATCGACCATGAGCGTAACAGTCAGATTGCCGCCGTAATCTTTTTTGCCTTCTAACTTGCCTTTTTTATCTTCGCTTGGTCTCGATACGATGGATTCCTCCTGGACGGAGAGTACCTGGATACCCTGCAGAAGTGAAGTTGAAATCGCCTCGCCTTTCCTGTCAGAGTACGGAAGCCGAAACGATGCCAGTACATCCACGACACAGCCCGGATAAAGCAATCCTCCCATAACATAATTACCTGAAACAGGCACACTGACCGCTCGCATCCCCTGAGGCAGCGTCGCCGCCAGTTGAGCGCCGGTTCCCTGGGTTATAAAGCTGTATTTTGTCAGTACCTGCCCCTCAACCACAGGAACGGCAAGTACCCTGCCGACAGCTTGAATAGCATCTGTTAGAAAACCTTCGGGAAGACCGGTTCTCGGCACTTTGTTCTTGTCGATAAAATCAGATGTAATTACCGACATTGCAGGTAAAGACCTTTTTGCGACTATAACATCAACCTCGCCCTTTACTTTCCCAATCTGTTTGTCGGTTCGCAATGCGCTCACTAAAGCCGTCGTAGCAAACGCCGCCGCTAAGCCCAGAATGACTAAAATTATTATCGTCCATTTCATAATAGATCTTCCTTAATTCACGAATTTTTTAGCCACAGAGAACACAGAGGTCACAGAGTTTTTTATTCACCACTAAGACACCAAGACACTAAAATTTAGCCACAGATTTCACAGATTACACTGATTCAAAACTGTCTTATTCCATCTAATAATCACTAATCAATAATCAATTCTTCTTCTGTCTTATTCCATTCAATAATCAATAGTCAATAATCAATAATCAATTCCATCACGGCCCTTCTTTCGCCATTGTAACAGATGCATGCAAAGTCCCGGGTGTTGGCAAAAAAGATACATCCCCCAGCAGGCGAACACTCGAGGTAGAAGTTAATTTTACGATTACTTCTACACCAGGGGCTACGTCCTCCCAATTACTCGGAGTAATCACTGGTGCCCCAACCGTCATACCGCTGGTTGCAAGCGAGCTATTAATAGCGCCTGTTACCTCGGCGGTAGTAGCACCATACCGGATTGCGACTCGTGCCCCGGTTCTCACCGCATTTGTAATCTGCTGGGCCTTTAAAAACAGCCAACTGTATTGAATAACGCCAAGCGTAAGCAGCAGCAGCAATGGAAATACAATTGCCGTTTCCACCAAAGCAAGACCTTTGAATCGCGATTTTGATGCCTTTACTTTCATTTCAATTTTTATATTTAGCCACTGATTACACTGTTTTACACGAATATATTTAGCCACAGATTTCACAGATGGACACAGATAAAATTAATATTAAAATAATCACTGAAATCAGTGTAATCTGTGGCAAAACACATTATTCAGTCTTTATTCCACATTCTTTTTTATAATCTGCGAAATCTGTGAAATCTGTGGCAAAAAACATTATTCAGTCTTAATTCCATTTAATAATCAATTCTCTGTGTTCTCTGTGCCCTCTGTGGCTAAGTTTTTTCTGTATTCTTTTTTATAATCTGCGAAATCTGTGAAATCTGTGGCAAAAACATTATTCAGTCTTATTTCCATACCAACTCAACTACCGCGGCTAAGCAAACGCCCGCAAATATCGCGACGCCATAAGGAATTGTCAGCTTATCCATCAGTTCCGGCCGGGCCAGGTCTGCCGCCGCCTTAATTCCTCTTTTACCCAATATGGCAATTATAAAACTATATACAGATAACAGTATATTAGCAAGTACAACTCTTAACCTTTTCTTCGCTATCGCTGTGCCGAGCGCCAGGACGCCGCCTGCTATACACACACACGCTAAAACGATTATTACCCGTTCCAATCCCACCCAGGCGCCAATCGCCGCCATTAGTTTTGCATCACCGGCTCCCCCCTCTGCAAAGATGAATAAAATCACAAAGGGTAGCGCCAAAACAACGCCAGCCAAAAAAGCACTACCCAGGCCGTCCACCCCTCCCCGCCACGCTGCCTGAAACAATCCCACCGCAAAAAGCGGCCCGCACAGCAAATTCGGAATTCGCCGTGCCCTAAGGTCTAACACAACGGCAATCAGTGAGGCGCCAATTACGACGCCCCACTGAAATATTACTGCAATATCTTTCATGTCATAGGAGCACAATCGAGCATCACGTCTTATACAAGTTTTACTACAACCTTATAGGCGTACGATTACCAAGGTGCGTTAAGTAAATTTTGAAACGCATTCGCCACTCTACCACCTACCGATCCTATCAGAACTATTGCGGCAACCACAATAAGACCGAGTATAACCGCGTACTCGACTGTCTCAAGGCCCTGTTCGTCTCTGATGAATCTTTTTACCATTTCCATTTTAATTCCTCCATTCTATTTCAAAAAGTTAATAATTTCAAGAGGAATCCTTTCCCTGCTTGCTCGGACACAACTTGTGTCCATTTATAAAGCTGAACACCAGCTTTAATGTTTACTAAATTTTTTAGCCACTGATTACACAGATTTCACTGATTTATTCAGTCTTAACTCCACACTTTTTAATTCTTAATTCTTAATCTGTGTCCATCTGTGAAATCTGTGGCTAAACACATTATTCAGCCCGCCGTGCCAGCGCCCGTCGCGGCAGGTCTTATTTCCACAATTTTTATTTCACAGATTTACATAATGACTTAAAACATCTCGAATATAAATAGGCAAAGTCCTTAATTCCCGTAAGCATTAAACTTAATTCCATTTAGCCACAGAGAACACAGAGGTCACAGAGTTTTATATTTTATTTTTTAACTTCTGTATTCTTTTTCAGCCACTGATTACACTGATTCAAAACTGCCCGCCGTGCCAGCGCCCGTCGCGGCAGGTCTTATTTCCATTCAATAATCAATAATCACTAATCAATAGTAAATTCTCTGTGTTCTCTGTGCCCTCTGTGGCTAAAACCATGATTCAGTCATTATAGACTATCTGGTATATGATGTCAAGAAAAAAAAGAGTGTTTTTTGCTCTAAGTCATTGTATAATAATGTCCTATAACAATTTGCCTTTGCCGGCTGGCAAGGCAGGTATTATGGTCCGAAAATGTTAAAGCAGCCAAATAACTATTGACTTTCTTAATTTTTTTGTATAACATGTATAATCTGTGGCGCTAATCGCCTTAAGCAGAATAAAGACTGAATAAATGATTAACCACGAAGTACGCGAAGTGGCACGAAGTATTAATTTATTATTTTCTTCCTTCGTGTTTCTCGGTGTCCTTCGTGGTTAAAAATCTTCTTTCTTTTTCTCTGTGAAATCTCGGTTCGACAGGCTCACCGTCCTGAGCGAAGTCGAAGGAGTGGCTAAAGAATTTGGGGAATAAAAATGAAAACAAACACCAATACGAACCACGACCCACAAACCACTAGTCACGAGCCACTATTCACAAGCCACGGCCTCCGGCCGGGCATCGCCCTAATCTGGACGGCAATTATTCTTATTGTACTGATTTTGTTTGTCGGCCTGGCCCTCGATGTAGCAAAGATTTATCTGGCGGCACATCAATTGCAAAATGCCGCCGACGCCGCAGCGCTGGCAGGGGCACGCATTGCACGAATTAGCCCGTCAGCGGCGCGCATACAAGCTCAGTACATTGGCAGCCAGAACTACACGCAAGGCGATTCTGTCATTCTGGACCTGAACACTGACAACGTCGACCCGAACGGAGATATCTTCATCGGCAGATATTACCCCAGCATAAGGTCCTTTGTGCTTACGCTGCCTACGGACAGCGAAGGCACTCCGAGACCTAACGCGGTCATGGTTGCAGCCAGACGCACTGAAGCATCACACGGCCCGATTCCTCTCGTTTTCGGCCCTATTGCCCAGGTTAATACGGCCAATGTCTCGCGTGATGCAATCGCGATTGGAGTAGGCGGCTTGGGGGCGGGCTTGCTTGTTCTATCTGAAGACCCTGCCGATGCTCCGTCATTGAACTTCAATGGAAACCCGGAAGTCGTTGTAGTCGACGGGTCGATTCAGGTAAATATGATTGATCCGGAAGACCCAGTAG
>Ga0315291_10012574_pt1 | contig 10273 bp, 15 predicted proteins | sample YL17G12_20_MG_FD_203070 | JGI IMG/M metagenome (GOLD analysis project Ga0315291, IMG submission 203070) | Sediment microbial communities from Yellowstone Lake, YNP, Wyoming, USA - YL17G12_20 | ecosystem: Environmental > Aquatic > Freshwater > Lake > Sediment | place: USA: Wyoming | collected...
CTCTCCCTTATAAGTTCTCTCTCTATGCCCTAAACAAATAGCATCAATAATCATTCCAGAACATTGACCATATCTTTGTTGAGCATACAAGCAATAGCCACTAACCTGCATATTGGGGTCAAACTGATAAAAATAGTTGTAAGGAATTGAGCTAGTAGTCTTGTGGTCAAGAACAAAGATGCCAGCATTAGACTCAACAATTCTATCTATCTTTACAGTATATTCTATATTTCCTATATTGTAAGTATCAGTAATTTCAACTTCTAAGGTCTTTAAGTGAGTATCAGATAGTTCATTGGTAGGAGTCTGATAGTAATTATAATATCTGTCTAATAGTAGCAATCCATTGGCAGGAGTCTTGGCTTTTTCTGTATCAAGACCATTAAAGTTTAATGTGAACCAGTCCTTGGCCTTCTCAATGCTATTATCTTTATAGTAAATCTCTAATGCTTTATGAATGCAATGGCCAAAGTCCTGATGCAAGTCTCTTTCATCATACTTAATCTTCTTGAGTTTATCAATGTATCTGAGTTGATACTTTCTTGGGCAGGTGATAAAGGTTTGTAATTGACTATAGTCTATTTTCATAACAAGCTCCTTACTTTTATTATATAGTTAGACTTTAGTAAATCGGTACTTGCCTAATGCTTCTTTGGCAACTGGGATAGCCTTATCTGTATTAGTAACCTTATTAGTTATTTCAATAAACTCAGAAGTAGTAAGAGTATTCTGCAAGAAGCCCTTAATTAGAAGCAGGTCTACTCCAGCAGAAACAAAAGATAGAATCAATCTTAAGTCCTGTAAGTCCTCTTCAACATAAAGTCTGTAGCCATTATTCTCATCTCTTTTAACTTTGAGCAATCCTTGCTCCTCATAGAAGAATAATCTGCCAGGCTTGACTTCTTCTCCAAACTCTTGAGTAAGTTGAGTTGTTACTTCATTGGTCTGATAATACTTCTCAGTCATAAAATCCTCCTTTAAGCGTGGCAGTAATTATACTAGAACTTTATAGTTTAGTCAAGAGAATTTAATTCTTTCTTTAGGGTATATCTATCATACAGTGGTTCAATGGTAATCTTATAATACTGCTCATCGTCAATAAACTGCACAATTCCCTCAATACCTTTAGCGCAATAGTTTGACTCCTTAACTATGAAGTGCTTCTCCTGTTGTGGATGCACTAACTTGCACCATACATCAATCAAGTGGCTTAACATATCTGACCTCCTTTCTAATATGGCTATAATCAGTCAAAAACAGCTCAAATTTCAATTATCTAGCTTAGAACGAGTCCTAGCTTGACTTTTCCTTAAATCGCCCTTTTTGACGCAAAAACGCATAGTTGTGCTTTTCCAACGAAAAGTCATTATAATCCTTCTCTGACTTGTCGTAAATCTTCTTTAAGCTAAAGCCATCCATCCAAGCTTTCTTCTTCTTCTTTTTTATCTGTAGCATAATAATATAATCCAACATATGATTACAATACTAATAGCAAGCTTGACCATTAAGCCTCCTAGCCTGCCTCTCTTCCCACTCTAACCAATCTTCTACTGCAGCTATTAGGCCAAGCTCGTGAATATTCTCTTCAAACAACATTCTGCTAGTCTCTGGCAGGTCTCTCATAATATCCTTAGCAAGCATTCTATAATCCATATAACTCCTAAACTCTTGTATAGTCATAGTGCCTCCTACTTTTCTTTCTTTTCTTTTAATATCTCTAATACCTTATCATATGTTTCAAGACTGCCTTTCTTAAATCCATCATTGAATCCTATATCATAAGCTTTCTTGTAGAGCTTAGCATTAGATTTAATGTGAGACTCTATTAATTCCTTAAAGAAATTATTCTCTTTCATTTTTTCTCCTTTCATACATCTCTCCCAGAGACATCTCCCTAGCTTCTTCTTCTGATAACCTGCCATCATCAACAGCATAGTTTATTCGTTCCATAATCAAATCATAGTAAAGGTCTTTGTCTGTATCCATTTTTACCCCCTATTTTTTACTAGCCAATACTTGACATTTTTAACCCAGTTAGCATTTAACTTACTATCACTCAAGGGACAAAACCTATCACGCATAAATTCAATAAAGCACTTTGGTTTATTAGCTTTAAGCCAGCGTTTATAATTATTGACTACTGATTGCCTGCAAATACGCTTGGCATAGGCAACATTGCCTTTAGTATCAATAGACTTGATTCCGTAGGGGAAATTGGTCTTTGCTCCACTTTCTGCTTTATAGATAGCGTTTACAACTTCATTAACGCTATAATTGTCAGCCCTAGCTACCCCTAAAAACAAAAAGAAAAGGATTATATTAATAATTGTTGCGGTTATAGTATAGAATTTTAAGCGTTGATAGTTTTCGTTATTCATAGTTACCTCGATTATTCTGTCTGTCTTGTTTCGGCGTCTTCACAAGACTCAATTGCTTCGCATTCAGTGCATTTCAAATGATAATATCTACAGTTCTGACAATAAACTTCTTCTGTGTATTCGTGATTACATTTCGTAGTAGAAGTATATTTTTTCATTTTATCCTCCTTTCGTTTTAGATTTAGTTCTATTTTATTATTCTTACATAAGAAAGCATACTACAAACTATAGAGTTTGTCAAGAGAAATCTTTGCTAAAACACAACTTTCTACTTAAGCCAATAAACCCTAATATATAGGTAAGTCTATACTATATCCATAGTAGTCATTATAACCATATCTAGCTAGACAGAATTAACTTGACTCTTATAGATTAACAATTATAATAAAATTAAGTATATAGAATTGTAACAAGCTCAACCCAGCTTATATTAGACAGGAAGCTCGCACAAAAAACTGACGGTTAATAACCAAAGAGAGAGCTTATTCCATTTATCAATATGAGCTGGGATTTTTTATAACTTAATAAACTTAAATGTATAAAAAGCAATCTTGGAGAAAGATGAGAGCAATACTTACCTCATTAAAAAGAGGTTCAAGTATTGAGGCTTCTTGTAGTGCTGCTAATGTTTCTGTAGTATCATTCTGGACTTGGAGAAAAAGAGACGCTAGGTTGGATGAATTAGTCAAGTCTATTTATGAGTCAAGAGTAGCTATAGTTGAAGATGTTTTGTATGAAACAGCATTGGATGGAAATACTACAGCACAAATATTCTTTCTAAAGAATAGAGCAGTTGATAGGTGGCGTGATAGAAATGAACACGAAGCAGTTAATGTAACTAATACAGTCTACAATATCCAATCAAAAGAATTGTTGTCGAAAGATGACAAGGAATTAATTAATGCCAATCAAAGGCAACACTCTAACAATTGATATTGGTTACCATCCGCTTGATAAACAGGCACAATTCCATCAGTCAGACGCAAGATATAGATTATATATAGGAGCTTGGAGAGCAGGAAAAACATTTGCTGGTTGTCAAGAAGCATACAAGCATTCTTGGTTATATCCTGGTAATGTAGGCGTTATCTTCAGAAAAGATTTTACAGACCTCAGAGACACCACAATGAAGACTATGCTTGAAGTAATTCCACCAGAAGACATAAAATTATTCAATAAGTCAGAACATAAATTAGTTACTCAGAGTGGTTCTGAGATATACTTCAGGCATCTCAAGGATGGACTTAAGCTTGGTTCTCTATCACTAGGCTGGTTCTTTATTGACGAAGCTGAGGAAGTAACTGAAGAAGTATTTAATTATTTGCAAGGCAGAATCTCGTTGAAGAATACAGCGTGTAAAGGTTGGCTAGTAAGTAACCCTCCAAATACTGACCACTGGATTTATAAAAGATTTGAGAATAATCCAGACCTAGACTATGCAACATTCCACGCATCTACTTATGAGAACAAGGATAACCTGCCAGATTCTTACATAACAAGCTTAGAGAAAATGCCAGAGTCTTGGCGCAAGAAATACTTAGAAGGACAATATGGTTTTACTCCTGACGGTGACCCATTCTATCAAGGCTTTATCGAGTCTCTACACTCTAGAGACCTTTCATATAATACCGAGAAGGTCATCTATCGGGCTTGGGATTACGGATTTCGTCATCCTTTCTGCTCATTTCATCAAATAGATAGTAAGGGCAGATGGCTCGTCTTAAAGGAGGTTATGGGAGAGAACCTAACCATTGATAGATTTGGCTACTATATCAAGACTCTATGCAGCGAATGCTTTCCTCGTATGCAGTTTGAAGACTTTGGAGACCCTGCAGGGCTACAGAAATCAGATAAGTCTGAGAAGACATCTGTAGAAATCTTAGCTTCTATGGGTATCTATTGTGTTTCTAAACCTTCTACATATCGGGAACGCAAGGAAATCATAGAGAGGAAACTTGCTACTCTCATTGACGGTATTCCTGCATTGGTTATAGATAGGAGTTGCAAATGTATCATTGATGGCTTTCTCGGAGGCTATCATTATCCAGTAAGGAAGCAAGGACAAGCATTTAATCCAGCCATATTTGAAGTTCCATTCAGAGATGGATTCTATGAGCACGGTATGAACTCCTGCGAATACTTTGCAGTGAGTATGTTTCAGGGAGCTGAGTCGATAGAGACTGATACAGAAATACATTATAAGATAGTCGGAGACTTAGGAGATATTCGTTATGATGACGAAGATAACTCTCATAGTTCTAACTATAACAGGGTTACTGGTAGTTAATATGACTACAAAGAAAACATTAACTCAAGAAGACTACGCAACTCTAAGAAGATTAGCTTATGGAGAAGCTGCAGGAGCTGGTTATGATACTATGAAAATGGTAGTGCAGTCTGCTGTTAACAGATTGAGGTCTGGAAGAAAAGAAAAAGGCTTTAGAGGTAGTCTACAGAAGATAGCAGAAGAAGGCTATTATGCAGTCAAGAATAAGAACAAATCTTATATGCAAGCATTAGAAGGAAACTTCAATGACCCTATATCTAAGAAAGCTTGGCAAGAAGCAGATAGAGCTGTAAGGGATGTTATTGATAATAGAGACTTCGGCAATGTAATGTTCTACTTTACTCCAGAAGAGATTCCAGTAGTAACTAAGCAAGGATTTGATTTTACTCAAGTCAAGCCAGTAGGTAAGCAAGGCAACTATCAGTTGTTTGCTTATCCGTTCTCAAGCCATTATCAGAGAGGAGAGTAATATGCCATTAAAGAAAGGGGAATTCAATTCTGGAATAAAGAATTTAAAACCATTCCCTAAAGGTAAAAGTGGCTATCATCATAATTTGAGAATAGTTAAATGTCAATTTTGTGGAAATGATTTTCCTACAATTGGACCTTGTGCTAAATATTGTTCTACAAGATGCAAAGAGAAATGTAGACCAGACAATCAGAAAAAGGATTTTATATGTGAATTCTGCCATAAAAGATTTAAGAGAAGAGCAACTAATAATGTTGGAAGATTTTGTAGTAGACAATGTTCTGGTTTATGGAATATTGCGAATGGAAATCTAAATTATTTTTATAGAGCATTCCTATATTTACCTCATCGATGTGATATTTGTAGTAACAATGATTTTTCAGTTTTACTTATTCATCATAAAGATAGAAATAGAAATAATAACTTATTGGAAAATTTACAAATATTATGTGCTAACTGTCATTATAAAATACATTTTGGAAATGGAAGAGTTAGACATACAAAAATAATTCCGATAATTAATTATTTAAAAACTAAGGAGGTGAATAATATTGCCATTACGTAAAGGTAAAAGTAAAAAAGTTATATCATCTAATATTTCTGAACTAACAAAAAAATATCCAAAGAAGCAAGCAATAGCTATAGCATTTAGTAAGGCAGGTATGCCAAAGAAGAAAAAGAAGACGCCACATTATAGTATGAATTAAGAGGAAACTATGTCAGAGTATAAAGACAAAAGCAAGACTCCACATTACAAGGTCGATAACAACTTAGATAAGAATAAAAATATAGATGCCTTAAATCCAATAGTTAAAGAAATCACAGATATGTGGGATGACTGGGATGAATATTGGTCAACTAGGTTAAGCGACTTTGAGAAGTATTATGACAGATGGATTGGCAAAGCACCTAAGAGAGACGAAGATTGGCAGTCTGCATTTCATAAGAGGCTTACCTGGCAGGCAGAGAAAACTCTTGTAGCTCGTTATCATTCAGCATTGTTTCCAGTATCAGCTCCTATAGAGGCAGAGGCAGTAGAGGTTAATGATGAGATGCAGAGGATACTTGCCAAATCATTAGTTGGTCATTGGTTCAAGCTTGGTAAGTTCACAAAAGAATTCCTATCAACAATGCGTTCTGCAGCAATCTTTGGCACAGGACTATTTGAAGACGACTGGTATGTAAGGAAAGAGCAGATAACTGAGAGGACAGAGAAACAAATCCCAGACTTTAGAGCATTGGTTGATGTTAATGGTGAGAAAGTATTAGATGAGTATGGAAACATTAAGGCAGAGCAAGTTGGATACAAGACTATATCGCAAGAAGAGAAGAGATTAAAAGTAGTAGAGGATAGATATAGAATTAGGAAGGCAAATATCTTTGCTTGGAGGGTTCATCCTTACAAGATTGATGATGATGATGACTATCCTGTAATCAAGCAGGAGTTCATTACATATGATGATTTGCTTGAAAGACAAGCAGAGGCAGAGAAGTATGGCTACACTAAGTTTGACAATATGGGTTTGGTTGAGCAAGACAAGACTAAGTCTAAGGAAGAGGATTTAAAGAGATTGCAGAAGGACGGAGAGTATATTGATGATGATAATCCCAGAATAGAAATATTGCATTATTGGGGTTTGTATTCAGATGAAAGCATTGACAATAAAGGTAAGAAGAGTTACTCAGATAAGAAACCAATGTGGATTATGGTTGCTAATAGGAAGCACATACTAAAGAAACAAGAAAATCCCTACTGGCACAAGAAGCCACCACTATTCCATATTGTATGGACTGAAGATGAGAAACCTTCGTATTATGGAATTGGATTAGCTCAGATAGGTGGAGACTCAGAAGATAGGGCTAATGTTAACGTCAACATAAGGACTGATGTTAAGAAGAAGTCAATTAGAGGTTCTGGTTGGTACAATGCAATGGATAAGAAGATTAAGAAGTCTCAGTTGCAATCTAACCTACCAGGGTTAATGAGAGCTTGCTCGGATGTCAATAACGCAGTCAAGTATGATTTGCCTCCAGGAGTTGCTCCAGAAGATTACAAGGAAGAAGAAGTGGCTGTAAACGACCACAGAGAAATAACAGGAGCAACTACATCATTGCTACCTACTGCGGATGTAGGACAACAGCATAAGACTTTAGGCGGTATGGAAATAATGGTTAGTCAGGGTATGCAAAGACTAAAACCAGACTTATCAATGATGGAAGTAATGGGTATAAGGAAGATTGCTAATAGGGCATTCTTATTGACAAGGCAGTTTATGACTAAGAATGAAACTATTCGGTTAATTGCTTCCGAGAGCCAGTTAAAACAATTTAACCTAACAAAGATTTATACAATGACTCCTAAAGAGTTGATGGGAGGAATGCATTTCTTCTGCACAGGCCTATCTGAGTCAATTGATAAAGCTCAGAACATTGACAAGTTATTAAAGTATGCAGAGATGACTTCAAAGGTTCCAGCTATGCAGGCAGTAACCAACTATCAAGCAATAGCAAAGAGAGTAGCTCTATGGTTAGGATTTGAGGATGTAGATGAGTTTGTTCAATCGGTAAACAATATGCAGATACCTATTGCTCAGGCTCAACCACAGGGATTGCCTCCAGGTATGCCAGGTCAACCACCTATGCCTCTACCAAACCAGCAACCTATGATGAACCGACCACTTATGCCTATGGCTCCACCTCAAGGTATGCCTCCACAGATGCAACCAGGTGGAAATGGAAATAGGCTGCCTCCACAGATTCTCCAGATGATAATGCAGAATATGATGCAGAAACAAATGAGAGGAGGTAGATAATGACTTGTAAGACTAAAGGAAAGAAAGTGGTAAAGAAGGGTAAGAAGAAATAGTTTATTAACCAATTAACTAAAGGAGAAACAAATGCCAGAACCAATCCAAACCCCAGCATCACAGGGTGGAGCGGCTGACGATAAGCAATCGGCAGGCACACCGCCTCAACCAAGTATCTACAAAGATTTACAAACAAAGAAAGGTTTTAAATCCGAAGAAGACTTAGCTAAATCATATGTAGAGGCAGAACAAGAACTAGGTAGGAAAACAAATTTAACTAGCAAGGTAAAACAACAACTAGAGACAGCTGGCTATACGATTAATGATGCTGGAGACGTTATTCCAGTATCTGGAAGTTCTCATTATCAAGCTCCTCAAATACCTTCGGTTCAACAACAATACCAGCAACCACAAGAAGTTGTCTATGACCCTTATACAGGACAACAAATAACAGACCCAATATCTCTGCAGTTAGCAAAGTTGCCAGTAGGTCAGAGAGAGGCTTTGGTAGTTAATGCAATACTCGAACAAAGAGATAGGCAACAAACATCAAGTTATCAAGCAGAGGCAGAAATATTATCCAAGCCAGAAGCAAAAGGATTTGAAGATGATGTCAAAGATGTAATGAGAAGTATGCCACTACAGATGAAGGCTGATAAGAAGAATTGGGAAGACGCATTGCTAAGAGTAAAAGGAATGAAATATGACCAAGCATTAAGAAATGCTTCTCAGCAAGGCGTAGAACAGTTTGTAGCAAAAGAAGGTTTGCAAATGCCTCAAGGCACAGGTGGAGATTCAAGCAATGCAACACTTTCATCAGAGCAGGAACAAGTATATAGATACTACCAGCAAAATATGCCTGGCTTATTTAAAGACAAAGCAGCATTTGCACGAGCTAATAGACCAGACGGAGGAAGATAGTGGGGCATCCTTCAAGGACAGCTAAGCAAGGACATTTACCATCAGATGATGCTGTGTCAAAGGGCATCAATCAAGATATAGGTCCTTACAAAACAACCAAAGATGTGTATTGTCGGCAATGTGGCTTTATTTGCAATTTAGAAAGAGATGCAAGAAATATTGATGAATTTGCTGGAGAAACAATCTCTCAGGGCACTTTAGTTACAGACCACGGTTATAGAACAAGAGCTCAAAGAGATACGGGTGATGAATATGGTGGAGATGAAAGAACGACAACAACCTTAAGCAAAGAACTAAGCAATGGTTCTTTTGAAGATTGGACAGTAGGTGCACTAGATTACTGGACTGCATCTGGCACTACTATATCAAAGGAGACTACATCAGGTTATTTTGATGACTCTGATGATGGAGTTGCAAGTGCCAAAATAGTAAGAAGTGGTTCCGATATTTCGTTGAGCCAAGTGATGAGTACTCCCTCTGACTTTAATGCAAATACAATTACTTTCAGGGTAAGAGTCAAATCATCTGCGAATGAAGTCATTAGACTAAGAGCAACAGTAAACTCTGTCAACTATGACTCTTCGTATAACTACGCTCAACAGAATTTCCAAGAACTATCTGTTACTGTAGTATGTCCAGCAGTTGTAAGTTCCTTAACTGTTTATATATTGGCAGATAATGCCAATGGTACCGCTTACCTAGACCAGGCTATTTTGGCTCGGTCAGGCAATACGACTACTGCTACTGTTTCGGCGGGATGCCCGATGTGCGGCTCCTATAATTATTATTGAGGATAGATGAAAGAAATAAATGAAATTTCTACCAATGATGCTATTTATATAGCAGGTTTATTTGATGGAGAAGGATGTATTTCTCTTACAAAATGCAGCAGGATAAAAGAGAGATATAAAACTCCTACTTTTACTTTACGAGCAAGGATAAGGATGACTGATAGTAATATTATCAATTGGTTATATATTACTATTGGTGGAAATTATTACGGAGAAAGAAATCCTACTAGTCGTAGAATAAAATCTCCAAATGGTAAACCCTATTTTGAATGGGGTGTTGCTGGTAGAAATGCGATTGAATTTCTTAAACAAATTTATCCTTATTTAAAAGTGAAACATCTACAGGCTGAAATTGCTTTTAAATTTGGCAATACTATTAAATATTGTTATGGAAAACTCCCTAATGATATAGTAAACCAAAGAGCAAAATTAAGGTCTGAAATGATTTCGCTTAATCATAGGGGTCTATCTACAATTACTACTAAATAGAAGCAGAGTAGTTTTTAACTAAAGGAGAAATATAATGGATATATGTATGAACTATCAAGAAGGAATTATGAAGCTACCTGTATATGGAACGCTTTATAAAGGACAAGCTGTTAAGTGGGGTAATGATGCCG
>Ga0315291_10012576_pt1 | contig 10272 bp, 8 predicted proteins | sample YL17G12_20_MG_FD_203070 | JGI IMG/M metagenome (GOLD analysis project Ga0315291, IMG submission 203070) | Sediment microbial communities from Yellowstone Lake, YNP, Wyoming, USA - YL17G12_20 | ecosystem: Environmental > Aquatic > Freshwater > Lake > Sediment | place: USA: Wyoming | collected...
GAGCAATCATGGTGCACCCAGAGAAGAAAGTGGTCTACACTTGTGACCTATGCAAGGAACAAGGCGAGCCGCAATGCATCAAATGGTGCCCCGAAGAAGCACTGGACCTCGTAACGAGCGACGTTCTAGCACAGAAAGCAAGAATAACAGCAGTCAAGAAGCTGTTTCAGGAAGCCATGAAAGAAGCGAAGACTTAGTCTCTGGGAAACTCTGGCTCTAGTACTCTTTCTTGTTCCCGCCATCCAGTAACATACGAATTCTTGGATCACATAGTCACACGTTTTGCGTTGCTTAAGGCTCGTCAGCTTTCGGTGGTTGCCAGCCGGAACGTTTGGATTGCTACAGCATCTGTGAACATAGCGCATACCCTTACTGCGAGAAGATGCGGAGCAAAAATGTTACGATGCTTTGCGCAGCAGTCCTAACGCTATTTGTCATCTCTTCCCCAAAGTCTGTCTTCTCCGGCTCGACTAGTAGAAGAGAGATATTTGCTTTAATGCTCGCGTTGACGTATTCGCAGAAGAGTCTTAGGGGAAGCATGTGAGTTGAAAATGCTGGAAAATCTGTTAATCTTGTAGGCTCAATGAGTCTTGATTCGCCTGGCTTTAGCGCTAGAATCGCGGCGTCTACGAGAAGAACGTGGGTGGGGGCAAACTCCGTGATTTGCTGCAAGTATGCTTCTGGTACTGTTTCGCATTCAATTAGCATCACTCTGTCTGGAACTCTCTCTTTCAAGTCTTGAACGATCTTGACGCCGACAAAATCGTCGCTGCGGATAGGATTTCCGATTCCAGCGATCACGACCCGTTCGGCGCCTTCAAGCCATTTTCTCAGTTCTTGTTCTATGTCGTAGTTTTCTCTGGTCACGTTAGAACTCCTTTTGCAAGGCCAAAAGCGGAAGAAAGTGTTGCCCGATGGAAAAATCCTATCGCTGCATTGTCTTGATCAGTTGTCTGTTATTGTCGTATACCTCTATCGTGAGCGGCATTTGTCCTATGGCGTAGTGCGTTGCGCATCCGAAGCACGGGTCATAGGCTCTGAAGGCCATCTCTACTTTGTTGAGCATGCCCTGATCTACCTTGCCACCGTGAATCAGGCCCTTGGCAGCATCTCGAATGGACATGCAAATCGCAGGATAGTTATTCGTCGTCGCCACTATCATGTTAACGTCTTTGACTAGCGCGTCCTTGTCCAGCACATAATGATGGTACAGCGTGCCCCTAGCCGCTTCAACAACACCCACGCCTTCGCCGGGTTCTCCTGGCTTGTTGCGCACGTTCGTGCTCGTTATTTCTGGGTCTCTAACAAGCTCCAATGCTCTTTCCGTAGCGTACAGCAACTCAATCAATCGCGCCCAGTGGAAGGCAAGCGTGCCGTGAACGGGTTTGCCACCCAGAGTCTTGTACATCTGTTCATACTCAGCCTGCGCTAACGGCGTAGCCATGCCGCTTGAAGCATTCAATCTGCCTAGTGGGCCGACACGATAAACCCCGCTGTCTGCGCCGTAGGTTAGGCCTTTCCAGCCAACCTTCTTCAAGTACGGGAACTTGGCGTAGCTCCACTGTTCAACGTGTTCACCTATGTGTGTCAGGTAGTCTTTTGGTTCAAACTTCAAGAACTCGTTTCCGCTGGGATCGACGACTCTGATTTTTCCATCGTAGAAGTTCACTTTGTTGTGCTCATCAACCAAGCCCATATAGTACGTTCTCATCGTATAAGCGTCGCTTTTGATCATGTCCACGTACTTGCTGTTGCCCAACACGATGTCGTGGAATATTTTCAGGGTAAGCTTCGCGAACTCCAAGGAGGATGCAGCCATCTTCTCAATTTCGGCTCTGCCCTCTTCGCTCAGCGGTTTGGAAATGCCTCCCGGCAACCCGCAAACTGGATGAGTCGCCTTTCCCCCGAGGATTTCTGTTATCTTCTGTCCATAAGCCCTGTGCTTGATGACTTCCTTGGCCACGTCCATGCCTGCTTTTTCGATGACGCCCAAGATGTTTCTCTTCTCTGGCGGGGCGTCTGGGCCAACGATGAAGTCTGGGCCGCCTAGATAGTAGAAGTGCAATGTGTGATCATAGATAATGTAACCTGAGTACATTAGTTCTCTGAGTTTCTTGGCTACCGACGGTGGTTCAACGTTGAAAGCGGCGTCCAACGCTTTTGTTGCTGCAAAGTGGTGAGCTACCGGACAGACTCCGCAGATCCTGGTCGTCAGGATGGGCATGAGCTCGGCTCTTCTGCCGACACAGAACTGTTCAAAGCCTCTGAGCTCAGGGATCTTCAAATAGGCGTTTTCAACTTCGCCTGCATAATTCAAGAATATTGAAATGTTTCCATGACCCTCAAGTCTAGTTATCGGGTCAATGACTATTTCCTTCATTGTTTCATCACTTTCCTCCTAAGAATCGACGATGGCAAAGAATACATGTAAAATGTTCCAACTGGATCCTTGATCTGACTCATTAGCGCCTCAACATCTTCCTCGGTGTAATGCTCCTGCTCACCCTCCAAACCCAGGATTGAAGCCAATGCACTCATCATGGCTGCGCCCTGTTCTGGAGAATTTGGGCATGGTCCGCCGCATCCCGTACAGGGCATATCAACCGTCAAACACTGAGCACCACATCCGCTGCGAGTCGCTGGCCCCATGCAGATTATTCCCTGCTCAAGCAAGCATCGTTCTGGCTCAGGAACCTTCTCATGAACACGGTATATCTTAGATATCTTCTTGTTCTCCTTTTTCCTTGGACACTCATCGCACACAGACTTCAACGGCGCAAGCACCGAACCCTTCGGTGGCAACGCGCCTTTCGCTATGGCATCAACCGCGTTCAGTATCAGTTTGACTGGTGGCGGACAACCAGGCAAATAATAGTCCACATCAACAGTCTGATCCAAGGTTTTCACGGTATCGTAGAACTCTGGAAGCTTCAACAATCCTTCTTTAACTTCAGTTCTTGTCTGCGGCAAGACACCGTTTGGGTTGGAAATCGACTTACTATGCAGATAGACTTTGCTAAAAATCTCTTTGCGGTCGTGGAGGTTCGCCAAGCCCGGTATGCATCCTTCTTGGGCACAGGAGCCAAAAGCTACGAGCGTCTTGGACTTTCGTCTCAGAAGCTTGGCCATGTGCTCTTGCTCCTCGCTTCTCACCGACCCGTTGAAGAAGCAGACGTCGATGTACTTGTCAGGCATTGCCTCGACGTCCTTGTACTTGACGTCCATCGCCACGGGCCAGAAAACTATGTCAGCAAGCTTCACGACATCCAGTATTTTCTCGTTTACGTCAAGCACCGCGATCTCGCATCCACCGCAGCTTGCAGCCCAGTAGAAGCCTATCTTCAGTTTCTCTTTCGGCATCATGTTCCACCTTCACATACTTGTTTGATGAGTTTAGAAGTATCTACACGCAGCTCGCCTAAGGCAATCTCATCAGGCTTCATGCCCATCGCCAAACCGAGCAGCTGCGGATAGTGCAGAACTGGAATACAGTATGTTTCGTTGAACATCTTCTCAATGCGCAGCTCGTTCGTGTCGTACATTATGTGGCAGAACGGGCAAATGGTAATCAGTGCCTCCGCACAAACCGCTTTGATGTGGTTCAGCTTGTCCCTCGCAAGCTGCAACGCGATTTTGTCGTTTACTCCTACGCTTGGTGCACCGCAGCATTCAGTCTCGTCCATGTAATCCAGGCAAGTTGCCCCCGTTGCTTCAATCAGCGCCTTGAGCACCTTCGGGTCTTCTGGATCGTCAAATCCGATAAAATCCTTCGGTCTCAGAATATGGCAACCATTGTGCTCTGCAACCCTAAGCATCGTAAGCGGCTTGACAACAGAGTTCTTTATCTTCTCCAACCCCACGTCTTCGATCAGAACTTGCATGAAATGCTTGGCATTTTGCGTTCCTTTGAACTCCAGCCCAGCCTCTTTCAGATGACAATTTATCTCATCACGCAGCGTCTTGTCTTCTTTGAGCATTTTGTTGACTTTCTTCAGAGTTCCTGCGCAGCCCGGACATAGGGTTATGATGTCCAAGCCTTTCTGTTCGGCTAAGGCTAGATTTCGCGCTGCCAGAATGAGCATCGTTTCGTGACTCACGGGATCCAGCGGAAGACCGCAGCAGTTGAACTCGGGCATTTCAACAAGCTCAACGCCAAGTTTTTCAAGAATCTTCCTTGACGAGATCTCAAAAGCAGCAACACGGTAAGGGATTGCGCACCCAAGAAACATGAGATACCTAAGTCCAGCCATCTCACTCAACCTTCTTCTCCATGTGCTTGAGAAGATGCACTTCGCGCAGGCTTTTCCTTATGCTTTCAGGGTTGCCCTTTGGCAAAGGTGGAAGCCCAGAGGTTTCTCTCTTCTTCACTCTCAATTCTGGAATCTTGTAGGCATATCCCGATTCAAGGATGCTTGCGCACTGTTCCTTGAAAACCTGCGGAATGTGACCTTGTTCTGCTGCAAGGTTTCTCAACACACGTATGACGCTGGCAACTTCGACATCCTGTGGACAACGGTCCGTGCACGTGAAGCACGATGCACAAAGCCACAGACAATCGCTGTTCAGCACTCTGTCTTTCAGGCCAAGCTGGGTCATGCGAATGATTTGCCTCGGTCTGTAAGCGTCGCTAAATCTCGCAATTGGACAGTCTGAAGTACATGTTCCACACTGGTAGCACCGCATCAGTTTTTCGCCGCCGCGCATTTTCGAGATTTCATACTTGAATCCGGGGTCAATCTCCGATGATTTTATCGTCTTCTTCACTGTCTCCGCCATCAAGCCTTAACCTCCTTGCTCGCCAACGGGTTTGGTCCAAGCTTCTTTATCTCGCTCACCATATCGCGCACCACGGTGGCAAACTTGTCTCCCTCGCTTGCAGAAATCCACTCCAGCCGAACCCGTTCTGGTTCAATACCGAACTCTTTCAGAACCTTTCTCAGCAGGTTTATTCTGCGCATAGCCTTGAAGTTGCCGCTGATATAGTGACAGTCTGACGGTAAGTGGCAACCGGCAACAAGCACGCCGTCGGCGCCGTCCTTGAAAGCTTCAAGGATAAAAGCTGGATCGATTCTGCCGCTACACATTACACGAATGATTATTATGTTTGGAGGATACTGAATTCTGCTTACTCCGGCGAGATCTGCGCCCGCGTAGGCACACCAGTTGCAGAGAAAACCAATTATCTTCGGTTCAAACCCGTTCTTTTCGCTCATTCTCTCGCCTCACACAATGCGGCTTCAATCTGGGCAAGTATCTCCTCCGTTGTGAAGTGCCCCATGGTTATGGCTTTGGTTGGACAAGCCGTACCGCAAGCACCACAGCCTTTGCATAATGCTTCAAGCACATGTGCAAGGGGTTTGCCGTCCTTGTCCTTCATTTCAACTGCACTGTATGGACACAGATATTCACAAACTCTGCAACCACTACATAAATCTTCGTTCACGTTTGCGACGATTCCTTCCATCTCAAGCGTTTTTCTCGAAAGTATGGTTGTCGCTCTTGCAGCAGCGGCACAAGCCTGAGCAATGCTCTCTTCTATGTACTTCGGCGAATGAGCCATGCCGCAGAGGAAAACGCCTTCGGTTGCAAAGTCTACGGGCCTAAGCTTCATGTGTGCCTCCAAGAAGAAGCCATCCTTCGTCAATGGTACTTTGAGCATTTCAGCTACGTGCTTGTTGTCAGGATTAGGGATAGTTGCTGCACTCAGAACAACAGCATCTGGCTCGACCTCAACCTCTTCCTTGATCACTGGCTCCCAGAAAGTGACCTTTGGCCTTCCGTTTTCCATCGCAACCTGTGGCTTTCTTTCGTCATCATAGTTGATGAACATGACCCCTTTCATTGCTGCTTCACGGTAGTAGTCTTCCTTGAAGCCGTACGCTCTCATGTCCTTGTACAAGACGTAGACTTCTGTTTCCGGATTTGTCTCCTTGATTTTCAACGCGTTCTTTATGGCTTGGCCACAGCATATCCGTGCACAGTTTGGCCTTTCCTCGTTCCTAGCACCGACACACTGAATCATCACAACACTTTTGGCCTTGAACTCTCCTTTAGCCAGCTTTTCTTCGAGTTCATGTTGCGTCATGATTCTCGAGTCACTGCCATATAGGTACTCAGTAGGTCTGTATTCAACAGCGCCAGTAGCCACGATTACTACTCCGTGCTCGATTTCCATCAGCTTGCGCTTTGGCTGTTTTATCTTCGACTTGAAATTGCCCACAAAACCGTAGATGTCAACAACCTCTGCACCAGTGTAAACGTGTATCTTGTCGTTTTCCTTGACCTCCTTGATCAAAGCGTCAAGCTTCTCCTTTGGATCCGCACTGTCTCCAAGCAGGTAGTGGATCGAACGCAGATGTCCGCCCAATTGCTTCTCTTTCTCAACAAGATGAACCTCGAACCCTTGCTTGGCAAGTTCTAGGGCTGCAGTCATACCGGATACGCCGCCACCGATAACGAGACCTACTTGTGTGACGTTTATGAGCGGTTTCTGCAGAGGTTTCAGAAGCTTGGCCTTCGCGACGATCGATCGCACGAGGTCTTTAGCTTTTTCTGTTGCTTCCGTAGGCTTGTGCATGTGGACCCAGCTGCATTGGTCACGAATGTTGGTCATCTCAAACAAGTACGGGTTCAATCCAGCCTCTTGAACCGTTTCCTTGAATAAAGGCTCATGAGTTCGCGGCGTGCATGAAGCTACGATGACGCGGTTCAGCTTGTTCTGTACGATCTTTTCTCTGATGAGCTTCTGCGTGTCCTGTGAGCACGTGTAAACGTTTGCTTCGGCATAGACCACGTTAGGCAGAGTCCTGACGTATTCCACCACTTCTGGGACATTCACTACTCCTCCAATATTGATTCCGCAGTGACACACGAAAACGCCGATACGAGGTTCTTCTTGGCTCACGTCCCTTTGAGGCGGATACTCTTTCGCTGTGACCAGCGTTCCCCTTTCAGTCGCGATCACGCTCATTGCTTTCACAGCTGCGCCGCTTGCCTGTGCAACACTTTCAGGAATGTCCTTCGGGGCTGAGAACGCGCCACACACAAATATCCCGGACTTCGACGTCTCCATAGGTGAGAAAGTTTTTGTTTCACAGAATTTGTACTTGTTAAGCTTCACCCCGAGATTCTCGGCCAGTTTCTCGATGTTTTTCGGTGGCTGCATCCCGGTTGAAAGGATGACCATGTCGAATTCTTCTGTCTTGGGGTTCTCGTCCTCGACGTAGTGGACAAAGAGATTGTTTGTTTTCGGGTCTTCGGTCACGCCAGCTACTCTTGACCTGACGAACTGTATGCCCCATTCTCCTTGAGCACGCTCATAGTAAGCGTCAAACTCCTTTCCGTAGGAGCGCATGTCCATGAAGAAGATTTTGGCATCCAGCTTTGAAGGCGTGTGTTCCTTTGCTATTACTGCCTCTTTGATGCCATACATGCAACATGCAGCAGAACAATAGTTGTTGCCGAGCTGCAGATCTCTCGAACCAACGCACTGAATGAAAGCTATCTTCTTCGGAATCTCGCCATCTGACGGCCTGAGAACCACCCCACCGTACGGTCCTGAAGCGCTGAGGATACGTTCGAACTCTATGCTTGTCACCACGTTCGGGTAGCGGCCGTAGCCGTATTCGCTTTTCAATCTTGCATCGAAAGGCTCGAATCCAGGCGCCAGTATTATTGAGCCTACTCTCAGTTTGACTTCGCTGTCCTTCTGGTCGTATTGAATGGCACGGGCTTTGCAGATTTCGTCGCATGTCCCGCACCCGATGCATTTCTCACGGTCGATCACATACTTTAGGGGAACCGCTTGGGGGTAATCCACGTATATCGCGCCTCTTTGGCCCAGTCCCTCATTGAACGAATCAACTACTTCGATCGGGCATTTCTGGGCGCAGATGCCGCAACCGTTGCATTTTTCCTCGATTATGTAACGGCTTCTCCTTCGAAGCTTGACTTCGAAATTTCCAGCTTTTCCATTCAACCCAGTGATTTCTGCGTTTGTAAGGATCGTGATGTTCGGATGTCTCCCAGTCGCCACAAGTTTGGGCGAGAGAATACACATCGAACAGTCGTTCGTCGGAAATGTCTTGTCGAGCTGAGCCATCACTCCGCCGATGCTTGACCCCTGATCAACTAAATACACTTTGAACCCGGAATCAGCCAAGTCGAGAGAGGCCTGTATGCCTGCGACACCGCCGCCGACAACCATGACTGCACCGATTTTCTCATTTCCCACTTCAACCAACCTCCAGAGCCTTGAAGAATGGAGTAGTCCCTTCAACGTGATCCATCGTAATCATGTTTCTCCTGCGCATGGCTACTATGTGCTTAAGAACCTCAGCAGGCTTCAACTCAGTTGCTTCTGCTAAAGCCTTGACTGGGAGCGGCCTGTCTCTTGTCAGGAGATGAATCTTGTGTCGGATGAACTCAGCTTCAACTGCTGAGTCAAGAACAGCATCGAATTCCTCTTGGGAAATCTTCTCCGCGTAAACGTTGTTTTTCTCTGTAAGCTCTCTTTCTCTGCCAACCAAGACTCTCAGCCTGAAATCTGAAGCCGCATTCTTTGCCGCTTGAAGATTCTCAAGAACCTTCAGGTTCGGGCTCTTCCCTGACACGGGTGAAGGACCTAGCTTCTTTATCTGATTCGTAAATTCGGTCACGATTTGGGCAAACCTCTGGCCTTCTGCGGCTGAAACCCATTCCAGTCTCAGACGTCCTAACTCCAAGCCTGTTAAGGCCAGCAGTCTCTTTAGCATCTTGATTTTTCTTTCCTCGTAGAGGTTGCCCTCAACGTAGTGACAATCTCCAGGGTGACAGCCTGTGACTATGACACCGTCTGCGCCATTAGCGAACATTTCCAAAATGATGACAGGGTCAACTCGTCCGCTGCACATGACTCTGATGATTCTAATGTTCGGCGGGTACTGTATTCTGCTCACGCCCGCCAGGTCTGCACCCGCGTAACTACACCAATTACAGAGGAAGCCAATAATCTTTGGTTCGAATTCAGTCACGAGCAGCCCTCCTTAAGACGGCAAGTCCCTGAACTACGAGTTGTTCATCCGTAAACTGATGCATCGTGATTGCTCTCTCGGGGCAACTTGCTGCGCAAGTGCCGCAGCCTTTGCAGAGAACCTCATTCACTTTCGCTAGTCCTTTCTCATCCTTCGAGATAGCACTGTATGGACAGATGATTATACAAAGCCCACACCCAATGCACTGTTTTTCATCGATATGCGACACTGTTCCCTCCGCTTCCAAGGTCTTCTTAGACAATATCGTGGCAGCTCTGGCCGCAGCTCCACATGCTTGTGAAATGCTTTCATCTATGAATTTTGGCCAGTGGGCCATTCCACAGAGGAAAACTCCATCAGTGGCAAAATCGACCGGGCGGAGCTTCATATGTGCTTCAAGGAAAAAGCCATCTTTTGTTAGTGGTACTTTAAGCAACTCAGCAATTCGCTTGTTATCTGGATTCGGGATGGTGGCTGCACTCAGAACCACGACATCTGGATTGATTTCAACCTCTGCCTTGATTACAGGTTCCCAGAACGTAACCTTGAGCTGTCCACCAGCATTTACAACCTGCGGCTGTCTTTCTTCATCATAGTTTACAAACAGGACACCTTTTTTTGCAGCTTCACGATAGTAATCCTCTTTGAAACCATAGGTTCGAACATCCTTGTATAGGACGTAGACTTCTGTCTTAGGACTCGTTTCTTTTATTTTTAAGGCGTTTTTGACCGCTTGCCCACAGCATATTCTAGAACAGTTTGGTTTCTCCCGTGTCCTCGCTCCAACGCATTGGATCATAACAACATTTTTTGCCTTGAACTCTCCTTTGGCGATTGTTTCTTCTAACTCGTGCTGAGTCATGATGTTTGGATGTCTACCGTACAGGTATTCTGTCGGTTCATATTCAATTGCTCCAGTGGCAACGATCACAATACCGTGCTCGATCTCTTTCTCTTTGCCATTATGTTGCTTTATCGTTGTCCTGAAGTTACCGACAAAACCATAAACGTCAACAACTTCCGCACTCGTGTAAACGTGTATCTTGTCATTATCCACAACTGCTTTTGTTACGGCCTTGAGTTTCTCCTGGGGGTTGTCATCATTCTCAAGAAGATAGTGCATCGTACGCAGATGCCCACCCAGTTCCTTCTCCTTCTCAACAAGATGAACCTCGAACCCTTGTCTTGCAAGCTCTAGGGCTGAGGTCATGCCTGCAATACCGCCACCTATGATCAAACCGACTGGTGTAACGTTGATCAT
>Ga0315291_10012578_pt1 | contig 10272 bp, 9 predicted proteins | sample YL17G12_20_MG_FD_203070 | JGI IMG/M metagenome (GOLD analysis project Ga0315291, IMG submission 203070) | Sediment microbial communities from Yellowstone Lake, YNP, Wyoming, USA - YL17G12_20 | ecosystem: Environmental > Aquatic > Freshwater > Lake > Sediment | place: USA: Wyoming | collected...
AGCTTTATTTCGTTCGGCCTTAACAAATATTCAGCTCAATTCATCTTGAAGAAATACAACCCAGAGGTTTGCTGCCTTTGGATCTACATCAGATATTGTATTGTAAGCGACTCTGGCTGCCTCTTCCGCGCTATTAATTTCGTGGCCATATTTTTTGCCATATTTAATGAGGCGGTCACCAATTTCATCACCCAGATCATCGGGTATCATTCGACTGAGCCGTTCTGAAGAACGTATCCCAGCTCGCCAAAATTCAGGACATTCACGGCAAGGAGGAGAGGGGAAGCAAGGAAGAGGCTGGCGCTGGCGGCTGAATATTGATTTCTGGACGCGGTTTCAGAACATCCCGAGCAAGTCGTCTAGGGGAGAGAGAGCGGCGCCGGGCGGCTGAATATTGATTTCTGGATATAATTTCTGGTAACTCAGGGCAAGTCGTCGAGGAGAATTTGGGAGAGCCGCGCCGGCGGCTGATTTTCGATACTTAGATGTAATTTCAGAACGTCTTTGGCAAGGAGGAGAGGGGGAGGAATACCATGAAATCCGGCACGAAGGACCAGGCGGAAGGCAAGTTCCACTGAAAAGATCGCCGGCAAAGTTCAGGAAAAGCTCGGTCAGGTCAAGAAGGTTTTAGGGAAGTAAGGCCCGAGGTCTTTATCGGGCTTGTCCATTCTTTATTCGATGTTCCCTGGACCGAAAGGGGGCAGGGTAGAGCGGTTGTTTCCGCGGAAAGCGCGGTAATTCTCCGCCGTACGGAGGATGGTGTCGTCGATTGGATCATCCGTCACCTCAAGCTCATGTTTGTCGCCGAGAAGCCGCACCGAGAAGCCGCCGTCGTGCGTCACCGAGCGGGTCGTTTTAATGGCGGCCGAGGCGGGGGCGGAGTATTTCTGATGTCGGGTGATTTAATGAAGAGACGGAAGTCTATAGTCTTTTGGGGAATTCGGCGGCTTCAAGGAAAGTCATTTGGCGGGGTGCTTTGATTCCGGGTCATTTTCTTTTTCTTGACTCGATCTGCGGCCAGGCATATCCTTTTCTCGTGAAGGGTGGTACCGATTCCGTTAAATTCTCCAGGAGGGAATTTATTGTTTATAGTTTTAAGTTCACTACCGGAATTGGTTTTCTTACAGAATCCTGCCTTGCCTCATTAACAAGAGTCTCAACTTCTCATCAATCAAAAGAAGAAATTCTTAAACAGCTGGATGCATTAGTCGATACGTCCTTGCCTGTTTTCGGGACTTGTTCTCAAACCAGTTTCTATGCTTTAAACGAAACTTTCAATTTAAAATCAGATAATATCGTGAAGGCTCTTGCCCCTTTTCCTGGAATAGCGCTGAGGGGTGAAACATGCGGTGCCGTGACCGGGTCGTTAATGGCCATCGCCCTCATTTATGAAGACGACGATATTAAAAATAAAAGCAAAAAATTATCCAATCCCCCCTCGTTCACGTTTTGTTCGCAATTCGAAAGCGAATTTGGTTCGACACGATGCAGGGACGTCATTGAGCATGTCACAAAAAAGAAATATGACATCTCAAAGCCGGAAGATTATAAGATCCTATCCCAGGATGGAGCTTTGAAAAATTGTCATTTAGTCATTAAAAAAGCGATCCATCTTGCCGCCGAAATTATGCTGGAAAAGTTTTAGCTATTTTCGGTAGCGCCGCATTCTGAATATTGACACGGCGTTGTTCCCATGATAAATGTTAGCGGAAAATGTCCAAGTGGTGCAGACCGAAATCGCCATATGTGAGGGACAGAAAGGGGATATGCCATGACCTCGCCGAATAAGCCTATTCCCGTCGGCACAACCCGGATCCGAACGAAAGACCTCAGGACATTGACCATGACTCCGTCCGGTTGGCGCGAAAAAGAGGTCGATCTCCGCGACGCCGCCCAGGCGATCCATCTCTACAAATCGAACGGCCGGCTCGATTTGCTCGTCGATGCCAAGGACCGCCGATTTCTCAAGGGCCAGCTTGCGCCCGATGGGCGGTCCCTCGGCGCGCGCGTCTTGGCTCTGCCGGACGGACAGAGGCTGAACGCTGGTTTTTCCATTTTCTCCAAAAACCTCCGCTTTCACGACGAAGACACCGACTCGCATTGGGACGTGATGTTCGAGAACCCCTCGGGATTCCGGTATCTCTATGCCGTGGATAAGATCCGCCGGGCCAAGACGCACAAGACGCATATCGTCGACCAGTTCGCCCGCTATTATCCCAGGCTCAAGAGGAACGTCCTGAAGGACCTTCGGAGCGAAGGGTGCGTCCATTCCGTCGCCCTGTTCACGATGATGAAGACCTACATGCGGGTCGGCAACGAGATCTACTACAAAGCCCACGGCCACAAAGGACTGACCACGCTGCAAAAGACGGACATTACGATTCGAGGCCATAACGTCTTTTTCAACTACCGGGCGAAGGACGGCGTGCCCATCCATATCTGCGTGCGCTTCCCGGACGTCTACATCAAGCGGCTGGCAAGCCTATTAGCGCTTAAAAAGCCTGATTCGTTCGTCTTCAGCCACGAATCCGGACATCCGATGGACGGGACGGAGATCAAGAAAGCCATCAAAGATTATTGCGGGAGAGAGTTCTTCCCGCACATCATCCGCTCGTACTATGCGGATACCGAAGTCAAGAAATTTTTCCGGAAGCACCGAAAAGCGACGAAGAAAGAGGTCTTCGATCTCCTGATCAGAATTGCCGCGAAGCTCGGTCACATGCGCTTCAAGAAGAAGGAACAGACCTGGGTGGAAAGCCCCAAAGTCACGGTGAACAACTACATCCGGCCGGAATTCGTCGAGCGTCTGCACGCGTACTATAGCCGGGAATCCGCGCCTCCGCGTTAGCGCCGGTTGTCGGGTCGATCTTCCGAACGGTTCTGTCGGCTTCACTCTCTTGACATCGATCGGCGGCCAGGATTATCCTTTTCTTGGGAAGGGCGGCACCGATCTAGACACAACGCCTGCTTTTCGCTAAACTTGAATTCTTTTCATCGCAGAATCAGAGTTGACAGATTCTGGAGACCGGGCGTGGGCAAAATCTCGCGGCGCAAGTTTCTACAAAACACATTGGCGGCTATGGCCTCCCACGAAGCGGGACGCAATTTGGTTTGGCCGTCGGAGTTCAAGCCGACTCCAAGCTTTAAAGTTTTGCCCTCGATAGCGGTGTCCAAAGGCACGGAGGCCGATTTTCCCGAAGCGATTCTCAAGACGGCCCTCGACGGCCTGGGCGGTCTAGAGCGCTTTATCAAACCAGGCCAAACAGTCGCCATCAAGCCAAATGCGACCTGGGCCTATCCCCCCTTCACAGCGTCTTCGACAGACCCCCGGTTGCTGGGGGCGCTCATTCTCATGGTCATGAGCGCCGGCGCGGGCCGCATCATCGTCATGGATCACTGTTCCTTGGATCCGGGCACCTCCGATTGCTTGCGCATCAACGGTCTCGGCAGCGTCGTCGATAATTTCGGCGTGGAAAAACTCTTTCCCGACCGCTGTCTTTCGCCGAAAGATCTTTTTTGCCAGGTGGATCTCCCCGGAGGAAAGGCCTTTCGAAAGTTAGGCGTCATCAAAGCGGCGGTCGAGGCCGAGGTGCGGATCAATATGGCCGTGGCCAAGAGTCATATTGTCACCAGGCTGACCATGTGCCTCAAGCATATGATGGGTTTTTTGGAGACGCCCAGCGTCCTGCACGCTCAGCTCGAACAAGGCATTGCCGATATCAACACGCCCTCCCCGATCCAGGCGCATCTTCATATCTTGGAGGCGATCCGGGTGCGGTTGCCGACCGGGGGCCGCCTTCAAGCCGGGGGTCCGGAAACCGACAGCACGCACCCGCAGAAGATCAAACGAATGAACCAGGTTATCGCAGGCGTCGACCCCGTTTTAATAGATACCTATGGCTGCACGAACCTGTTATCACTCAAACCGGAAGAAATCATGCATCTTGGACTCGCCTCTGAGTCCGGAGTGGGCGAGATGGACGTGGATAAAGCTCTGGGCGAAGAACGGCTTCGCATCTTTTCGACCGGCCAGACTGACCTCAATCCAGCTTTAAAAATGACGGGAGGCCGATCGGCCGTTCCGCTTGAACACGTCGAGGTGATCGGTTCACGGCCGTTCCTCCGTTGGACCCTCATGTCGGCCGCGACGATTTTTGTCGGCGGCGGCATTGCGGCTCGCCGCCTATTGAAGCAGAAGAATGAGAGCGAGAAGAGCAAAGGATAAACGGAGGCAGGATTAGGGTCGTCTCAATTTTAAAACTCCGATTCGTAATAGACCAAGGTGGAGATGGAGTTGAAATAACAGTGCCGGAAATACCGTGCCGATTTGAAAAGCTTAATTTGGTTTGGGTTATAGAAGTACTAGAAAAGCTCAAAATAAGGGCAATGAAAATAAAGACGGCAAAGCGTTTCATGTACGCTTTTCACGATATTTGACGGCGCCGCGCGGCCGGTGATATAATATCGACAGGGTTAGGAAGGCGGATTAAGCGCCGAGGCCGAAAAATTCAGCACTCAGCGATATTTATTATCGGGAATTCACCAAAACGCTAAAAAAGAAAATTCCTATACTTTAGTTCAGCCATGGACAAGCCGTGTCTTATCAACCATCAGGCAAAAAAGGAGGAAGATGTCATGAGAAGTAATTTAAGAATTATATGGGTGGTATTATTGGGCGTTTTGTTGGCAGTGTTTTTAGCCGGATGCGACGGCAACGGGGGAGGCAACGGGACAACGACAACGACAACGACAACGACCACTGGTCCCTCTGCTCCATCGGCCCCCACAGGTGTCTCTGCCACTGCCGGTAGCGGCCAGGCGACGATAACCTGGAATGCGGTAAGCGGGGCGACATCTTATAACATCTACTGGTCAACGACATCCGGCGTTACAAAGACTAACGGCACAAAGATCTCCAGCGTCACAAGCCCGTATACGCATGCAAGCCTTACGAACGGCACGCCCTACTACTATATCGTCACGGCTGTAAATTCCTCGGGAGAGAGTGTGGCATCGGCCCAGGCATCGGCAACGCCTAAGGCAGCGTTAACAGAGGTCGGTTCATATTCATCCAGTGACGATTTATATGGTGTCTGGGTGGCAGATACAAAGGCAATCATCGGCTTCGAATTCGATAATAATTATGAGTCAGGATTTGAAATCCTGGATATTTCAAATCCCGCAACGCCAATACGTTTGGTGCATAAACCTATGTTTGTTAATTTATATGGAACGTTATATAACGTTGACCCATGCTCCTTTTATGTCGTAGACAATACATTACTTTATATCGCCGCAAACTACGGTCTATTTGTGTCCAATATTCAGAATCCCGCTAACCCCACTGAGCCACAATTGATTTATCGCGATAATTTTACGGGCGTAGCAATCGTGGGTAACCTTGCGTATGCAGTCGGTGGTGCTCCGGGTGGGCTAGCCATAATTGATCTTAATAGTGGAGGCAGAATAAGTTTCTTAAATCTGACTTGTTGTACCAGCAGGATTTACGTAAAAGGAAACTATGCCTATGTTGCGGATGGCCCAGACGGGGGTTTGCAGATAATCGATATTTCTAATCCTTCTTATCCTAGAATTGTCGGGCAATATCTTAATGGCCGGTATACTTATGATGTATGGGTGAAAGGCACTTATGCCTATTTAGCGACAAAGGTCGGTATGCAAATTATCAATGTGACCAATCCGCAAGCTCCTGCTTTCGTGAAAGAAATGGGATCTTGGGGGGAGGCCGTCTCAATATTTATAAGCGGAAATATAGCCTTCATTTCTTCACAGGAACTTAATATGATTGACATCACTGACCCGACGACTCCAACGCTACTGGGTAACTATAGAATTCTTTATGCCGGTAGCCATGTGAGTGGCAACACGACCCATGTCGTGGTTGTTGATAATAACAAGGCGCGCGTGTTCAAATATCTTTAAAATTAAAAAGAAGAAAATGGGTTGGAGAAAACAGGGACAGCGGCCATTTATAAATCTGCCGGCAACGACAACTCATTGAAAAGTAACCTCTTTAAATAACACTCCGAGCTCACATTCTTGACACTCTCCGGAACTTGGCATTAAATTCCTAAAATGATCACGAGAATTCGAAAGGCCGCTCTTGGCCTTTTCCTCTTCGTTGTCCTCTCTCACCTTGGCGGAGGAGCCTCGGTTCCCGGAGAGGAAGGGAAGCTCAGAGTCCTCGTTCTCGAGGGAACGCCTTACCAGATGGGGATGATTCACGGCACGGCTCTCAAACCCGAAATCACGGAACTCATGAAACGGTGGAAAGCGGACCTCGCCGGAACCTATAAAGTGACCGCCGAAGAGTTCATCCGAAAATTCCTGGAACACACGGATTTCCGTCCTGCTATCGATCGGTGGACGCCCGGCCTCCTGGATGAAGTCCGCGGCATCGCCGACGGCGCCGGAGTGGACTTCGAGACGATGTACGCTTTTCAATTGATCGACGAAAGCTGGGTCATGAACGAAGACCTCGGTCTCGACAAGTGCACGACGATCGCCGCCGGGAAAAGGGGAGGGGCTCCGGCGTTCACCTCCCAAACTCAGGACATCCCCCGCTTCTACCACGGCTTTCCGACGGTCCTTCGAATCCGGGACAAGGGGGAGAACCTGGAAACCCTTGTCTTCACGATCCCGGGAGTCATCGCCTTGAACGGATTAAACAACCGGTCGGTCGGCGTTTGCGTCAACGCCGTCACTCAGCTCGCGTATTCCCCGAAAGGTCTTCCCGTTGCGTTCGTGATCCGAGGGATCCTCCGGCAAAAAACCTACGAGCAGGCAGTGAAATTCCTCCAAGACATCCAGCCCGCCGCCCCGCAGAATTATGCCCTCGGCGGCCCGCTGAACGCGGCCAGTTTCGAGCGCTCGGCGGGAAAGATGGTCCCGTTCCTCCCCTTTGAGGGGGCGGAATTCACCTATCACACGAATCATCCTCTGATTAACGATGACCTCAACCCGAAATTTCTGGCGAGGTTGAAACGGGACGGAGTTTCGTTGGAAAAGTTTAGGACGTTCTGTCCGCGGTTCAACTTTCTCGGCCGGACACTCACGGACAACTCGACGACGATCGACCTCGCCGTTCTTAAAACCATATACGCGAATCGTGCCTCGGGGATCAATAACGCGGGGACCTATGGCTGCACCATTATGGTCCTGGGCGAAAAGCCGGAACTTCATATCTCGCCCGGCCGTCCGGATGTCGAGCCCTTCCAGATCCTCGATTTTTCGCCGCGGAACACCGGCCCATTATCCGCCGCGCAAAAGCTTAACTAAGCTCCTGTTTAGGTTTTCGGTAAGGCTTGCCAGGTGCCAGATTCAGTCTGCCCACTGATGACGACCTGCCAGGTTCCTGATGCTTTATCCCCGCTTTGGTCAAAAGTCCCTTCAAACGTCCATTTTTGGTTCCCAATTAGGGTAGTCTCAATTTTAAAACTCCGATTCGTAATAGACCAAGGTGGAGATGGAGTTGAAATAACAGTGCCGGATGTACCGTGCCAATTTGAAAAGTGAAATGTGATACTGGTTATACCAGTACTAGAAGGATTCACATTAAATTCAAACGAGCCAAAAGCTGTCGTGCTTGTCCAATCACCTGGTTTCGGCGGATTCGGCGTGGTCGTCGTCGTCGATGTCGATGTCGTCGTCGGCAGCGTGGTCGTTGTCGTCGGCGTGGTCGTTGTCGTCGGCGTGGTCGTTGTCGACGTCGATGTCGTGGTCGGCGTCGTAGGGTTGCTCTTGCATCCCGAAAAGCTCCAAATAAGGGCAATGGAAATAAAGATGGCACAACGTTTCATGACAACCTCTCCCTACCGCTAATGCGGATAGGCATCGAAGGAGCAAATTAAGGATAAGTCATATGTTGTTAATTCCGTGCTGCTTTAATTATATCCCCATCCGCAAAGCATTTGTCAAGAAGAAAAAAGAATTCGGGGTCACGTCTACACTTTACACTTTTTTGTTAAACGAGCTGGAGTCCATCGCCCGGGTGACATCAGTCTGTGCCCAATGCGAGGAATCCACAAAAGTCATCGCCGTTATTACAGATTTTCAGGCCGTGGACCGAGTGATCGACCATCTTATATGACGTTCTTGGCCGAGAAGCCGCCGCCGTCACGCGTCTTCGAGCAGGTCACTATGATGGCGACCGAGGAGCGGAGGGAGTATTTTTGAGGTCGGGTGATTTTATGCGGAGGGAGGCTCCTGCGTCTTGGGGCCTTCTTGACCGGTCTTTTCAACAGCAAAGGCCTTTAGTTTAGCAAAAGCGACAAAACAGGCTATCGCGGATAACAAGGCAAGAACATACCAGAGGATATCCAGAAGGACGATTAATTTCGAATCGGTATACTTATAAACTCCCAGGAAATTCCCCAGTTGGGAAAAAGTTGCGATCAGGCCGATGACCATGATAACGCTGGCAATCATCGCCAGCAGCCGGGTCGGTCTGGGTTTTCTTTTGCGAACGCCCATGGCAACAAACAGGATTAATATCGCAAATGCCGCTTTGAGGATGATGGGCTTTACCGATTCTTTGCGAAAGTTCCGGATCACGGCGTCTCTTCTGTTTTCCACGATCTGGTCGATCTCATCATTCGACCGGGAGTTGAAATAGGAGGAAGCCCCTTTTTGATCGCGCTCCGCCTTGGCCATGGCTTTGGTCTGGGAAATGATGCTGGCGTCGCTGATGGTCAGGAATTCCAGAAATTGGAATAGGACGATGATGACGGTCACGATCAACACAGGGACAATCCATCGCGGTATCGATGGCCGGCCCACCGTATTTTCATTCATTTAAAAACCTCCTGATCTCCCCGCCTAGCCATGCTGGAAGTGTATCGCCGGACCTAAGGAGAAGTCAAGGAAACCCTCCCCGGGGGGAAGGTGAGAGCGCAAATTGACACTTGCGTTGTTCTTTGATAATCTTAATTCACTTATTACAATTTGGGCGTTATTCAACCTTACATAAAAGGAGGGGAAAAAATGAAAACCCATAAACTCATTTGGATTCCGAGGGTGCTGGCCATTGTTTTTATCGTTTTTCTGACGCTCTTTGGCCTGGATAGCTTCTCCGGAGACGCCCCATTCCTAGAAAAATTGGGCGGCTTTTTCATTCACTCGATCCCATCAATGATCCTCCTGCTCATATTATTCATCTTTTGGAAAAAACCTCTCATTGGCGGATCCCTATTCATCCTGTTCAGTATCGCGTTCACATTATATTTCCGGACATTTCGATCTCTTTCAACCTTTTTATTATTGACGTTCCCGTTTCTTGTGGCCGGAATACTCTTCGTCGCGCTTGACCGGATAGCGAAAAAAAGCGAAAAGTCAGCTTAAGCACCCGGGCAGGAAAAAATTCCGAACGCGTTCTCGGCGATGGGGAGCGCGAATTGACGCTTCCTCGCTTATCTGATAATCTTGAACCACGCCTGATGGAAAGGGTCAACAGTGACCGCAAAATGCCCGAAATGTCAGACTGAGAATCCTGAGACGAAGCAGTTCTGCGGGGACTGCGGCACCCAGCTGCATTTTCCTAAGGACATTCGCCCCGAATTCACCGAAACCCTCCGAACGCCCATCAAAGAGCTGACCACGGGCTCGACGTTCGCCGGCCGCTACCAAATCATCGAAGAAATTGGGAAAGGCGGGATGGGCCGGGTTTATAAAGTCCAGGATACGAAAATCAACGAAAAGGTCGCCCTCAAGCTCCTAAAGCCTGAAATCGCCTCTGATAAGGAGATGATCGAACGTTTCTCGAACGAGTTGAAGCTGGCCCGGAAAATCAGGCATAAAAACATCTGCGGCATGTTCGACATCGGCGAAGCCGAGGGAGCCCACTTTATCACCATGGAATATGTGTCGGGGGAAGACCTCAAGACCATGATCCGCATGTCCACCGGCCTGACCATAGGGACCGTGCTGAGCATAGGGAAACAGGTCTGCCAGGGCTTGACTGAAGCGCACAACCTGGGCGTTGTCCATAGAGACCTCAAACCTCAGAACATCATCATCGACAGGGGCGGGAACGCCAAGATCATGGACTTCGGCATCGCCCGGTCGATCCGCGAAAAAGGGATCACAGGCGCGGGGATCATGATCGGGACGCCGGAGTATATGTCGCCCGAGCAGACGGAAGCCAAGGAGGTTGATCAGAGGTCCGATATTTATTCCCTCGGCGTCATTCTTTATGAAATGGCGACGGGGCGGGTTCCTTTTGAAGGCGAGACGGCCCTGAGCGTGGCCATCAAG
>Ga0315291_10012579_pt1 | contig 10271 bp, 11 predicted proteins | sample YL17G12_20_MG_FD_203070 | JGI IMG/M metagenome (GOLD analysis project Ga0315291, IMG submission 203070) | Sediment microbial communities from Yellowstone Lake, YNP, Wyoming, USA - YL17G12_20 | ecosystem: Environmental > Aquatic > Freshwater > Lake > Sediment | place: USA: Wyoming | collected...
TGCGGAGGGCCTTGCCTTCCCGTTCGGCGTGGACCAAGTCGGCGGGCCGTGGAGACCGACGGGGGACATACGCCGCCCCCCCGTCGATCCAGTAGTGAGCCACGGTGATCCCCCGCAGGATGGCATCGTCCTGTAGAGCGGAATACGCCCGATCAAGCTCCTCTGGAGTGGTCACGACACCGCACCGTGCCGACGCCTACGCGAAGGTGACGGACAGGTTGGCGGTCGTGAACTTGGCCGTGTCCCCGTCGTTGACGGCCTTCGAGGCGGTCACCGTCTTGATGATGGACAGGGCGTTGCCGGCGCCGTAGGTGCCGGAGTCGTGGATGCAGAAGTGGGAGACGGTGCCCCAGTTGCCGCCATTGGCGGCCGGGAAGGTGCAGTCGGACGAGTTGCTGATGACCCCGTTGCTGGGGGCGCCGAACGTCACGGCGGTCCGGGCATAGGAGTTGGAGTTGGGGACCTCCGTGCCGGTGCCCGCCTCGGCATCCGTGACGGCGGTGTACAGGGCCACATAGACCGTGGCGGAGGAGGTGTACGCGGTGTTCCGGAACGTGGCGTTGATCAGAGCGTTTTCGAGGTAGTTACTCATGTCGGACATGGGATGGATCCTTTCAAGGGGAGCGTGAAAATCGACGAGCCGAGGACGCTCGCTAGGGAGTCACTTGCCAGCAAAACCAGTACCCTCCCGGCTGTCACGGAAGTGGTCAGTCTCCCCTGGGTCACTTGGAACTGGACTTCACGTTCCACGGTTTCGGCTTGGCGGGAACCGCGCAGGTCGCTTTCCCGGAGGCCGACCAATACTTCGAGGGCCGTGCCATCAGGGCACCCTGACGTTGGTCACGCTCGCCCCGCTCACCGGAGGCGGTGCTCCCAACGCATACACGAAGGGCGGGGCGGAGGCACTGACGCAGGACGAGGCGTTGGCGCTGGTCCCACGGAAGGTGCAAATCTGTACGGTGACCACCCATGTCGCGTCGGCAAACGGCAGCACTTGGCGCACCACGGTCTGGACCGGCAGGATGCCCGTGTATTTGCTGCTGTGCCAGCCACCCACCAAATTGGTGACGTTGACCTTGAGGCTGTCGAGCGGCCCCTTGCCGTCGTCGGCGGGTAGAGTCCAGCGCACGGTACTGACCAGGGTGTCGGCGGCCATCGGGGTCACTACCAGGGCGGCGCCCACCGACGCGCCGCGTACCGGGGCCGGCTTGGGTGCGCCAGCGCGGAGAGCCACCAGCGGAGCGGCTGCTCCGGCGGGAGCCGGGCTACACCCCAGAAGGCAGAGAAGCGCAATGGGCATCAGGAAGGGCATGAGGGACGCTCCTTGGGTGCGTAGAGATGAGTTGTCAGGGCCTCCGTAGCAAAACGACCTCCATCGGCCTGCTGGCGGTCTCCCCACGGCTCCTGATAAAAGCTGAGGGCCGCCCGCAGCCGGACCAGTTCCGCCGCGATCTCCGGTGTCATGGCTTCTTCTCGCGTGCCCAGATCCCGATCCGGGTCTCGATCCGAGCGAGCGCGTCCTGATTCTCCATGGTCAGTGCCGTCAACTTCTCGATGTTCGCGGTACTGACCTGCTGCCGCTCGTCAATCACATGGAGTTGATTGTGCAGGTCTTGGACGGGGACGGACCCCTCCTGCCGAATCTCCTCCACCCGCGCCCCGATGCGGCTGATGTCCGACACCATCTTGCCGTAGAGAACCCCCAGGCTGACCGCCGTGACCACGATGGACACGAAGGAGCCCACGACCCATTTGCGGAGGGCACGCTCGCTCTCCAGCAAGTCGCGGATTGAGGCCACCTCGATGTCGTCCCCCTGGACGTTCTTTACGGTGCGCGTCATAGGGCTATGTCTCGTTGACCGTGAGGTCGTAGAAGGCGATGACGGGGGTGGTCCCCGCGTCGATGAGGCGAGGGGTCTCTAGGGGGAAGACGTAGCGCAGGTCTCCGGAGAGGAGCCCGGTGTAGATGCCGAGATGGGTCACGGTAATGGGTCCCCCTCCCGTACAGGTCGGGAAGGTCAGGTCTCCTGCACTGGACCATCCTCCCGTATCCCAGTACCAGACATATTGGATCAACTGGCGGGTGTAGCTGGTGTAGGTGGTCTCGGTCACCTGGCCGAATTCCTGACTGATGACTGACGTGAGGAGGGCCGCCCACGGATACCAGACCGGGATCGTCCCGCCATCCATCGTCTGCAAAATTGTGTCCTGCCATAGATCTGTCTTGACGCCCATGGCTACCACTCCCCCAGGCGAATGTCATAAATCTGGAAGACGGGGGTTACCCCACTATCCACGACCCGGGGAGCCTCCATCGGAATGACGTAGCGCAACTCACCCGCTGTGCTCGCGGTGAAGATGCCGAGATGGGTAATCGTCTGGGGGCCGCCCCCGGTGCAGGTCGGGAAGGAGACAGGGGCGATGTTGTTGACCACGCCAGAGATGGGGCCAGCGAGTCCCGCCATCTGCGTGCGGGCATACGAGGTATAGGTCGTTTCAACAACCGTTCCCACTTGCCACGACTGGTCGACCGCCGCCGTCAGGAGGGCGATCCACGGGGTCCACGCGGCCACGGGGGTGTTGCCCCCGGTCCCATAGGCCATCGTCTTGTTGACCCGGTTCGCCCACGCAAAGGTCTTCGCTGCCATGGTCCCCCCTACAAGGTGTTGAGCACACCTAGCTCGTCATAACGAGCGATAAGCGCACCACAGGGACTGTCAAAAAAGCCATATGATCCGGTTCTCCCCAAAGGTCCTCTCGAAGAGGACCTCGACAAACCCCTCCGTGGTCCGCGCATCCCCCGCCGCCGCCGTCCCCACGACTTCGACAAACGACTCCGTGGTCCGGGCGGACCCCTCTATGGTCCCCGAGACATCCACGGCGACCCAGGTAATCTGGGCCTTCTCGGTCGTTGCCCCACCACTCAGAGTCGCCGTGCCCAGCACCGACCCCTGGAGGAGATGGGTCGACTCGAACAGGTGCCCCCGGACGGTCGCCGTGCCCCCCACCGCACCCTGTACCAGGTGGGTCGACTGGAACAGAGCCCCTGAGGCCGTGGCAACTCCACCGACCTGCCCATTCAACAGCCGGGTCCCCGTGACCGTCAAGGTGCCCGCGACGGTGGCGGAGCCCTGAACCTGTGCTTCCGTGATAACCCACAGGAGCAATTCCGCTACTTCAACGGCAACGTGGGCGACCAGCGCGGAGGTCGTGCCGTGCTGCGCGACCTCCACCGCCACATGGGAGACGAGGGCGGAGGTCGTGCCTTGCTCCGCGACCTCCACCGCCACATGGGAGACGAGGGCGGAGGTCGTGCCTTGCTCCGCGACCTCCACCGCCACATGGGAGACCTGGACGCGGGTGGGGCTCCGTGTGAGGTCGCCGCTGACGGTCGCGGCCCCTCGCGCTGCCCCACCCAACAGGTGCTCTGCCATTTACACCGTCAGTTCGATACCCACTTCGAGGGCATCCAAGGCGGACTGGTCCCACGCCCCCCCGGCAGGCTTGGTCTCAAAGACCGAGTGGAAGTCCGTCTTGTAGCCGTCGAGCGGCAGGTACAGCGTCCGGCCGTTCGTCTCGGACCCACTCTTGATGAACAGCCGCACCGCCCGCGTGCCATTGGCCGTCTTTGTCCCCCGAATCGTGGCCGCCACCGCATGGATCGTCCCGCTGACGGTGACGTTCTCCAGGGCGTAGTAGTCCTTCTGGTTCAGGGTGTTGGATTCGACGTAGGTGGTATTGTCGTCCGGGTCCACGTCGTCTACACATTTCCAGTTCGGGGTATCGCCGACCGGAGCCCAGGCGGTCGAGGTCCCCGTGCCCGTGATGTGCATCCGGTACACCCCACAATCCCCGTACGGCGTCATCCCGGTCCGGATGTAGAGATCGTCGATGTACGGTCGATGATCGACGGTCGCCGACCCAGTGTTTCCGAGGTGCCAATTCCCATACCCACCAGACACCACCCTGACGATAGGGCCATTGTACGAGGGGTCGGAGTTCATGGTGGCGTAGTCCGTGTCGATGATGATTTCCCCGTTCAGCCAGAGAGAGCAGTGGGACGCGGTTGGATATGACGGGCAGTATGCAGCAAACTCGATGTAGTTCCATGCCCCATACGCGATCTTCGTCCCGACCCCACTCGACGCGACTTCGGTATTGGCGTCGCCGTAGATATGAAAGGAGCCATCATTCGCGATGAGGATACAGTTGGCGAGGTTCGCACCAGCCGCGTTGATATATTGGAATATTTTGGCGCTCCCCAGTACGCCACTGTCGCTGGGCGGAATCCAGACCGCCATCCCACAGGTGACATTACTGCTAGATCCACTGAGGAGACCAGTATCCCACCCCGGCCACCCAAACCCGGCGCCCTCCAGTCCCCTTGCCCCGGTGCGGGGCTTCGTCGTGGTCGAGGCCCATATAGAATAGGACGAAAAGACACGACTCCAATCGTCCTCCTCGAATCCGGCGATAAACAGTACGGCCATAGGTCCCCCTAAGTGTTGGTGTTGCGGTTATAGTCGACGACGAGGGTCCATCCCCGACAGGCAGAGATCTGGGTCGCGACGAAGTACAGGACGTCCCCCGCCTTGAAGTTGCGATCCCAGTTCAGGAGGGCCGTTCCCTCATTCTTGGTCGCCCCCGTCAATTTGGGTGCTTCGTTGCCCGTGATCGTGTCGGCGACGGTCGGCGGGAAGTTACCATAGGTATCGCTCCAAATGTCCATCGTCACGCGGGGGCTGGGGTCGTAGGGCGCCAGCATCGTCCACCGGACCCACGATCCATCAAAGGGCATACGGATCGCCGCCTGCACGCCCTCGTTGATGTTCAACGAGCCCGTCCCCACCTCGATGGCGATGGCCTGCCGGACCCCGGGGCCAAACTCCACCAGTCGGGTCGTCGTGACCAGGATGGGGTCCGCGTTGTACCAGAGGACGCTCCACTCAATGGCCGACGTCTGCAACGCCACCTTGTTGACCGTGGCGCTGTAGGGGACCGTCCCGTCCCGCGCCCAGGGGGACCACGTCAGGTCTCCCTCCCGGGTCCGGAACTCAACCCGGACGACACGGCTATGGGGGTCCGTGATCACCAGTTCCACGCTCCCGGTCGTCTCGGTTTCCGTGAGGATCTGCTCGATGACCGGCAGGATGACCGCTGGGTTCGACCCGGGCGTGCCGGCGACGGCGGTGGCGGCCACCGGCCCCAGCCAGTCGGACGAGGAGTAGATGCCGGAGGGATCGACGTGCTGGATCCAGTAGTACTTCGTCGTCCCGACCAGGATGGGATCGTCGTAGTAGAGGACGCCAGCGGCGATTTGGAAATAAACCGGATTCACCAGCCCCGCGACGTCGTCGGTACGGCGCATCAGGATCGGCAGAGTCGGATCGGCCGGGTAGATGGCCATCCGGACCGCCGAGGGGATCACCTGGACCATGCCCGCCGGCCGAGGGGCCTTCAGGGTGGGGACCGGCAGCCGCCCCCCGCCCCCCACGACGACGGGCACCATGGCGACCTGGTCGGCGTAGACGTCCTCGACGGCGTCTATCGTGATGGTGCCGGTCTCCAGTCTGCCGTAGTACACCGAGAGAATCCGCAGAACGGACCCATACATCCCGTGATCCGGACTCTGGAGACGGAGCACGGAACCGGGCACCAGGCTATAACCGGTGTGATCCATCTCGAACGAGACCCGAGCGAGCGGCCGGCTCACCGACCGCAGCAGGCGATCGGCAATACGCTGGGCGTTCACGTCATTGGTAACGTAGGGGAGATCGTAGGACTCGGTGCGGACCTCCCCCATGAGTTGGGCGGTCGCCAGATTCTGGATAGTCTGCGTCTGGTCGACGTAGCCAAAGTAGGAAGGAGCCGACCAGTAGGTGGCCGTGGCCGGCTCCCCCTCCTGGAAGGCGCCGCCCGCCATGAAGACGACGATCCCGGTGTCCCGGTTGATGGTGTAGTCAATGTTCTCGACCAACAGGGTCGCTCCTTGATGGATCAGGGGCTTCCAGGCGTTCCAGTTGGCTCTCACGTCCCCGACGAGGGTGCCGCCGAGGTTGCGCCCCAGAACTTGATACGGCTGCGCGAAGGAGGCCGTGGGGTTGGTGGCGAAGAGTTCGTCCTCCGTCTTGTGCCACGTCAGACCATCCATGCGCTGATAAGTGACCTTGACTTCGCTGATGAGTTCGGCCAAGCCGGGACGGACGACGACGATGTTCCGCGCATTGGACGGGGTCAGGATCGGGACCGCCGAGGTGGAGTAATTCTTCCGAAAGAGCGTCAGGGTCAGCTTGCCGGTCAGGGGCGCCTGATAGACGATCCCATCAATGTGCCAGGCGATGTCGTCCAGGTAGTCGGACGCCGCCCGGGCCTCGGAGACGACGACCGAAAGCCCGAAGTCCTCGTCGGCGAGGATCAGGGCGGCCGCGTCGAAGCTGGTCTTGTCGACCAACGCCGGATCGAACCCGCAGCCATAGGCGGAGGCGGAGGTGAGGAGGTCGTACATGATGTCCGCCGGGTTCATGTCGCCCCCGATGAACCCATGCTCGCCCTTACACCCGACGAGGACTTGCAGCACGTCGACGTTGGGATCGCTCCCCCAATAGAACCCTCCGCAGGCAGGCGCCCAGAGGTCGGCGGGTGGAGGATTCCACACCAGGCCGGGCAGGGCGACTCCTCCGGCATAACTAGCGAACTGGGGCCAGCCGGTCGGTGACTGCAAGTGCCCGAAGTTCACATAAGCCACGCCCGGGATGGCACTGGCGACTTGGACCCCTGGTCCGGTGCCGGCGAACTGAGCGGCCTCCAGGTTCAGTTCGCAGATCGCGTCGGCCATGAGTCCCCAATGGAAGTGCGTGATCCCAGCGAGGCCCCCCTTGCTGTTCGGGTCGGAGGCTTCTCCGAACATCTTGCCCGCCCAGATCATGAACTCGGCGCGACTCTGGTTCGTGGGTCGGTCAATCGGCAGGCGACGAGCCCCTGTCCATTCTGGCACGCCGACGTTTTGCCCCCAGGTAATCGGCGGCCAGTACCCTTCGCCGGCCCAGAGCATGGGCGGGGCGGCCCGGAGAGAGCAGTCCCGGACGATATAGTCGTAGAGCCGATCGACGGGGCCGTGACACACCATTCCCTGCATCTTGGCGTGGTACTCGTAGGTGCCATCCTGGAGATCCCGGACATTCCGGTCCCCGACCCAGACGATCAGGGGACTCAGGTAGGCCGACCCATAGACCTTCGGAATCTGGGCGCCATCGGGAGACTGAATATCCTGCCAGGGGGCGGGGTCGGCCTTGCTGGCTTTCTTGGCCTTCGCTCGTTGGATCAGACCGATCACGATCTGAGCGAGCGAGAACACCAGCATGGCGATGGCGAAAGGACCCATTAGATCGTCCCCGAGCGAAGGCCGCGCCCACCGAATGGGTTCGTCGTGGGGACGGAGGGGTGTCCCCCGAAGTGTGACCCATTGGCAAAACGGTTCTGGCAGCTTGTCATGGTCCGATCACATCCGGCAGAGAGGGTGACGAAGTCGCCGACGGCGATGCCCAGGTTGCCCTGGAGCAGGTAGAGGGTATCCCCACCCTGCTCCTCGATATACCCGCGCAGCACCCCTCGGGAGCGAATCAACCCGCCGACGTAGTAGCGGCTGTCCGCCCCGACATGAGCGGACAATCCGAGGACGGTCACCCGCTTCCCCGTGACGGCCGTGACGGTGGATACCCACTGGAACCCCGACTCGACGACCTGACAGTAGGAGTCGTAGAGCAGGTAGGGGCAGGTGCGGGAGATTTGGAGACGAGGAACGGTCCGACCCAGTCTCCCCTGGGCGCTGAGAAAGTCGACCTTCAGTTCCGTCTCGGACAGGGTGATGGAGGCGCTCTCCCCGATGAAAAGGACAACGTATTCGTTGCTCGGGTCGCTCCGGTGGCGTGCCCGCAGGGTGAGGGTCATGGGGCTGGTGGACCCATACCGACCCATCAGCAGACTGGCGAACACATGACTCGGAGCGAACTGGAGGGACAAGGTCCCGCTCTCGGAGGCGTTGTCTGTTTGGCGCAGAGCGTCCCGCAGCATGACGGAGGGCTCGTAGGTGTGCCCCCCGTAGCTGATGGCGACGTCACTGGACGTGTAGTAATAGCTGACGCCCTCGAAGCTGAACTCGAAGAGTTCCTGGGGGGTGCCGGCATAGCGGCTGCGTTCGGACGACTGGTAGCTCATACGCCTCTCTGACTAGATAGCGAGGTCCGCATACCCGGCGGAATCGCCGTTCCCGATCGCGATCCATGAGCCGCCCCCGACGCCCGTGAACAGGTCCGCGTATCCGGTGGAGTCTCCGTACCCGGTCGCGATCCAGTCTCCCGTGCTCGGTGGTGGCGGCGGGGGCGGCGGGGGCGGCGGCTCCCCAACACCATCGTCCGGCGCCCACGCGGCCCCATAATTCCGAGAGTCGGCAATCTCGATGAAGGGGAACTCGACCTGCGCCCGTCCGGGCAAAAACCACCGCATCGTGACGGCATCGCCATCCAAGCGGGCGTAGCGAGCGAAACAGACCAGCCCGGCGCTGGTGGTCAGCGTCACCCCGGCGGTGGTCGCGAGAGTGAGGACCTCCGTCCCCCCACTCGGCGCCGACCCCAGAATCTGTCGGACTTGCACCGTCCCTGGGGACGGAATCAGCGCGACCCACCTCTTCCGTGGGATGTCGAAGTAGGACGCCAAGTAGCCGCACTCCGCCACGCTGAGGGTGGTGTCAGCGGGAGCGACGGCCGCGACCAGGGTGAAGTCCTCCGCATAGGACGGGACGTAGGAGGGGTTGAGAGAGCCGACCCGCAAGTTGTACCAGTCCCAGGCGCTCCGCACGGCCAGATTGGTCTCCAGCAAGGTGCTGTAGGTGAAGCTATATCGGCGGCCGAGTTCTTTGGCCTGATGGACGAACCCGGCGGTAGACGTCTCAAAGACGGTCACGTTCCGGTGCGAGGCGTCCTGCCGGCCGAGTCCATCCGGGAGGACTCCGACCGTCATGGCGGTGGCGGGGGCGTCCGCCACCCCGGCCTCCGTTGTGGTCCCCACGCGCATCCGGAAGGTGAGCCGCGTCCGAATCGTGTTGAAGGACCGCTCCATCGTATAGTCATCCACTAGCGCCCCCACTCGGCACGGCCACACCGCATCCCCCGCGCCCCAGGTCGCCCCCCAGGGGGCAGTGACGGTGATACTGGTGTCCGTGAGGCTGGCGATGGTTCGCACGTCAAAGAGCGTCACACTATGCCAGACCATGACCGGGCCGCCGACGACAAAATCTCGGGCGATGGTATCACAGGCCATGGTCACGGATCCCGGAGTGATCGGGGATGTCAACGGCGTGTAGTGGGGCCAGAAGGGCACGGTCCAGTCGACGTCCGCATCGCTGAAGAGGAGGGACTCCAGTAGCTGGGTCTCGGTCCGTTCCAGCGCCGTGACCGTGAAGGACCATCGGCGGCTCGCGATGGACCGGAGGCCCCTCCGCTGTTCGTAGCCGTCATTCCCCTCGAAGATGGACGTGGTGTAGGCCCGTTCCTCGTCAAAGCCGAACGGCCAGTCACAGGGGAAGGAAAAGACGTGGGGGAAGGGGTCGATCGGCTGGACCAGCTTCCCCCACAGGACCTCGACGAACCCCTCCGTGATCCGCGCCTCCGCCGGCGGATAGGTGAACAGTACCTCTGCCAGTGACTGGGTGACGCGAGAGATGCTGGCGCTGGGATCCTCGTTGGCGAGGACCTCGACCGTGCCATGCGTGAAGCGGGCATCGGCCGTCACCTTCCCAACGACAGAAAGCCCGACCTGCGTGATCCGTCCCGCCGTCCCCCACCACGGGACGCCGGCGACTGTCGCCGTACCGAGGAGGGCGCCGGTGAAAGTCTGGATCGCCATCAGTCGAGAATCTGGCGGGCGTTCTTGCGCCGCACGTTGAGGACGCGGAGAACAGACGCCTGTCCTTCCCGGGACTGGATAGCCCGAGCGATCAGCCCCTCCTCCAACCCGACCGTGATCCCGAATTGACCGCCCCGTGGCCCGGCGGCCTCATTCGTCACCAGTCCCCCGGAGGCAAAGGCGAAGCGGGGACGCCGGATCTCCGGGTTAATCATCCCATTCAGGGCGTCGAAATACCCGACGCCCATGGCGCGGACCGTCGACGCCTTAATGACATATTCCCCATGGGAGAGGCGGGCCGGGATGCTGTCTGACGTCCCGGTGCCCGGACCTTGGATGAACCCCCCGCCGGCAAAGCTGACGCTCCAGGC
>Ga0315291_10012580_pt1 | contig 10271 bp, 9 predicted proteins | sample YL17G12_20_MG_FD_203070 | JGI IMG/M metagenome (GOLD analysis project Ga0315291, IMG submission 203070) | Sediment microbial communities from Yellowstone Lake, YNP, Wyoming, USA - YL17G12_20 | ecosystem: Environmental > Aquatic > Freshwater > Lake > Sediment | place: USA: Wyoming | collected...
AGGCGGGGATGAGAGCAGGTTCCTGTTGTCATTCCGGACTTGATCCGGAATCCAGAAAGGCTGGATTCCTGCGTTCGCAGGAATGACGACAGGACGAGCGAAGCTCGTTCCAACAAGTACCACGCCTGTAAAGGCGTGGGTATCTATCGTTATATCAACGTTCATCTGCGGTGTGGTTGTTATTCTTCGCCTTCCAAATCTAATTTGAGCGAGAGGAGCTTCAGCATATCCCTGAGACTGACGATGCCGACGAGCCGCTCCCCCTCCACGACGAGGAGCCGGCTGTTCCCTGTCCGGTTCATGGCGGAGATCGCGCTCAGGGCATCGGCGTCGGGGCTGATCGTATTTTCCGACGAACATTTGGTCGCAATCTCGCCGACCGTGAGTGAGTCCCACTGATCGCGGGGGATCCCCTTTACCTCGCTCGTCCCCGCGCACCCGATCAGGCTCCCGCCCTCAACCACCGGGAACATCTTGAAATGGTGCCGGTAAATATAATCCTCCACGAGTGCGGCCACAGAGAGAGACGCGGGAACGGTGACGGGGTCGCGGTTCATGAACCGCTTCAATGGCTCTCCCTCAAATGCCCTGCGCGTGAGGAGCTGCTGATAGGACATCCGGGAGGCGTTGCGCAGGAACATGCCGATCAGAAACCACCAGAGCCCGCCGACCATGTTCCCCGCAAGCACGCTGAATATTCCGAGGACGAACAGGAGCGTTCCGAATCCGGAGCCGATCTGCGAGGCGATTCGGGTTGCCCATCGCAGGTTGCCGGTCCATCCCCAGAGGATCGACCTGAGCACTCTCCCGCCGTCGAGAGGGAACCCTGGGATGAGATTGAAGGCGGCCAGCATCCCGTTGATCAGCGCGAGGTACTGCACCGTACCGTTGATCTGCGGCGGCCATCCGGCCCTCATGCCCGCGACGCGCACGCAGTAGAATCCGATGGCGAGGAGGATGCTCGAGATGGGACCCGCGGCGGCCATGAGAAACTCGGCCTTGGGGCTCTCGGGTTCTTCACCCATCTCCGCGACGCCGCCGAAAATAAAAAGGGTAATGCCCTTCATGGGGAGCCCGTACCTGCGGGCGACCAGAGAGTGGCAGAGCTCGTGAAATACGATTGACGCAAACAGCCCCAGCGCCCCCGCCACGCCCATCCACCAGTAAGACGCGTGCGAAAGGTTCTTGTAGTGAGCGGGGAACACACCCCGCGCCAGCGTCCAGGTAATGAGGACCGCGAGGATCAGCCAGCTCGGGTCGAGCCGCACCTGGAAGCCCAGGAGCCTGAAGAGGGTGACTCGTCGCTCAAACATCAGATACCTCCTCGCGCGCGGCCGATGAGCCTCTGGGGCCCCGTGCGTGGACAATGGATGCGCCGTCTTATCTGGCGTTGGTTCAACAAGGAATTCTCAATACATTATATTTGTAGGGGCGTGATTTATCAAGCCGCAATACGGGTCGGATAAATCCCTGCCCGCCGGCAGGCGCCCCTGCCGATTCGCCATTTCGGGGCTCGCGGTATCCTTGACGCGGGTGCCGGATATTTATAGAATGTGATCGAGAATGTTTCTCATCGGGGTCCGATGCATTGTGAGGTGCGTCACCCCGTGCCACAGGTATGGTGCGCCGTCCTCATGACATCCATGAACGTTAAAGTGAGAATCAGTCTCACCGACACGCAGCGCGAGCCTTTTATGGGGATAGGATTGGTGTGGTTGATCAGGAGAATTAAAAGATTCGGCTCCATACGGAGGGCGGCGGAGGACATGGGTATGTCCTATGTGAAGGCGCTGAGGATCCTCAACCGGTTGGAGAGAAAGCTCGGCAAGAAGATCCTGGTGAGAAAGATCGGAGGCGCGACGCGCGGAGGCACCGCGCTCACGCCGTTCGCCGAGGAGTTCGTGGAGCGGTACGAGCGGTATCACACGAGGGTGACCGATTTTGCCCTGAAAGAGTTTATCAGGCATTTCGGTAAATCAAGGATCGCCTGATACCGGATGAACGAGGGGTCGTAAACTATTATGGAAACTATGCAGGGAGTTGAGATGTCCGAGGCCACCCCTCAGCGCCGCGGCCCGAGCCTCTGGTGGCTGCTGGCGCTCCTCCTGCTCTTCATTGCCGGGCAGCGGCATGGCCTGTGGGGCAACGACGAGCCGCGCGAAGCCGAGATCGCGCGCGAGATGTCCGCGTCCGGCGACTGGGTGGTGCCGCGCCTCAACGGACAGGCGTTTCTTGAAAAGCCGCCGCTGACGCACTGGGGAGCGGCGCTCGTCTTCCGCGCAGTGGGCGAGCCATCGGAGGCGTGGTGCCGTGTCCCCTCCGCGTTCTGGGGGCTCATCGGAGCACTCGCCACGGCCTGGCTCGGCGGCATGCTCGCCGGACGCACCGCAGGGCTGCTCGCCGCGCTCATCCTCGCCACGTGCGGTGAGTGGCTCTACATCGCGCACCACCTCCTCGTTGACGTGCCCCTCGCCGCCTGCGTGGTGCTCACGCTCGCGCTCTTCTGGTACGGCTATGGGTCAGGCGTCGGGCAGAAAAGGCTGGGGTACCTCGGCTGCGCAATCGCCGCCGGCGGGGCATTCATGGCAAAGGGAATGGTGGGGGTCATCATCCCGGGCTCGGCGATCATCGTCTTCCTGGCCTGGCGCCGGGAATGGCGCGAGATCGCCCGCCTCATCGCTCCGTGGAATGTGGCTGCGTGTGTCGCCGTGCCGCTCTCATGGCTGGGCGCGCTGTGGGTGCGCGAGGGGACTGGAGCGCTGCGCGTGTTCGTCTGGGATAACCAGGTTCTGCGCTTTATCTCGTCCACCGCAGATCATGCCCACGCGCCATGGTACTACGTGCTGATCCTTCCTGAAGTTTTATTGCCGTGGGTAATTTTCCTGCCCCCCGCGGCCCTCAGGCTGTTCCGCCCCTCCGGCGAGAAGAGTATCACGGACAGCGGCCGCCAGTACCTCATGGCGGTGATTGCGGTGCCGTTCATCGTGCTCTCGATCGCGAGCGGCAAGCGCCACCTCTACCTCCTCCCCCTCCTGCCCGGCTTCGCGATCATGATCGCGGCGTGGATTGCCGAATCTCGGTCGGCGTGGCGCGCGAGGTGGGAATCGCTCTGGCAAAGGATCGGGCTCAGCCTCTTTGCGGTACTCCCTGCGGGGAGCTGGGGAGCCGCATGGTACTACGCAATCGTTCAGAGGAGCGGCGTCCTCGTCGCTTCGATCGGCACCGCGGCGAGCGTCCTTGCGGCCTGCGCGGCAGTTGCGTACGCGCTGCGCACCCGCGGGGGGCGGCTGGCGGAGATTTTAATTGCGCTCATCATCCTCGCGTACGGGGCGGTGCTGTCACCTTCTCTCTGGGCAGTGACTGAAAAGGGAAAGGGATACGCCGATTTTGAAGGGATGCTGGATAAACAGATCAAGGGAGGTGTTACGCTCTACATCTATGGCTCGGGGGAACAGGAACTGGGTCTGGTCTGTTTCCACCTGAAGAGAACCGTCCCGGTAATTCAAACCCCTGACGGACTCGCCGCGGTACTCCAGCCCGGATCAAGAGACTACCTCCTCATTGCCGAGAAGATATACCTTAAGTTACGCGCGCTGAAGCTCATTCCCCCCTCTGTGGAGATTGCCGCGCAGTCCAGACTGAAGCGCACCACGCAGCTTCTTCTCCGCGCCGGACCATCTCCTTGAGCGGGAGCGCGCGCGCGCGCGCGGGATACTCAGGAAACCACCTCGATCTCGATATTTTCCTCTCTCACCGTGCTGCAGGGGCAGTACTCCAACCTATAGCGAATCTCCGCCTTGATCTTGTCGAGAGCCTCCTGGCGCGTCCGTGCCCCCACACTGCATTTGGGCTCGTCGCAGTACGCGATGAATCGGCCCGAGGAAACCTGTGTGAGCCTGACCCTGTATTTCATCTCCGCTGCCTCCTCCGCCAAGTATATCACCAGCGCATCGTCCTTTCCAGCACTGAGGGGCTGGCGTCGCGCCGCGCCTCCCGCGCTACCGGTTGAGAAAATTCTGTTGGTAATAGCGCCTGCCCTTCCAGGACACGCCCCCTCCGCATATCTTCTTCCAGAACGCGCTCCAGAGGATTCCGATGAGGATCGCACAGCCGAAAGGGTGGGCGATGATGTACCGCCTGTCGGCATGGATGAACGCATAGGCTCGCTCGGATGAGAGATGCACGAAGAGCAGCTGCGCCAGCGCGAGGCGGGGGGAGAAAAAGATGCCGGCGTAGGGCATCAGGGAGAGCGTGATGATGATCGCGATGATTGCGGGGAGGAGCACTATCCGGTCGCTGAAGATCAGGAAGAAAATCCGCTCCCATCCGCTCCAGAGTTCGCGGAGCGAGCTATACATTCTGCACGTCAGCACATCGCCCCCGTAGAGGAGTTCGAAGCGCACGTTCTTTCTCTTTGCGTTCTGCGCCATGGCGATGTCCTCCAGCGGGAAGGTGAGCAGCTGGCCGTGCCCCCCGATCAGATCGTAGGCGTCTCGCCGGATCAGGATATACTGGCCGTTCGCAAATGCGGTGCGGCCCCCGGGCTTGTTGATCCGCTCCACGGGGAACAGCATGAAGAGCATGAGACAGGTGATCGGCTGGAGCAGTTTTTCCCAGAAACTCACGCTGAGGGGCTGTGAGAGCAGCGTGAGCATCTGAACACGATTCTTCAGCGCGTAGGTGAGCGGGGCCAGTATCGCATGCTCCGAGTGTATCGTGTCGGCATCGGTAAAGAGAAGCCATTCGCCCGTGGCCTCTCTCTGGGCGACGAAGAGCGCGTGGCTCTTCCCGGCGCACCCCTCGGGGAGAGAAGGGATTCTGACATAGCGCACCGAGGGGAATTTTTCCCTGATGATCTCTGCCGTTGAATCGGTCGAGCGGTCATCGGCGACGATGATCGCGTAGTTCGGATAGCGCTGAGTGGTCAGTGAGCGCAGGCACCGTTCAATGACGCGCGCTTCATTCCGTGCCGCCACGATGACGGACACGCGGGGCGGATCAGGCAGGGGGGGGCGCAGCGAGGGGCCGGAGAAATGGTTCATTGTATCGAGCAGGAGGGAATCGAGGTAACGCTTGATCCATACCGCGAGTATGAGGAGCATCAGGAGGCGCATGATCCATTGTACCACTGCGGGCAATGGTTGAGAAGAAGTGGATGAGCGTGCTTGTGATCGCGATTTCCCTTATGTATAATGTAAACGCATGTAGATAATCGATTCAGCGGGCGAGACCATGAGACTGAGAACGCAGCTCTTCATTATTTTCTCCCTTATCATCATCAGTGTTGTGGCGACGATCGGCTGCTTCCTCTATAGATAGGGGGAAGATGTGGCAGATAAAAATAAAGAGAATTTCCAATTAATAAAAAGTTTAGATAGTCTTAAACCCGGTGACCACCTCTGCCAGATTTACCAGACAGAAGAAGAGCACCGCGATCTACTCCTTCCGTTTTTGTTAAATGGCCTCACGCAGAAGGAAAAGATTCTTCATATTGTGGATGAACACACCGCAGAGCATATCCTCGGTTATTTAAGAGAAGCTGGCATAGACCCCAAGAAATATGTTGATTCAGGCCAGTTAAGCATCTTAACGTGTGACGACGCTTATATGAAGCAGGGTTTTTTCGAGCCTGATTTCATGATCAACATGCTGCGGTCAGAAACGGATAAGGCAATTAAAGAGGGTTATGCCGCCCTAAGGGTTACAGGAGAGATGACATGGGCATTAAGGAAGCTGCCTGGTTCGGAGAAACTGATTGAATACGAGGCAAAGTTAAATAATTTCATCGCGGGAAGCAAGGCCAAGGTAATCTGCCAGTACAACCGCCGGCGCTTTGACGCAGATACGCTTTTAAACGTTTTAAAAACTCATCCCATTGCTGTCATCGGCACCGAGATATACGATAATCCTTTCTATATCCCTCCTGAAGAGTATTTCAGTGCGCAGCCTTCAGAATCGCAGCTTAACCACTGGCTGAAAAATCTCGCCGGGCGTAAGCAAACGGAGGCAGATTTGCACTTGCACACTGAAATCATACACAATATTCCCGAAGGCGTGATTCTTAGCCGGGTTAGCGACGCTGTAATTGCCTACATCAACCCGAAATTTGAAAAGATGTTTGGTTATGGCCCCGGCGAGCTAATAGGGAAAAATATTTCTGTAGTAAATGGCCCCACCGATAAAAGCCCACAAGAGGTAGCAGCGGAGATTCAGAACTGCTTGAGGGAAAAAGGGGTGTGGCAGGGAGAGGTCTGTAATATCAAGAAAGACGGTACGCCCTTCTGGTGTTATGCGAGTGTTTCTACGTTTAGTCACTATGAGTATGGAGAAGTCTGGGTTGCGGTTCATACAGATATCACCGAGCGCAGGCGGGCGGAGGAGGCGCTTCGAGAAAGCGAGGAAAAATATCGCGAACTGGTCCAGAATGCTAACAGTATCATCTTAAAAGCGGACATGACCGGGAGGATCACGTTTTTTAACGAATTTGCGCAGAGGTTCTTCAGCTATGCCGAAGATGAGATAGTGGGCAAGAATCTGGTCGGGACGATAGTCCATAAAACAGACGCCGCGGGGCGCGACCTGGAGGCAATGATACACGACATCGTGGTGCACCCTGATAACTACGTGAGCAATGAGAATGAGAATGTACGCCGGGATGGAGCGCGCGTGTGGATCTCATGGACGAACAAGGCAATCCTTGATAGAGAGGGGCGTCCGATCGGGATTATCTGCATCGGCAATGACGTCACCGAGAGAAAGCGCAAGGAGGAGCAGCTCCTCCACATGCAGAGGATTGAGGTGGTGGGGACGCTCACCGGAGGCATCGCGCATGACTTCAATAACATACTTGCCGGACTCATGGGCTACACATCCCTTATGAAAATGAGCATAAAAAAAGGGAGCCCGCTCCTCAGTGATCTTGACTCAATCGAGAAATTGCTCCAGCGTGGAGCGAGTCTCAGCGGGAAGCTCCTCGAGTTCTCCCGCAGAAGGGCCTACCGTCCAGGGCCGATCAATATTAACCTCGTTATCAAGGATGTGCTTGGAGTTCTCGCGCAAACCGCCGGGAAGCGGATTGATATGGTGACCGAGCTCTCACCGCGAATCCCGAGTGTCATGGGCGATGAGAGTGAGATACACCAGGTGATCATAAACATCTGTCTCAACGCCTGTGAGGCCATGCGGGGGCGGGGCACGCTCACGGTAAAGACCGCAGATCTGAGGAATGACGTGCGTTCTTTGCAAGGCTCACCGGAGCTCAAGGAAGGGCGCTACGTATCGGTTGCCATTTCCGATACCGGCATCGGCATCGACAGCGGTGAGATGGAGCACATCTTCGAGCCGTTTTATACCACAAAGGCAAAAAAATCGGGCACGGGCCTCGGGCTCCCCGTCGTGAAGAGCATTGTGGAGAAACAGGGAGGCTCTATCACCGTGGAGAGCGTACCCCTGAAAGGCAGCACGTTCACCGTATATTTCCCCTCCAGCGCGGAGAGGACAAGTAAAGGGAAGTCGGCGGCGGCGAAGCGGCTGGGGGGCGATGAGACGATCCTGATTGTTGACGACGAGAAGGACTTCAGAGAGAGTGTCGGCCGCTGGCTCAAGGACTTGGGCTACGTGGTTCTTGAGGTCGCGAGCGGAGAGGAGGCAGTGCGGATGGTGGAGGGCGGGAAGGTAAAGATAGACCTCGTCATCCTCGATATGGTGATGAAGGGGATGGGTGGGGCACAGGCATTTAAGCGGATACGGGAATCCGCGCGCGCTCTCCCGGTCATCATATGTACCGGATACGTCCAGGACAGGAGCCGGCGGCACATCCTTGAAAAAGAAGCGAGTGATTTCTTACGGAAGCCGTTCACACTCAGTGAACTTTCCCCGAGAATACGAAAGATCCTCGACGGCCGTTTGCTGTGAGGCTGGTGTATCTCCGGGTGTGCGGTGCGAATGCCCCCCCGGACTGGGTGAACCTTCTCCCGAAGAGCTGATGTGATCACGGTGTGCCATTTGTTATAATGAGGAGGTCCTTCCAGAACTATGGGCAGGACACTGCTGATGATCAAGCCGGATGCCTACCGGAGGGGTCTCGAGAAGATGATACTGGAGAGAGTCGCTTCTGCGGGCATTCAGGTGGTGCGCTCGGCGCGGAGGCGGCTCTCCCGCGAGGAGGTCGAAGGGCTCTACGGGGAGCATCGGGGCAAGCCGTTTTTCGAGGTGAACGTCAATTTTCTCCTGAGCGGTGAGGTCGGCCTGTTCATCCTGGCGGGGGACGGTGATGTGGCACGGCGCGTGAGAGGTCTCGTGGGCAACAATGACCCGCGCCTCGCTGAGGCCGGGACGATTCGCGTCGACCTTGGGATTGACCGGCTCCATATCGAGCGGAACCTCGTGCACGCCTCGGCAAATGGAGATGAAGCGGAGAGAGAGATCGCGTTGCTGTTCGGTGAGCACCCGTGAGTTGTGAGAGGGAATGCGAATCGAGGAGTGGAATAGTACTGTATAGAGGAGGTCGCATGTCAAAACCGCATCGTGTGAGTGAGAAGAGGATACGCAGGAAGAGATACCTCAAGAGAAAGAGGCTGAAGGCCAAAGCAGAGGCTCAGCCGGTGGTGAAGTAGCGGTGCCCGGCGGGAATGTCCCTGTGCCGATCATGGGCGCCAGCCGGCCGATCTGCGGCAGTGAATCCTTGCGGGCGATAGGTAACGCGGGCGTGTGGAAATGCGAGAATTCTTTCCCGCTCGGCTCGGGAACCTCTTTTATCCTTCGTAATAAAGTTGCAGTGCATTCTCCATGACCTTCCCCCCCAAGGGGCCCCTTCGGGGCGTGCCTCCGTGGTGAGCACTCAACGGGATACTCTTCATAACCGGGGCCTTACCCGTCACCATACAAAGGGGTAAGATGATACGGCCTCTCACTGATACATACGGCAGGGCGGTTGATTATCTGCGCATTTCCGTCACCGATCGCTGTAACCTGCGCTGCTTCTACTGCATGCCTGAGGAGGGAGTCACCTCGATCCCCCACGAGGAGATCTTGCGCTATGAGGAAATCCTCGCGGTGGTCGATGCGGCGCGGCTCCTCGGATTCAGCAGGTTCCGCATCACCGGGGGAGAGCCGCTCGTGCGCCGCGGCATCATCTGGTTTCTCAGCACGCTCTCGGAGAGGGGGATGGACTATTCCCTCACCACCAACGGGCTTTTGCTCCAGCGGTTCGCGAGGGAGCTGAAGGGGGCGGGGTTGAAGAGGATCAACGTGGGCCTCGATACGCTCGACGGGGGTACGTTTCAGCGGATCACGGGCGCCGGAGAGCTCAGGGAAGTGTTTCGCGGGATCGACGCGGTGCGTGGAGAGGGGATACGGTCGGTCAAAATAAACGTGGTGGTCATGCGCGGCATCAACGACGACGAGATAGACGACTTCATCGCCTGGGGGCGGCGCGAGCGGCTCGATGTCAGATTCATCGAGTTCATGCCCGTGTGCGGCGAGGACCTCTTCGTGTCGCTCACACCGGTCGTCGAATCGATGAACGAGCGGGAGGGGATCGAGCCCTCCAGGGAAACGGGAGGGGGGCCGGCGAAGAGTTTCAGGCATCGGGATGGGGGCGCCCGCATCGGGTTCATTCTATCCCGCACGGAGCCGTTTTGCGCGGCGTGCAACCGCCTCCGCCTCACCGCCGATGGCACGCTCCTGCCCTGTCTCTTCTCCCGCGAGGGAATTGACCTGCGCGGACCCCTGAGGCGCGGGGAGCCAGTTGCAGAATTGATCGTGAAAGCGGTGAGCGCGAAGCCCGAGGGGCACAATCTGAATATGAAGCTCTCGCGGCACGGGATGTACGCCCTCGGGGGTTGATAGATGCGGGCGTCGCATATATCTTGCCGGAGGCCAATAGATAGTGATTTGATTGCCGCGAGAACCTCCCTCTCCACCCGCGAGGTGGAATAGGGTCGTAATGCGTCACGTACAGGGTGAATCCAGCAATGAATTGCCGCAGATAAAAAGGATTGTGTGAGTGGTCAGGGTTTCTTGCCGCGGATACAGGCAGATACACGCTGATTGTATATAGGTGTATCAGCGTTCATCCGCGTAAATCTGCGGCTACCCCCTATAACTGTCCCATTACATAGGGTTCAAGATTATGCTTGCGTGAGCCTCCTTGATTTCCATATACTATTTTTGGCTCATGACGGATTATTGTGAAAGAAATGTATGAAAACAGGCTGCATAACATCTGTCAGACGCGCTGCATCTTGTTGGCCGGCTTGAGGTTGAGCCTT
>Ga0315291_10012582_pt1 | contig 10268 bp, 10 predicted proteins | sample YL17G12_20_MG_FD_203070 | JGI IMG/M metagenome (GOLD analysis project Ga0315291, IMG submission 203070) | Sediment microbial communities from Yellowstone Lake, YNP, Wyoming, USA - YL17G12_20 | ecosystem: Environmental > Aquatic > Freshwater > Lake > Sediment | place: USA: Wyoming | collected...
CTATCCCGGCACCACTGGGTGAGTTCGTAACTGCTCACACTTCTCACCTCTGTCTTAAGAACGAAAAAGCCTTCGAATGGAGCAATTCTTAGCAGTTTGTTTAATAATTGTCAATGTTTTTAAAAGAAAACGCCTAAAACCCGGAGAAGGTGAAAAGTTTCTTATTTGGAATAATCATAAAACCCTTTCCCGGTTTTTCTTCCCAGCTGTCCAGCCCGGACCATTTTCCGCAACAATGGACATGGCCGATATTTGGAGTCCCCCAGTTCTTTGTAAAGATTGTCCTGAACCATCAAGAGGGTGTCTAGGCCAACAAGGTCTGCCAGTGCCAATGGGCCGATGGGATGGTTTGCCCCCAGCACCATCCCCTTATCAATATCTTCAGCTGAAGCGATCCCATCCTGAAGAACGAAAATGGCTTCATTGATCATGGGAACCAGAATACGATTCACGGCAAATCCTGGCGCTTCGTTCACGGTGATGGGCGTCTTCCCTAATTTCTCAGACAGCGCTTTGATGACCGCAAAGGTCTCTTCAGAAGTGGATTGCCCCTTAATGATTTCCACCAGCTTCATGACTGGCACAGGGTTGAAGAAATGCATACCGATGACCTTCTCGGGTCGTTTTGTCATGGAAGCAATTTCCGTAATGGAAAGCCCAGAGGTATTCGTAGCCAAAATCGTATCTTTGGCACAGAGTTGATCCAGTTCCCCGTAGACCTGCTTCTTCAGGTTCATGTTCTCAATAACGGCCTCAATGACAATCTGTGCACCTTTCACAGCTTCGGCTAATTCTAATGTACCTTTCACCTTGGACAGAATCGATTCAGCTTGCTCCTTCGTCATTTTTCCTTTACCGATGGCCCGCTCATAATTCTTTTTGATGATATTGAGCCCTCCCTGGACAAAGCGATCCTCAATGTCTCGCATGGACACCTCATAGCCTGCCTCTGCCGAGACCTGTGCAATTCCCGAACCCATTAAACCCGCACCTAATACGCAAATCTTCCTGATCTCCATCGTTTTCCCTCCTCTTTCGCTATGCGCATAGCGCCTGGCTGCACGAAGTGTTTCGGCGAAGGCAGGCTAAGCGCTTAGCGCCTTTTAATCGTCGAACGAAAGAGACTTTACCAATAGAAGAGTTGTTTTGTCAAGGTTTATGGTAGAGAGCTCTGAAAAACTACTGCACGCTCTCTTGATTACACAGATTTCAAAAGAGGATTACACAGCGCAGCGTAGCCGCAACCGAAAAGAACCAATGAAATCACCCCCTCACCCTCCCCTCTCCCCCGAAGGCGGGGGAGAGGGATAGGGTGAGGGGGAAAATCCTGACAAAATTTGCTTAACAAAATTTCAAGAAATTCAAGGTTAGTAGTACAGATTTAGAGATTTCTGGACTTTTTCCGAAATCTTATGGTGGGGGGCTTGACCGAATAAGGATGTGGATATAAGTTTCGGGAAAGACTCGAACCACGTCAAGTCGAAATCCAATGATCCTCTATGCAAAATTGATTGACAATGATCAGATAGTAACTCTCCATATTGACGGAGAAAAAACTTTCTCGGATTGAACCATTCACGGACAGATCAGGAGTGGAAAAAGTTGATCCTGACCTTTATTAAGGGTCTCAAAATTGAATTGACATAGACATTGAAAAATCTCCCCCCGCCCCTCTATGCCAAAGAGGGGTAACTCCTCCCTTTGGAAAAGGGAGGTTGGGAGGGATTTTGCTGATCAATGTCATTATTATTATGAGACTGGTAATATGTTGCATCGGGTTTGTTCGATTCTAAAGTAAATGGCTTCGCTGGAGTCGATTTTAACGGAAAAAATTTTACACCACATGACGTGCATAGGGCAGCCCAGGCAATTTCTGCCACAGAGGTCACGACCTTTTCCCCCACCCTCATAACGGCTTCCTTTGAGAGACTACTCCACCAATTAAAAATCTTACGAGAATCGATAGAAAATGATCCTTTTGTCTCCAAGATGTGCAAGGGCATTCATTTAGAAGGACCTTACATCTCCTCCACGGAAGGGCCAAGAGGAGTTCATCCTTCCCAGTTTATTCGGCCACCCCGATGGGATGAGTTTGAAAAGTTTCAGGAAGCCTGCGGGGGAAGAATTAAGTTAATCACCCTCGCCCCGGAAAAAGAAGGAAGTCTTCATTTTATAAAGAAGGCGGCTTCAAGTGGGGTAGTGGTGGCGATCGGACACACGGAGGCATCCGAGGAAATTCTCGACGCTGCCTGTGAAGCAGGGGCAAGGTTATCTACCCATTTGGGGAATGGAATGGGGAACTATTTCCATCGACATCGTAACCCCTTCCAGAAACAACTTGCCATGGATGGCCTGATGGCGAGCATCATCGCCGATGGAATCCATCTCCCAGATTATGTAATAAAAAATATCGTGAGGTCAAAAACACCTGAACGGGTCTTGCTTTCCACCGATGCGATGCCGGCTGCTGCTCAACCTCCGGGAAAGTATAGGCTGGCAGACCTCGAAGTCCAGGTCGAACCGGATGGAAGAACACGATTGGTTGGAACAGATTCTTTGGCGGGATCTACCTTATCCATGCCAAAGGCGATCAGCGATGTCATCAAATTCGCTGGAATTGATTTGAGAACAGCCATCAAAATGGCCACTGAAAATGGAAGAAAGTTGTTTCCAAATATGATCGGGACGATCGCTCCGAATCAACCCGCCAATCTCGTGGTCTTCCGTTTCGATGGAGAGGTGAAGATCGAAAAGACTATCCTGATGGGAGAAGAGGTTTTGCCTAAATGAACTACCCCGCCGCAAGCAGCGGGGTATCAAAAACTTTAAATTCTGTCATTCCGCACTTGATGCGGAATCCAGTCCGGTCTTCTGGATTCCGGCTTCCGCCGGAATGACGAACTCGCCGCAAGCGGCGGGGAATACAACCCGAAGGGATTTAAATCCCAAATTTCAAATCTCAAATCCCCAACCGCAAAGTGCGTAGCACCCCCCCACCCTCTCCCTCCCCCTCGAGGGGGGAGGGGCGGGGAGGGGGTGAACTCTATGCTCTATGCTCTATGCTCTATGCTCTATGCTCTATGCTCTATGCTCTATGCTCTATGCTCTATGCTCTATGCTCTATGCTCTATGCCCTAATACAAAATCCCTGCATACCCCACAAAACTATCGTCGGGCATGATATCATAACTCGTATAGTAATCGAGGAGTATCCCCTTCTCGGCCCCCAAGGCTTTGCAGGTAGCCATCGCAGAGGCTGCCGCACCTGCACTGCAGGCGCTATCATTCTCCTGGGCATGTTTGAGGAGCCCTGCAGTATCCATCTTTAATGCCCGATCGATAAACCCCTTATCATTCTCCTTCTTCACCCACTCGACAGCAGATGGCCCAACCCCTTTCGTCAAGAATCCATAATTCGGCCCATAGTGCGTCAGATCGGTTGATCCAATTGCAAGGATAGAAAATCCCTCTGCTTTCGCAATCTCGGCTACTGCTTCTCCCACCGTTATGGCTTTCGACGAAAGGGGCGATCGAACGGCCAAAAGCTTTGCCTCCGTGAAAAAGTATTTAACCAGGGCCAATTGGATCTCAATTGTATTATCTCCGCTCGATGGGCTCTCCTTCTTAAGATCGAGCCTTTGCATCAAACTCTTCCCAAAACCCTGGTGGACATCGATGTCGCCGAATGGCGTCTCACAGGCCTCCTCTACTACAATTCGGGGAAGATCATCTGTTCCCAGATGACCTCCGTAAAGGACGACCACGTCGATCTTCTTTTTTGATTTCAAGGATTGGAACACCCTTGCAGCAAGCTTTCCAGAAAAATACCAGCCCGCATGAGGAACAATCCCTCCTAATCCTCCACCTGAAGGAAAATGAGAAGGTGACCATCCTTCTAAATAGGATTCGATCTCCCTTCGACAATCCTTTTCATCAAAAGGATACCAACCTCTGGGTAAGATTCTCTTTCTGAGACTCATGGCTTCATCCTCCTTCCAGATAACGTGACCGTGCCTGCACGCCGAAGTACGTTCCGGCACGCAGGCGTGTCCGTGTCTCGTGTCCGGCTTTTTTTGCCATTTTAACTCCAAACTCTGAACTCCGAACTCGAAACTTTCTTATATTCTTTCCAATGTCGGCATTCCCATCAGATTGAGGATATTAGCCATCACCTCTCGAAATGCCTTGACCAAAGAGAGTCGAAAGATTTGAAGACTCTGATCCTGAAGATGAATAAACGGGGTCTGAACATCTGCTCCGGGATCGGGGTGCTCGTAAAAGTTGGTAAATGAAGTTGCCAGGTCAAGGGCATATTCCGCTAATTGAGAAACCCTCAGGGTCTTGCCGGTTCTGGTGACGACGGAAGAGAGCTTTGAAAGGTCATCCAGGAGACCTCTTTCCGTCTCGGTCAATTGAGTGGGAATACAATCCTCTCTCCAGTTGACATCGATCCTGCGCTCCTCGGCCTTTCTGGAAATACTGCAGGCCCGAGCATGGGCGTATTCTAAATACACCCCTGTATCTCCGGTGGTCTTCAGGGCTTCATCAAAATCGAAGACGATCTGACTTTCCAAGGTGAATTTCAGCAAGTAGTACCGGATGGCTGCCGCTGCCAAAGCAGAAGCCGTATTCTCCTCCAGTCGATGATCCGCCTTCTCAATCACCTTCTGTTTAATCATCTGAATGAAATCCTTCGCCTTCACCCCAGTCCCGGATCGACCTGACATGGCAACGGACTTTTTCTCATCTGTCTCTTCCATTCCCAGGAGTCGGGCTGCCTGAGGAGAAAGGTTAACCACTTCATAGGCCAGATGGATCGATTGCTCTGCCTCTTTCTCAAAGCCCATTTGACGAAGGCACTCGCCGACCACCTGCTGGGGGTAGCTCTGCCGGGTGTCAATCACATTGATCACACTTTTTGCATGGCCAAAACGTTGAGGGATCCGGTCACCACTTTCGCCACCTCGCGCAGTGGTCCAGAGGGCTTTTCCGTTGGTTTGGAGGCCCCACTGTTTATATAAGAAGTCCTTCTTCAGAAGGCCAAACTTCCAGAGTTGATAGGCAACATCCTTTGCTGTGTAGGTCACGCTCCCATTTGAACGAACCAGAATCTTATCCAGGCTCTTCACTCCTTCAACGGTCTCGACAATCCCTCCAAAAGGGACAACCCAACACCCTTCATTCGGACCCTCCGTTTCAAATCGAAGGCCCCCCTTCTCTTTCAGGAGTTCAAATGTGGATTCCCAGAAACCCCGGGCGATGATATCCGATTCCCAGTTGAGGAGATCATAGAAAATTGAAAGTTGGGCGACCGTCTCCAGATGCGCCTGAACAATCTTTTCAGCCAAATCCTTAGCAAAATAAGAAATGGGGTGGCTTCCCCCTTCGATCTTGTGGAGAACCTCTTCTCTTTTTTCAAGCAATGATGGATGATTCTCAAGCTCATTCTGGAAACGAGCATAGAGATCCCAACAGAAGTAGTCAAAGGGTTGGTCCTCTGGAACCTTTGCCCAAATGGCCTTAAAATCGGGAGCCCCTTCAGTTAACCCCGTTAGAAAGGACGGGGCTTTAACCCCACCCTTTCTGTAAGGAACTGAGGCTTTATTTGCATCACCCCCGCCATAAATGGTGGGGCTTTCTAACGGGGTAAAGAAAGGGGGATCCAAATAAAGGAGGGCGGTCACCACATCCACAACCTGAAGACCCGTATCATCAATATAATTGCAGACCTCTGTCGAAAAGCCGAGCCACTTGAGAACCCTTGCCGTCGTGTCACCCAAAACGGCATTCCGGAGGTGACCGATATGCATGGCTTTGTTGGGATTAACGCTCGTATGTTCGACGAAAACCTTCTCTTTCTCAACCGAAGCGGGCCGTCCGAAGTGCTCTCTTTTTTCAAGGATCTGGGGAATCAAAATTCCCGCCAAAGCTGACCAATCTACTTTGAAATTAAGATATCCGGGAGGAGTGACAGTGACCTCACGAATAAAAGGAGGAGGACTTGATCTGAGGTGTTCCGCCGTCTTCTTGGCAATCTCCATCGGCGGTTGGCGTCTTTCTTTTGCAAGGGAAAGACAGATCGCACTCGAGAAGTCCCCCATTTCACGATGGGGAGGCACATTGAAAGGTAGTTCTTCGACACTTAAAAATTCTTTTAATGATCTGGCAACCCCTTCTCTGATCATCGTCTGTTGTTTCCCACTGTTTTCTTCAATTATTGTCGCCCACCCTAACCCCGTCTTAGTCGAACAATTTTGCCATAACCCTAATAGGCACAGCCTCCACAAAAAGAACGATAGGCGGGACATTCCTGTCCCGCCTGCTTAGAAGAACTTAGTAAAATCAGTCTCTGCCCGGTACTTCATTGAGCTATATCCATAATCTTCTGCGTTCGTAACCATCCCTTTTCTCACTGGGTTGTCCTCTATATATCTCATTCTACTCAACCCCTTCTCTTCACTATCAAGTATGTAATCGTAAAAACCGCCCTGCAAGATCGAGCCCCTCCTGTCAAATACTGCGTTTATCTGTCTTGCTGAAAATCCTTTGATCGACTTCATACATTCCGAAATATTCTTATCCCTTGGAATTACTAAGGAGTCCATAATTGAGTAGACATATTGCTCAGAAAATCTCCCCTCACCCCTCTCCTTCGACAAGCTCAGGATGGTGAGTCTCGTCGAACCATTTACCAAAGAGGGGTAATTCCTCCCTTTTGTAAAGGGAGGCGCCGCCGTCCATAGCCACATTGCAGGCGACTGCGTAATGGATTTGGACTCTGGCGCCGGACGGGGAGGAGGGATTTAGTTTCCGGTGTCTATACAATTATGGACTGACTAATATAATCAGGTGCACATGGTCAGGCATTATAACAAAGGACAAAAAATAATACCAACGCTCCCTTTTACCAAATAAGATAGCCTCCAATATAATGTCCGCTGCTTTTGATTCCTCGAATAATGGCTCTCTTGAAGCAGTAACAGTTGTCACCGCATAAGGGAATTCTCTTAAATCTATATGTCTCAATTTTGGCATAATCCGCCTTGTAGGCGGGGTTGGAAAAACCCGCCTATCGATTTGATATTTCAGCCAAATCTGTGATGCACCTTTTTGTCTGATTATTATGAGGATGGGCACGAAAAGTCAAGAAGTAGATCTTTAACCAAAAAATTGACAGTCCAAAGTCCTAAGGATATAATTCGAGCAGTAACACTTTAGCGCTTTGAAAAAGCCTTCATAAAATCCCTCCCCACCTCCCTTTGCCAAAGGGAGGAGAAATACCTCCCCCTTTGAAAAAGGGGGATTGAGGGGGATTTGAGATATTACGATATCTTGATCAGACCTCTTTTTCAAAAAACTAAAGTGTTACTTCGAGCACATTCACCGACGGAATGTTTTGAAGGATGAGGAGGCTCTGCGAATGGAAAGGACGATGAAAAAATATGCTGATAAGATTGAACGGAACGAGGTCGATCCTCATCTTAGATACGATGGTGTGAAGAGCGGGTTGATTCTTGACCCCCTTCGGGAAGAGGTGCCTCTCGAACTCTTGGGATTCGGAATTTATCAACTGGGGCCTAATTATATTACAAGAGAAACGAAGGAGAGGGAGATCGTTCTTGTCCCACAGGATGGGGAGTTTGAAGCGGAGGTGAATGGGAAACAATTTTCTGGGAAAAGAAGCGGTGGGCCTTTTTCGCCCGAGCCAGGGAAATCGAATGCCTCTGCCCTTTATATTCCCTGCAATACCAAATTGGGAATTCGAGGAAAGGGTGAAATCGCCTTTTTTGAGGCACCTGCCCTTAAAGAAAAACCTGCATACTATCTATCCCATCAAGAGGTGAAGGTGGTATCGAGGGGGTATTGGATTTGGCGCAGGGACGTCGTCTCTTTGATTAGCCCAAAGGATGTTAGCTCGAACCTCGTGGTTGGAGAAACTTACAATCCTCCAGGTTTCTGCTCGGGAACCCCTCTCCATCAACATGATAAAGATCAACCTCTCTCTGGAGAGTCTGATCACGAGGAGATCTATTACCACCGTTTCAATTTGAAAAAAGGAGCAGGAGATCAATTCGGACCTTATGGCGTTCAATTGCTCATGGACGGGAAAAATCTGATGAAGGCTTATTTGATCGGGGAGAAGAGTATCTTTGCCATTCCAGGAGGTTGCCATCCTGTTGTTGCCTCTCCTGTCTCCGAACTCCTCTATTTATGGGGCTTGGCAGGTAGAGGTGCTGAACTGATGATGAGAGATATTCCAGAGTTTGTTCATCTTAAATCCTTTGAGGAAATCTTCAAAAATCTGGATGCAGACCGAACGAAAGAGGTCCTCTCTAAAAAGAAATTTAATACCCTTTGCGCTTCTTATCCTTTTACAGAAGACCAGAAGGCGCTCTTATCGGTGATGCTAAAGGAAAAGGGATATGAAATGGAGTAAAACAACCCATGTGATGGGCGAACAGGACCTTTTACAATCTCTCAAACCCTTCCCCGTCGATCTACAAAAGATCTATCCCAGATCCTTTCGTTTTATGAACGGATTGACGTATGGATTGGTCCAAACTTCTGGGGGCAAGAAATTGGTTGTCATGGGAAAGAAAGGACCTGTCCTCACGGACCCATTTAAAGGGAGTTTCTATCAACAGAAACCTACCCTCAAGGTCTGCGATCTCTCCTCCGAAAATACAGAGTATCTGATGACCCTATTCCCTTACACAAAACCGGTCTCACTCCGGAAACATTCGATCACCATTGGGACTGGAGATCGCCTCGGTGTAGCCACCCCCGGACACATCAGGGCTGTTCAAAAATTCGACGTTCTTCCCGTCCTGGCCCAACAATCGGTTCGAGAGAATAAACAAACGGGAAGGAATTTTAAAGAGGTGATTCGGGATGCCGCATGGGCTGTCTTCCAGGAGAATTACCAAGGGGGATATGGAGCGGATGGAGATCACCTGAAGTCCCTGCAGGAGGTGAAGGACGCCCTTGATGCAGGTGTCTCGATGGTCACCCTCGACCTTTCGGAGAAGTTAAACCCGGAGGCGTTCCGTGCTCCCAAAGAGGTGATCGACCGCAAATACAAAGAAGAGATTGATGAAGGAGATTCAAAAGTTCTACTTCACCTTTTCCCGAGTAAAGAATTTCTTTTCAAAATCCCCCATGGGGGGATTTCCATTCTATTTGATGAAGAAAGTGTCAAACGAAATGCCCTTCTCTTTCATAAGGCCATTGACTTCACCGAAGAAGTTTATGAATTCATTCGAAAACGATCAGGGAATCAAGCCCTCATCGATTTTGAAATCTCCATCGATGAGACACCCTTCCCCACTCCTCCAAAAAGCCATCTCTTCTTTATCATTGTATTGAATCACAGAGGTGTTCGCATCGATTCCCTCGCACCACGATTCATCGGAGAATTTCAAAAGGGGGTGGACTATCGCGGCAATTTAAGGGATTTCCAAGATCAGCTCTATCAACATGTTCTCATCGCACAGGATTATGGAAAGTATAAGATTTCCATCCATTCCGGAAGTGATAAATTCTCGGTTTTCCCCTACATCGGAAAACTGGCAAAAGGAGGTCTCCATTTAAAAACCGCAGGCACAAGTTGGCTTGAGGCAATGCGGCTCATCGCTCGCCTAAACCCTTCTCTCTACAGAGAGATGCATCAATTTGCCTTATCTATTTTCAAAGAGGCCGCCAAGCTTTACCATGTCACAACAGACATCAACCGGATCCCGAATCTCGAAAAACTGCAAGATCAGGAACTCCCTACTCTCCTGGACCGAGACGATTCGAGACAACTTCTCCACATCACTTACGGATATTTGCTCAATGCAAAGGACAAAGATGGAAAGAACCTTTTTAGAGAGCGGTTGTACCATACCTTAACGCAATATGAGGAGGATTACTGGTCTCTCCTTGAGAGACACATCGAAAAGCATTTAAATTCTCTTGGGTTAGGTAAAAAATAGATAATTTCACCCCCACCCCATGCACCACGTAGGGTGCATGACTGTCCTGAACCTTACATGGTTCAGGGCTCCCCCTCCCCCATCAAGGGCTGGTCTTAGCACACACTTGACACAGGGGGTGCGATAATAGGTTTTTACAATGTTATGTACCGCGATTGTAAAAATCTAATTAGTTTTCAACTTGTTACCCTCCCCTCCCTCGATGGGAGGGGATTGAGGGGAGGGTGAAAGAAGGCCATTTTGTCCACCCCCACCCTCGCCCTCCCCCATCAAAGGGGGAGGGGATAATTTACC
>Ga0315291_10012584_pt1 | contig 10268 bp, 7 predicted proteins | sample YL17G12_20_MG_FD_203070 | JGI IMG/M metagenome (GOLD analysis project Ga0315291, IMG submission 203070) | Sediment microbial communities from Yellowstone Lake, YNP, Wyoming, USA - YL17G12_20 | ecosystem: Environmental > Aquatic > Freshwater > Lake > Sediment | place: USA: Wyoming | collected...
TCTGCAGCCACGCTCCCCTTGCAAGAAGGATCCTCCCCCATTTCGCTCAATGTCTCGCCAGACAGCACGATCACTCTCTGGGTTTTCTTTGAAGACAAATGTCCCTCCGGCGGCACGGCAGAGTCGATAAGAGAGCTTGAAAGGCGTTTTTCACCTCGGGCTCTCGCGCGAAGAGCAAGAGTGCGGAGCGGACAGCTCGTCGACTGGCGAGATCTCCCTGTCTGTGGTGAATACGTTCAATCCCTGCGAGATTCTGGTCTTCAGGTGAGGGCAACTTCCAAGTGGCTCAACGCGGTGAGCGTTAGGTGCCCGGCGAGCGATCGCGACTTCCTTTCGAGCCTTTCTTTCGTGAAGAAGGTTCGGCGCGTCGCATCGTCCCCGAAGAGAGAGATTCACTTTGAGGCGATGCCGACAATGCCGGCCGATTCCGGTCCAGCAGAGAAACCAAGTGAATACCAACTCAACATGGCTCCTGGCGATACGTCTTTCTATGGACCAACGTGGAGACAACTCAATCTGATTCAAGTTCCCGCGCTTCACAAGGAAGGTGTCACCGGACAGGGCATGTTTATCGGCGTGCTTGATACCGGTTTTGATCTCAGGCATCAGGCGCTCAAGAACACGACGGTTGTGGCACAGTGGGATTTCATCAACTGGGACAGCATCACGGCCTATGAACCTGGAGAGGACTCATTCGACCAGCACAGTCATGGAACGATGATTCTTGGCGAAATCGGAGGCTACAAGCCCGGAGTCTACATGGGGGCCGCCTATGGCGCCGAGTTCGCCCTTGCCAAGACTGAGTACGTACCGAGCGAGACACCTGTTGAGGAAGATTACTGGGTCATGGGACTGGAATGGCTGGACAGCCTTGGCGTTGACCTTGTCACAAGCTCTCTTGGATACATAGACTGGTACACCTACGAAGACATGGACGGCAACACGGCCGTCACCACCGTTGTCGCGGACATGGCCGTCGCCAATGGTCTCAGCATTTTCAACGCCATGGGTAACGGCGGGATAAGTTCATATCCTTACGCAATCGCCCCCGCAGATGGGGACAGCGTTATGTCAATAGGCGCTGTGGATTCCCTCGGCGTTCTGTGGCCGCAGAGCTCACGGGGTCCAACCTATGACGGACGCATAAAACCTGACGTAGTTGCCCAGGGCAGATCGGTCTACGTCGTCAATCCCTACGATACCACGAGTTATGGAAGGGCGAGCGGAACTTCGTGCTCGACACCTCTCGCCGCGGGCGCCTGCGTGTTAGTTCTTCAGAAGAATCCTGGTTGGAATCCCATCATGCTTCGAGAGGCAGTGCGTTCTACTGCCACAAATGCAAGTTCACCTGACACGGCAATCGGCTGGGGAATCGTCAGAGCTCAGTATGCATCTGACTACGAGCTCATCTCTGTAGATGATGGCCGAACGCCTCGGGCCACGGCTGAGAACGTCACGATAAATGTGACGAACGTGCCCAATCCTTTCAATCCCATTACCGCAATTCACGTCGAGCTTCAGACTCCAGAACGTACAGATGCCATCTCGGGGAGAATTTCTGGCGGGGCTTCTGGCTTCTCATCGGGAATCTCCGGCGTCATGGGTGCCACTGCCGGTATCTTTGATGTCGCGGGCAGATGCCTGAGAGACTTCGGCAGGCTGAGGCTTGAGGGCAACTCCTGCACGGTCTTGTGGGATGGATGCGATGGCTCGGGGAAACCTCTACCGTCTGGTGTCTATCTCTTCACCGTAACAGCCGGCGAAGCTTCAAGAACGAGGAAACTCGTCCTGCTCAAGTAGACTGCCAATCCTTTTGAGGGACACGGATCTTCTAAAGTGCGCAGACCGTCTACTGACACAGCTGTGATAGCCCGTCACGCTAGTCCTCGATTGAGAACTTCCATGCACACCATGTGTCGGGGGGATGTCCATCGGGCGGGCACACCAGGCATTCGGTCTTGATTCTGGCGTCTATGGTCGATGCGAATTTTGAATATTCGACTATTCCAATTCCCTTGCATGGGAAATCCGGCAGCTCTTTTCTCTTTCTAGCTTCCTGAACTCTGCAGCTCTTCATCTTGAAGACGCAACTCTTTTCCGTGAGTTCGCTGATTTCCTGTTCATTCACGAAGGCATACAGACGAAAACCCAGCGCTTCCGCGAGAGCTCTTATTCCACCGCCGGGTTCCATGCCCAGCCTTTGCATGATTCGTTTTGCCTCGATTACAGTGAATTTCTCCCACGCCTGCTTGTCGAGTTTCATCGCCACGGCCAGGCCACGCTCACTTTCCACTCCCTGAAACCAGAGTCCATCGTGCGCAAGCCAGTTCTTGGCCGCGTCCGAGATAAAATCAAGAAGCTCCTGTTTCGTGAGATCAACGGGTCTTCTCAAAATACCTGTTGCGCTTGTCAACGATTTGGACGGTTTTCTCATGGGTACACCCTACAATGTTCTTGTGTTCGCGACTGACCTCCAGAACCCCTGCCCCAACCACTGACGCCTCGACGCCAGCGTCGCGGTCTACATCCTAGGAACTAACCTCCAGTACCCCTGCCCCTCTTATCCTGCTTTCTTTGAGCATTCTCAGGGCCACGTTTGCGTCTCTGAGCCTGAAGACCTGTGTCTCAGTCTTTACGTTAGCACTGCGAGCAGCGCTCAACAGCTCTCTCCCATCACTCCTCGTGGAAGCAGTCACACTCTTGAGATTCTTTTCGTGATACAGGTGCTTCTCGTAGTTAAGTTCGGGAATGGGACTCATGTGAATGGACGCGAGCGTCACGGTCCCACCCTTCTCCACATGCTCGAGAGCATGTTTCACAAGCGCTCCAGCTGGAGCAAATATGATTGCTCTGTCCGGCTTCAAGGGAGGCTGCTGGTCAATAGTACCTGACCAGAAAGCCCCCAGCTTCTTGGCCAACTCTCTGTGCTCGGCGCTCCTCGAGAAGACGACGACCTTGCTACCGCGTCTCAGAGCAATCTGAATTGTGACGTGAGCCGAGGCTCCGAAACCGTAAAGAGCAAGAATCTCACCTTCTTGCGCCTCGCTCAGCTTGAGTGCTCGAAAGCCAATGATCCCCGCGCACAAGAGAGGAGCAACCTCAATAGGTGTAAAGCCTGGAGGAAGTGAGTAAGAGAACGCTGCCGGCGCCACTATGAATTCGGCATAACCGCCGTCCACGTCGTAGCCGGTGAACTTCGCTTTCTCACAGAGGTTCTCATCGCCTCGCAGACAGAACTTGCACTTCCCACACGCCCAGTAAAGCCACGCAACGCCGACCCTGTCGCCGACTTCTGGGTTCTCAACCTCGGATCCGCATTTCTCAACGACGCCTACTATCTGGTGACCAGGGATAATCGGGCTTTTCTTGAGGGGAATGTCTCCTTCAACAGTGTGAAGATCCGTGTGGCAGATACCGCAGGCAAGGACTCTTATGAGAATCTCTCCCACGTGAGGTTCTGGAGCTGGAATCTCGACCTCTTCGAGAGGATTCTCTTCAATCGGTGCCTGTCTCTTTAAGAGCATGGCTTTCATGGTGTGCCTCTGCGAAGGGTCTGGGATGGGGAAAACCGAGTCCTACATAGCGAAAACAGATCGCGCTTTGGAAACCCGAATCTCACATTGCCACAGCAGATCCCGTGTTAGAAAACCGAGTCTCACACCAGCGCATCGGGCCGCGAATCCTAAGAAACCGTCTTCTTTGGCGCCTCAGGTACGCCCTCAAGCCTTTTCGCCGAGCTTACAGGCGTTGCAACAGGTGCGGCCTTTCTCCTGCGCAGGAGTCCTAGAGCACCTACAAAAGCTTGTCGCTTTAGAAGCTGAATTCCGAAAGCCGGGTCCACGCCTTTCGGGCAGGCCTCCGAACAAGCCCCTGCAAAGTGGCAGCGAAAGGCGCCGTGAGGGCTGAACACAATGTCCTTGCGATCATCGTAACCCTCGTCTCTAGAGTCGGCGTTGTAACGGTAGGCTTGGGCCAAAGGCTGCGGGCCGAGGTATCTCCTGTCGGTGGCAATAGTCGGGCACGCGGCCATGCAGAGCCCGCATTTAATGCAGTACGCAAACTGCAAATAGCGCTCAAGTTCGTCGACGGACTGGAAGAATTCACCCGTCGGATTCTCAATCTCGGCCAGATCCTGTCTCAGAGTGTAGGGTTTCACCTGACGATGCTTTTCAAAGAGAACGGAAAGATCGGGCACCAGATCCTTTATGATGTCGAAATTGGGAAGCGGCTTGAGATGCACCACGTCTGACTCGAGTTCCGTTATTTGAGTGTTGCAGGCAAGCCTTGGAAAACTATTGATGAACATGCCGCACGAACCGCATACGGCCATGCGACACGAATATCTCCAAGCAAGTGTGCTGTCAAGGTTCTCCTTTATGTGATGGAGTCCGTCCAGCACCGTTGTTCCCTTCTTGACCGGAACCTCAAAGCTATCCACCCTGAGTTTCTTCTTGCCCTTGCCGTCGTAGCGGAACACCTTGAACTTTACTGTCTTGATAATCTCCTCAGCTCTTTCGGTCTGCTTTGCGCTGACAGCCTCTATCATTTATTCCTCCTCGAAAACAGGGGCGTCCTCAATCGCCTCCGGACTCTGGAAGCGTGGACCGTAATTAACGTACGGGGCCGTTCAACACATAGAATGCAATCGTCCCGTAGCCGCCTACGATGAAAAGCACAAAACCGACAAACACTATGAATGCCGAAACTACCTTTTCTGCTCTCTCAGACAGGGTGAGCTCAAGAATTATCGTCCTGAGCCCGTACAGCCCGTGATAGAGGGCCGCTCCGAGAAGCACAACGTACATCAGAGCAAAGGCGAAATCGATGCTTCTCATCTTCACCAGGGTCCACTCGACCACGTCATTAGGCTGACCACCCGTCCCCAGAAGTTTGCTCAGATGCATTATGGACATGTGTATGCCAAGCACCACGAGTATTATGAGACCGGCCAAAAGATGCCAGGTCCAGAAAGTCGACTCACGCGTTCTCATACTTACCCCCGTCTATTTACCTGCCAAACCGAGGAAATCGTATCCACCAAGCAGAACGATGACAGCCGCCGCGGCCATGACAAGGATGAGAAGCGGCCGTTGCCTGCGCACAGAGTGCGTGTAGGGATAAAGCGGCTGCTTCGGGACCCCCAGAAAGAACCCCAGTTCCGTGAGCACAAGTCTGACACCGTTCAGGGCATGGTACGCAAAAGCTAGATATACAAGGAACTCTCCGTACTTGAACACGGGAGACTTAAGAAAACCCATGACCGTTTCCCACACAGATTGACCGAGCAGCCTGGACGTAGTAACAAATATGTGCAAGAGAAAATAAGCCAGAATCGCGAGGCCGGTCAGGCGATGCAGAGTGTAGGCGTACCTTTCGATCCCGTATCTGCCGCCCGAAATCCATCCCATGAGACCGAGCTTGTTTTGCAGGAATTTGCTCTCTTGCATCATTGCCCTCCAAGTTCATCAATGGTTCGTTGGCACATCAGTATTTTCTCTCGACAGGTTTCCAGGTAGTGATGTTTACTTTCTTGTACTCCAACCTCGGCCCCTCCGGTGACCAGAAAGCGAGCGTGTGCTTTAGCCAGACCTCGTCGTTTCGCGTTTTGAAGTCGCGTCTGGCATGAGCGCCTCTGGATTCCTCCCTGGTTAACCCGCCCGTTACCATTACTTCTGCGAGGTCAAGGAGATTTTCCAATTCCAGTACATGTACCAGGTTGCTGTTGTATCCGGTGCTCTTGTCTTTGACATAGATCCGTCTGAACCGATCCTTAAGCTCCATGATGTTGGACAGGGCCGTCTTGAGCTCCTCACCTGTCCTGAAAACTCCCACATACTTGTCCATCAATTCACGGAGTTCTCTCTTTATTTGGTAAGGATTCTCGCGACCGTCTTTTTTGAGAATCTCTTCAAAGACCCTGCGCTGTTCGCTGTCAACAGCGGTCTTCGGCACATCAGCCACCGGGCCGCTCTTCATCACATATTCGGCGCATTCCCTGCCGGTTATCTTTCCCCACACCAGGCATTCGGCAGTTGAATTAGATCCCAGTCTGTTTGCGCCATGCAGACTCACACAAGCAGCCTCTCCGCTCGCCCAGATTCCTTTCACCCTTGCCGCACCGTTTATGTCGGTCTCGATTCCGCCCATGGAGTAATGAGCTACCGGCCTAACAGGAATGGGTTCGAGCACAGGGTCCAAATCCACGAAATCTATGCACACTTCCCTTATGAGGGGCAGGCTTTTGTTGATTCTATCCGCACCCAGATGAGTAAGGTCGAGATGCAGGTATTCCATGCCTCCGGGTCCCTTGAAGCCTCTTCCGGCCTCAATCTCCGTCATCATCGAGCGGGAAATGACGTCCCTAGGTGCCAGCTCCATCTTCTCAGCGGCGTACTTATCCATGAACCTTTCGCCCTTGTTGTTGAGCAGGTAGCCGCCTTCCCCCCTGCACGCCTCGGTGATGAGAATTCCTGACGGAACAAGGCCTGTCGGATGGAACTGCAAGAATTCCAAGTCCTCCAGAGGTATCCCGGCTCTGTACGCCATTGCGAGGCCATCGCCGGTCACGGTCTGAGAATAGGTTGTGAAACCGAATAGAGTCCCCGCTCCCCCGGTTGCGATGTTAAGTGCCTTGGCCCTGAGCGCGCAGTACTTGCCAGTAGCCATGTCAAAGCCGGTGATGCATCTAAACTCGCGATTCTCGAGTACGATTGACGTCACAAAAAACTCATCGTAGCGTGTGAAATTCCCATATTTGAGGAGAGTGTCATAAAGCGTCTGCATTTCAAAAAAGCCGGTCTTGTCAGAGGCAAGTACGGCTCTCGGAAAACTGTGACCGCCAAAGGGTCTCTGAGCAATCCTACCGTCCTCACGTCGCGTCCAGGGAATACCCCAGTGGTCAAGCTGGAGAATCTCATTGGGCATCTCATGCACAAAACGATCAACCACATCCTGGTCACCAAGAAAATCGCTGCCTTTGACGGTGTCCCAGGCATGGAGCTCAAAGCTGTCGCCTTCCTCTGGGCGGAGCATCGCCGCCGTGCCGCCTTCCGCGCAAACGGAGTGGGAACGCATGAGCTGAACCTTCGAAACAAGACCGATGTTCACCTTTCCGCCGCTTACGCGGGATGCCTCAACTGCTGCGCGAAGACCGGCCAGTCCAGAGCCCAGAATAAGCAAGTCGTGTGTGATGACGTCCGCCATCTATCGCCTCCGTTGGAGTCAGTTGCTTCTGTTACAGCAAAGCTATCCATCCGCGGATGCATCAATTACGCGTCAATGACGCGAACTTGCCCGCGGGACAAAGCGAACGCACAATCATACGACAACTGAGACGCCCTTCTCAAGGAGAAAAGTTGAAGAATGTACCCCGGTTTATGTCGAGAACGTAGCGCAAGATGTAGCGGCAAGACATCGCCTTCTGAAGTGATGATTCACGCATTTCCCTGTACACGTAGTACACGTCATACACGTTCGGTCTTGCTTTCGTGCCGTTTTCTGGAAAACAGAAACGCGCTAACTCGTTTGCATACATATCGTAGGGCAGTTGGCCGTCAAGTTGTTCTTCGCAAATACGCGATCCTATGGTATAATTGTAGGTGATCGAGCCGCATTGTGTTCGATTGAGTCCATTTGAAAAGACGGAGAAGCCCCCAGTAGAGACGTTTTCGATCTGTCCACCAACTGCTTTAGGAAAACACCAAAGGAGTTCACCATGACTTGGTTTTCCAGTGGTTCTCGAAGCACAGCCGGCACTCCCTCCAGGAGTTTGGGCAAGCTGGCGTTACTAGCGCTAACACTCTTGGTCATGCTGTTTGCGGCAGGCGCTGCGCTAGCGCTTGACAACATTGTCGATATTCACGTGAATGACGTGAATGGCAACCCGGTTGCACCTTACGCTGTGGGCACGACGGTAAACATCCAGGGAGTGATTACCGCAGACTACACCCTGCCGACCGTCACCTACTCGAGAGCGTACATCCAGGATGAGACCGGCGGCATCAACATATACAAAGCTGGTACGCATACCTGCTTCGTAGTGGGGGATAACGTAACAATTTCGGGAACGATTGGCTTCTATAATGGTTCTACTGAGGTAGTTTACACGTCGTATACTATTAACAGCTCGTCGAATCCGGTTCCCGCTCCGCTTGTTATCACGATTCCTCAGCTCAACAGTACATTCCAACCCGACTATAAGGAGCCAAATGAGGGCAGACTCATCAGGATAAACAACGTCACAATTCCAGGTGGGGGCGGCAACTGGGCTAGCGCAAATTACACAATATCGGACGGCGTGAACACTGGGTTACTGTATATCTACAACGGATCCGGCTGCGCTGCACATCCACTCATTGGGCAACCTATCCCATCAGGGGCATTCGATGTTGTGGGTATCTTGACCCAGTATAAGTCAACATCTCCATACACGAGCGTGTATCAGATTTCGCCACGCTACGTCTGGGACATAATACCAGAGGAACCTGGACCCATCATTACCAGTGGTCCCGACGAGGACAGCGTGACTACCACTTCTGCCATTATTTACTGGACTACGAATACAGCTTCTACAAGCGTCGTGGAATTCGGACCCGACACGTCTTATGGAAGCACGGAGCAGGACACCATTAATCTTGTGACAGATCATGTTGTCGAGTTGACGGGCCTAAATCCAAACACTGTGTACCACTACCAGGTAGCTTCAAAAGACGCGGAGGGTACCAGGACAAGCAACGATCACGTGTTTGCCACGGTATCTGACGTCGCAGGGGAGTTTCACATTTACTTCAACAAGAGCGTGGACACTTCATACCAAAAGGGTACGCCGGCTCTTGGAAACCAGAACTTTCAGCAGTTACTCATAACTAGAATGAACGCGGCCACCTACTCGATCGACTGTTGTTTCTATAGCTGGAGCCTTTCTGCCCTGACAGACGCACTGATCGCGGCAAAGAACAGAGGTGTTCAGGTGCGTTTCATCGTCGAGCAGGACAACTCAGGAAGTACTGAAATATCCAGACTTATAAGTGCTGGGATACCCGTTATCACGAGCACCTTCGGCGGCAACCACGGCCAGGCACAGAACTGGGGAATCAATCACAACAAGTTTGCCGTCTTCGATTGCCAGACGGCCACTTCAAAGACTGACGACTGGGTGTGGGCTGGTTCATGGAACGCTTCTGTTTCTGGAGATGGTGACGCGAATAACGCTCTGACGATTCAAGACCACGGTCTTGCCTCGGCATACAAGATTGAATTTAACGAGATGTGGGGTTCCGAGACTGCCACCCCCGATCCAAACAAAGCCAAGCAGGGCAACAGAAAGTGGAACAACACACCCCACAAGTTCACCATTACTGGTATACCGATGCAACAATACATGAGCCCGTCTGATGGAACCGAAGGCAAGATAATTCAGGCCGTCGGTCAGGCGGATTCGAGTATCTACTTCTGCATCTTGAGCTTTACCAGTAACGAGCTCTCAGCCAGCATGAAGCAAAAGTGGGACAACGTTCCCGGGTTCCAGGTGAGAGGCGTCTTCGACGGAGGTTCGGTTGGGCCGATTACGAATGGAAGCGAGTGGTACGCGCTCAACGGTGACCCCACCGCTTACAATTACTGGGTCCCCCGAGCAGACGTCTTTCAGGACGCGCTCCCTTCTTCCGTCCTGCTGCATCACAAGTACATGATAATCGATTCAAACTGGCCGGACAAGGATCCGACCGTCATCACAGGTTCGCACAACTGGAGTTACTCGGCCAACACGGTCAACGACGAGAACACTTTTGTCATTCACAATGCGACTGTGGCAAACGTATATCTTCAGGAGTTCGCAAACAGATATCACGAACCCGGAGGATCTGGTTCGATACTTGTTTCGGCAGGAGACATCGCGGGAGCGCCGAGTCCGAACGTAGCTCTCGAGACTTTTCCCAACCCCTTTAACCCGACCCTTAACGTGAGATACGTACTGTCTTCCCCTGCCGTAGTTTCGCTCAAGGTCTACGACGTTTCAGGACGTCTGGTGAAAACACTGCTGGAGAACTACAGTGAATTCCCGGGCTTCCACAGCATACCCTGGGACGGAAGAGATGCCTCGGGCAAGAACATGGGAAGCGGAGTCTACGTCGTACGTCTCGATGCGGGAAAGGCTTCAAGGAGTGAGAAAGTAGTTCTTCTGAAATAATCAGAACAGCAACGGAACATATTTTTAGCTTCGCCGTAATTGGGCCCGGTCGGGAGATCACTGGAGATTTCCACAGCCGGGC
>Ga0315291_10012585_pt1 | contig 10267 bp, 3 predicted proteins | sample YL17G12_20_MG_FD_203070 | JGI IMG/M metagenome (GOLD analysis project Ga0315291, IMG submission 203070) | Sediment microbial communities from Yellowstone Lake, YNP, Wyoming, USA - YL17G12_20 | ecosystem: Environmental > Aquatic > Freshwater > Lake > Sediment | place: USA: Wyoming | collected...
TAACTGCCACTACTTGTGTGCCCACTCTAACCACAGGGCTAGATGTCTTTGCCATAACCAACACATATTTATTCTCATCTAACAAAGCGACTTCAGTAAATCTTTTAGGAACGCCTGAAACATATGATGGATTTTGGGTTGTCATAAAATCGGTTGAAGGTAAATTAACTAAAAATCTTAATACTTCAATATCCGACGCCCTCACTAATTTAATACTACCTGTAAATGGTTGTTCATCGCCAAATTCAGGTAGACTAGACGGCTCATCAGGTAATTGTCCAATATAGTCTTCTAAGTCATATGAACCACCATTTTCATAATCCATATTAGTTATAATAAATCTTGCATTTCTTAAATCATCAGGATCAATAATACCTCCACCATAATTAGGTATTTGACTTGTAAAATCAATATGTTTCCATAATGTAGGATCTGGTTGTTCACCTGTGGCAACTTTTTGTACTAAAATTTCAAATGTGTCTGCAATATACCCATTTGTACTATCAGCAAGTGATGTCTTCATAAATGTAAAACAATTATCTCCAAATTTAATTGAAACATCTCCAGTTTGTTCTGTTCCCACAATTTTAGAATAATGATTGCAATGTAAACCACCATATGGTAAATCACCACTATATTGAAGAAGATAAGTAACAAAAACAGTATCACCTGTTCCAGCTATTAATGGATTTAATGCATCACCATTTTCGTCACATTTTGAATCTGTTGGAATTAATGAAATTCTTGGAATTGGTAATGTGTATCTTCTATTTGATTTATAATCTAATATTGCAACTATTTCTTGGTCATCAAAAACAATAACTTGATGGTTTATAAAAATTTTACCGACTCTATTATTATTTTCATCTATCAAATATCTATATTTCATTTGATTATTTCGGGTATCCATTGCCGATGAATTAATATAATAATCTACTGAATCCATTAAAAATAGACCACCGATAGTTGTTCCAGTATTTCTATCATAATGCATAAAAGGAATATAAACTTGAAAATATTCAATATTATCAGCTGTTGAATGAGCGATATAATCCTCATATTTAAATGCTAGGTCTGGATCAATTAAAATATTTCCAGGCTTGGAGAAATGTAAAATGCTCAAAGAATGTTGTTCTTCTGGCAATACTAAAATAGCGTCTCCAAAGGAATTTGTAATAGTTGTTCCTGTATTGTTCGTTTGTCCTGATGATGTATTATACCCGAAGAATTCTTTTGTTGATACAAAAACATTACCTGTATATCCTGATAAATTCTCGTCTTCTGTTGGAACATCTAACCCTGCTGGCTTTTGACTCCAAACAGTTTCTAAAGTCCATGAACCTTGTTGTTCTTCATTCACCACAGCTTCCCCACATACTGATGTATTTCCAGAATATTCATTAGATATAATTGTAACATTTTTAGAACCTAAAGATGATAAATTTGGCATATCTCTATCTAATGATAATGTGTTACCTGCAATTCCTGTTATTTTATAAACTAAAGATGTTGTATTTGCCCTTATTACTCCATTCGCCCCCAAATAATCCATTATGATCGTAATATACTGTGTATCATTAAATACTGTTCCATCTGAAACAGATATATGATTTGATCCATTTATTTGTGATATGTCAACTACTTGGTATGGGGTTACAACTTTTGTTCCAGCTCCTGTACCACTATCAAACGCGACATATTCGGAAACATATCCTGCTGGACCCATATTATTTGTAACTATTTTTGTTTCTGAAAATTGTTGCGGAATTCCATATGTTGTTCCTGTTAATATAGATTCTGAAACTTTATATGGATATTTTACTTGAGAATCTTTATCAAAAGGCATAAGCACTTTTTGCGGTGGATTATTTATTCCGTCAAATTCGGAAAATGTGTAATCAAATTCAGAATCACCGATTTGAAAATACGCTATATTAAAATTACCTTGCGCAATTTTTTTCCTACCATAATTGGTAATCCTTGCTGGTAAAATTCCTGAACTATTTGGTTGTAAAAAACTCATCTCTTATAAATATATGTATAATTATTAACACAATTAAGAATTTATTCTAATAATAATTTCCGTTGGCGCGCTTGTTGCTGTTAGATGAAGCGATTTAGTCACGCTAGTTGTTTCATTTGTTTCTCCATTAGTGATCGTTTTACTATCAATTTGAGAACCATTAACCCTAAGCACTAAATATTTATCACCACTCGGAGTTGGTTCGCCATATACCTCTACCGATAAATCTTGTTCAGATATTGTTCCAGTGTATGTTAATGTTGTGTTTCCACCTGTCACTGGATAACTAAATGATGGTATTCCTGTTCCTGTTACTCCAGAAAATTTGATCCCATATACTGAATCTAAGATAAAATTTCCGTTAGGTATTGATGATGTTGGCGTTAATGACGGGGTTAAACTTGGCGTTGGCGTTAATGATGGCGTTTCACTTGGCGTTAATGTTGGCGTCGGCGTTTCACTTGGCGTTAATGTTGGCGTTGGTGTTAAACTTGGCGTTAATGTTGGCGTTGGAGTTTCGCTTGGCGTTAATGTTGGCGTTGGTGTTAAACTTGGCGTTAATGTTGGCGTTGGAGTTTCGCTTGGCGTTAATGATGGTGTTTTACTTGGCGTTAATGTTGGCGTTAATGACGGCAGCATATCTCTATCTAACGATATTATATACTGTCTGGCGGGTGATAAAAATGTATTATTGATATTAATAGTTACGCCACTAGATGGGGGAATTATCCTCGAATAAATAAAAGATGATGGTGATTCACTATCTCTAATTATCAATACATATGATAATGTGTTAATAGATTCATTGTCAATGTTCACGCTTGCTGTACCTTCTACTGTAGTTCCTGTGTCTATACGATAATAATATGGGGAGGCATTTTGAAGCGGCAGAGGAGTAAATGAATGATCCCTAAATGACGCTCCAGTTATATTAATACTTCCATATGATAAAGGAAAATTATTGACAATTTTTACATTTGAAAAGAATTCTTCTATGGATGTTATTTCACAATCAAAACCACGATCATTATTACTTACTAATCTAATTCCATATGCGTTTTCATCTACTATAACAACATATCCAGGATCAATTAAACTTGATAGTGGTACATTAGATTCTACTAAAAAGGGATCGGTTTGTGGATCGCCATTACTATCATACACAAACTGATAAATATCAAAACTGCCTGCCTCTGTGTTTGATGGATTTACTATTATGGTTACTTGAAGTGGCATTATCTTTTTAGTTATTATATAATTATTATCCTATATCGTTTTTTAATAACATATCATAGTATCAGAATCATCAGCCACGGCATTTCTAAATGTAACTTCTCCTATATCGTTCATATTCCATGTTGATCCTCCTGCTAGCGTTCCAGTAAAACTTTGACCCGTTTTATCTAATGGCACTCCTGTTTGTAATATTGTTTCTATAGAATCTACTGTTAATATAATATCTGCTGTTGAAAGCCTAATTAATCTATTACCTCCACTATGTACTGCGTATGCAACAACATTGAACGAATAATCAGTTCCTAAATTCATTTGTACTTGTGGGCTTAGATCACATTCATATGATACAACATTATCATATACATTTGGAAATATTACAGTATACCCAGCGGGCGGTGATGGATTATTTGTATTTTTACCGTGTGCATATGGCGTTACAAATACTGGACTTGGCGTTACGCTTGGTGTTAACGATGGTGTTAACGATGGCGTTAGTGTTAAACTTGGTGTTACACTTGGTGTTTTACTTGGCGTTTTACTTGGCGTTAGTGATCTTAATGGCGTTCTTGTTGGCGTTATTGATGGAGTTGGCGTTTTTGATGTTGTTATTGTTGGTGTTGGTGTTGGCGTTATTTGTAAAAATGATTGATAAAGAATTGCCGCATTTATTAATATATTTTTAACCATCCATCGTTCTGGGTATAACACTTCTTTTCCCATAATCCAATATTCTTCACCATAATTAAAATCTCCAATTAAATCTATTGTTTCTGTTCCTCCACTAAATATAACGCCATAATCTGTATATCCAATATCAAAAGGATATGGAGAAATGCCTGCTTTATATAAAATTCTAAAGTCATTCGGTATTGTAATTTCGGTTATTTTTATTTTTATATCTCCCATTATATTATTTATATTTTATACAATTTGGCGTTTTACTTGGTGTACTAGTTGGGGTCAAAATTCGAATGCCCCTAAAGATGGAGGATTATCATATGGATTTCCGTCTCCATCTATAGTTAAAGCTGTTACATTGCTAAATGCCGTTATCTGGTATCCTTTATTAATCAAATCAGAACCGGCAACAAGATGGAATGCTGTTACAGTTGGGAGACTACCATCGGGCTTTCTTGCTCCTTTAAGTAAAGAGATAATAACATTAACAAAATCGGCGCTCGTTGCTATTAAACCATTCTGCCAACTATTGTTACTCATTGTAGTTCCCCCTCCAAATTCATCGGCAGAAGTATTACCAAATGAAATACAGTTGCGGATCAACGCTAAATTATCCCCCCAATATTCAAATCCTCTATCTGTGTTTAGAGCAGTAACACAATTAAGTATTGTATGACGCACATTTGTATAGTTACCCATATTAATATCTATTCCTATTCCAAAGTTTCCTATTGCTAAACAATTCTTTAGTATTCTCTGATATCCAACTTCGAGTGTCGTACTTGGGCCAAGTTTAAATCCGCTACCGTCCCCCGATGTTTCAGAAATAGGTCCACCTGCAGGGCAATAACCATTATTTATTGCCCAACAATTAGTTAAATGAATATATCCACTACCACCATAAAAATCCCATCCGTCATCAGAACAATTCCATGTTCTACATCCATCATAATAGATATGTGTGCCTGGTGATGGCGCACAATAAAATCCGTTCGATAAACTTCCTGGCAACGCTCCTGAAGGATCATCATAAGTATCCGCATTCTCATAAGCATCACAGTTAATATAATGAATATCATCAAAACCATCCTTTAGTGCAAATGAATCACCATTATGATGGGAAGTACACAATGTAATATTAAGGTGATATACGCTACTAAAATAATACGCTTGAGCATTATAAGCATTAACCGCATGTTGAGTACAATTAATAATATTTAATCCCTTAATATCCCAATAACTAACATTATAAAGTCCAAATCCAATATTTTGTCCTGTTGTTGAAGTCAAATTTGAACAATCCAGTATCGGAATTTCTCCAGGATAGGCCGATACCGTTATATGATTCGCCGCGGTGCCAGTTCTTCCATCAACTTTTACTGCAAACACATCTCCGCCGCTAGCTGCTGGCGCCATATATGTACCACCTCTAATATAAAGGGTATTTCCCGCCACAAGTCGATTCATTCCATAATTCCATGTTAACCATGGTAAGGAAAAGGATCCCGGATTATTGTTAGATCCATTTGTTGCAACATAAAAAGCAGATGCTATAATGGATATTGTTTTACTTGGTGTTAAACTTGGAGTTTTGCTTGGTGTTCTACTTGGCGTCTTGCTTGGAGTGTTAGTTGGTGTCAAACTTTGACTTACTGCTGGTACTACTATTGGCGTCTTGCTTGGAGTGTTAGTCGGTGTCAAACTTTGGCTTGCTACCGGCACCACTATTGGCGTCTTGCTTGGTGTTAAACTTGGAGTTTTGCTTGGTGTTCTACTTGGAGTGTTAGTCGGTGTCAAACTTTGGCTTGCTACCGGCACCACTATTGGCGTCTTGCTTGGTGTTAAACTTGGAGTTTTGCTTGGTGTTCTACCTGGAGTTTTACTTGGAGTTTTAGTTGGCGTTAATGATTGAGTTACCATCGATGTTGAACTTGGAGTATTACTTAGGGTTAAACTTGGGGTATTACTTGGAGTTTTACTTGGTATTATACCTGATGTTAAACTTGGGGTTATACTTGGGGTTATACTTGGGGTTATACTTGGTATTGAACCTGATGTTAAACTTGGAGTTATACTTAGAGTCTTAGTTGGACTCAATGTCGGAGTTATACTTGGTGTTACACCTGGTATCATAGTCAGTGTAGGTGTTGATGTTTTCGTTGGCGTAGGTGTGCGTGTTGTTGTTTTTGTTGGCGTTGGCGTAGGTATAGGCATGCGTGTTGTTGTTGTTGTTGGTGTAGGCGTGTAAAATCGTGACATCGTTGGTGTTTGAGTTACATCTGGTAAATAAACATTATTCCAATTATTATTATATGCGCTTAATGCACCTGATGTTATTTGAGTCCATATTATATTATCTGTTATTTCAGGTATTTCACTTGGAATATTCGCATCATTGTTATAATAACACATACCTTCTGTGGTAAGAGCAGCCCATGCAGCATCACCCGTCACTATCGGGATAGGAGTACCCTCATTATAGTGTTCCACCTTTAGATTTGATGCCATCCAAACTTGAGTGCCTATCTTAACTGTTGGATATACATTACCATCTATGTCCGTTACTGTACCGGGATTAGCAGGATCAATACCATCTAAAAGACAACGTATTGCAAATGCCCAATTTGGAATAAGTTCACCACCTATATTTACAGAATTAATATCTGGATTAAATTCTACAAGACAATTAAGTATTGAATTAATCCAGTATATTCCTGAATAATTAATACCTACAAATTGACCAGAATCTATTCTATATCCACCTCCAATGGCTGCAAACCCATAATCATCAGTTCCAGTATTACTAGGACCCCAATGTTCTGTACCAACTTCTTTTAACTTTTTCCCCGCCATAAGCAGTGCTCCGCCAGCAGAAGTAAAAAGAGTATCAAATTCCGCCTTACTTGGTAGGTGCCATCCTGTAGGTGCTAGTGCTGGTAGTACGGTATAACTGTTTGAAACTGTGTTAGCATAATCACACATTGCTGGTGTAGTTGCTGTATCCCATACACTAGCAGAAGTAACGTTTGATATAGAAGTGCCATCATTAAAATGAGTGACTATTAATCCGCTAGCCATCCACACTTGGTTTCCTATCTTAACTGTATCATAAACATTCCCATCATAATCTATTACAGATCCTGTATTGACAGAATCGTTTTTAACCAATCTTATTCCATATCCAGTAAATTTTTGACTGCTTCCTATTTCTAATATAGGAGTTCCTAAATAATAATCAGCAAATGTTTTTCCATGCCAACCTTTAGTAGATGAGTATTCGTCAGATGCCCATATAAGACCCCATGCTTTTATAGCAAAATAACCCAATGATCCTTCATATCTATCACCACGATATCCTCCACCCCTCCATGCAAAACCAGTAGTATTAGTCGCATATGTATTAGGAGAAGTCCAGTATGTAGTGCCTGTGTCCTTTAAAGATGTAGTATCATTACCAATAGTAGTCTGTAATGTTTCAATCTCAGTTTTAGTAGGAACATGCCAACCCGAAGGGGCTATCCTGGCATCATTAGCAGCATACCAGTTATATAATGCACCATATATAGATACTCTTTTGGTTTTTGTTGCAGCATACCAGTTATACAATGCTCCATTTATTTGATCATATCTATATAAGGTTTCGGCAAGATTTGCCGCCATCCAAACTTGATTACCAACTTTTACAGTTGGATAAACTTTTCCATCGTTTCCTGTGTAAATTCCAGTATTACTACTGTTATCTTTTATTAAACGAATTGAAAATCCGTTCTTTTTATCACTAGATGAAAATTCGTCAAAATTAAAATTAGATCCATTATTCGTTAGCATTCCACTACTCGCCATAGTATCAGAAATTTCTGTTGACGACCATATTTCTGATGCGTAATTTAATCCAAGAAAAATTCCATCATGATAATAACGATAACCTGCTCCGCTAAAACTTAAATTACTTGAATTTGTTGCAATATTTGGAGAAACCCAAGTTGTAATACCAATCTCCTTCATTGCCTCTCCAGCCAAATTAGTATTTTTATCGTTATTAACTGGATCAAGATAATTTCTTAATGTTAATAGTTCTTCATCACTTGGAACGTGCCATCCTTCAGATGCTATTTCTCTACTATCATTAACGGTATACCAGTTATAAAGTAGTCCATATTGAATGCGAGCAAGCGTCGCTGGCGAAGTACTTGGCGATGGCGATGGCGACGGAATTGGAGGCATTACTTCTACTGGCAAATTTACCGTACAACCTCCACTATCTGTAAAGATTAAAATATAGCTTCCATATGGAACATTTGTAAAACTATATGTACCTGGGACTGTTTGCAATTGAGATGGAGCAACTTCTGGCGAAATTGAAACCGTTATCGGATATACTCCATAACTTAATGTATAATTTATTGTTGCTGACATTTGCGATCTCTATTATATATAATTATCTATAAAAAAATTTTCTAAAATTTTATTATGGACATGCAAGTCCGTTTCCATCATTATATAATATTTGGACTTCATATGGTGTTAAAACTCTATTCCATATAGCTAATGCGTCAACCGATCCTTTAAGAGGATAAGTAAAAATATCTGGTCCAAAATGATGTGACGCACTACCAACTGTTGCGGGAACATATATGCTTCCATATGGTATAGGAGACGTTTCAGCCATTATTTCATTTACTTCTAAGACCGTATTATGATATATTTTTATACGCCCGCCTACATATGTAGCAACAATATGGTGCCAATTTCCATCATTAACTGCTGTTGTATTACCAGTTGTATTATCTGCACTTCCATACCAATTCCACCTATGAAAAAATACACCACCATATGCTGGATTAACTGCAATATCATACCCCCCAGACTCTGGATATCCTGGGTTTACGACTTCACCACTAACTTTAGAAAATATTATTCTAGATCTAGGCGGATCCATTGTAGTACCAACACAATTAACCCATACAGATATTGAGAATGTTTGTAACGCTAATGTATCACTTGTCTCTGTGCTTGCAAGTGAAGTTGCTAATGGTAAATTAATACAATATGAACCAACCATACCTGGTTGTTGGAAATCAACATCTGTTGTCTGAACCAAATCATTATGATTAGCAGTACTATCAAGAAGAGGAGCAGATGCTTCTTCAAAATTCCAACAAGCCTCTAAACCAGTTGTAAGTGGATTAGGTGGTTGTGTACAACTAACAAATGTTCCAATAAGATATGTTATATGTCCAACTATAGATATAGGACTGGATCCATTAATTGACGTGATAACAATTAATGATACGCCCTCAGTATCTAAAACATATCCATCATATGAAACATATGTCTTACCAGATTCATTTGTTGTTACTGTGTATGTGTGCCTAAATACTCCTCCCACATATACATCAACCGTTAAATTAACTTCATTAAATAACGGAGTTATATTACCGCTTGATGATCCGATTACATAAAATCCATATAATGCATTTACATATTCTGTTTGTGGTAAACAAATTTCTTCAATATCGATTGAAATGGAAAGAATTGGCGAATATTCAAATATATCTTCATCTATCCATTCTATAAGAGGTAAATAATAATCTGCTGGCGCTTCGGATAATGTGTAATTGGCATAATTATCAGCATATAAATAAAAATGATTATTTGCTGAATCATAATATCCTCTAACAATATCCGCATCGCCATACAATCCATTTGGATCAAAACATCTATTAGATAATATTTGATTTACTCTATTTGATAATGCAATTTGACTAAGCGATTGTATATACCAATTACTTGAATAAGATAAATTATTTGTCATAACAGAAAGTGTATCTTCTACACCTCCCATTCCTTGTACAGTGGTGCTATTCGATGCTATCATAATGTACCTATTAGTGATAAAACTATTTATCACTTTATAAAATATACGAAAATATATGTTATCATCAGTTGAGTAATATCCATTCAACACTTCATATCTACCCTCCATATCAAAAAATACTTTTCTACCCACTATTGGACCCAATTGATCTGTATTATTATAGAAAATAGTACATGTGGTTGGGGTTGTTTCTACTCTTATTTCGTGAGTAAAATAACTATCAAGTACGCCTAAATTGGCTTCGGATAATAGTGCGCCATAGTTATATGCTCCAGTAACCAAATGACTTACATCATCATCAGCTACCGCATTTGCTTGAGTGTCGGCATCTATTTGACTAATAAAACTTATTACATATCCAGCTGGTAAAATATATTCCTGCGTTGGCGGCGTTATTAATAATTCAGCACAGTCCGTTAATGGCACAATACAAGTAATTTCTTCGCTATAAT
>Ga0315291_10012587_pt1 | contig 10266 bp, 12 predicted proteins | sample YL17G12_20_MG_FD_203070 | JGI IMG/M metagenome (GOLD analysis project Ga0315291, IMG submission 203070) | Sediment microbial communities from Yellowstone Lake, YNP, Wyoming, USA - YL17G12_20 | ecosystem: Environmental > Aquatic > Freshwater > Lake > Sediment | place: USA: Wyoming | collected...
GCTCCGTCGCGGCCGACCTCCCTGCTCCTGTCCTCAAGCGTCCTTCCGAACCTTTTGCCCTCTGCCATGTTGTCCTCCTGTTCGTCACAACGGGATGTCTTCACATAGGACGACATCCACCAGTTCAAGATCCCTCATCTTTTCCTCGTCTTCCGTCTGCGGAAACTTGAAATATGCGTCAACGCGCTGGCCGTCCAGAGCCGCCACATCCAAGTCGGAGAAGGTCGAAAACTCGAACCCGAGCTTGTTGCATTCGGATCCGAGCGTGAGCGATGTCAATTTCCATTCCTCCGACTCCTTGGTTTCGACCCGGTGCACGAGGACGTTCGATATCTTGAACACCGGCTCCGGGTTGGCGTCGTCGTCATAAGGATGGAACGAGTTCAGGATGCGGAAGCCAAGGCTGGGGGTGAGCTGCTCCGGCGAAGTCAGCTCCATGTCGTAGAGGGACTCGAAGGACGGCCTGCCGTGCTCCTTGTAGTAGTCTCCGCACGCGTCATCGAACGCCTTGGCTCCGTCCGCAAGCCTGTTCGGATCCAAGGTGGCTCCGCACGCCATCTCGTGTCCGCCGTACCGAAGGAACAACTGCTTGCACCGGTCCATGATGTCCTTGACGCTGGCTCCCTTGACCGACCTTCCGCTCCCGGATATTTTCCCGTCATGCAGGCCGAACACAAGACACGGCATCCCGAACTCCTCCGCCGTCTTGCCTGCGACAAGGCCGCATATCCCCGGTATCCACGACGGGTCGTAGCAGAGTATCCCGTTCTGCCAACCTCCAGCCTCAGCCACCTTCCTGACGGCGCGCTCCATCTTGGCCTGTGCAAGCTTCCTCTGCGAATTGACGGCGTCCAACTCGGAGACAAGCGGCATGCATTCGGCTGCGTTCCCGCTCAGCATCAGCGTCAAAGCCTTGTCGGGATCCCCCATTCGACCGACGGCGTTGATCCTAGGCCCCACCTGGAACGCGACGTCGGTCTGATGGAAGCCGCCCGAACGAGCCGAGTTCATCACAAGGGAAATCAGCCCAGGCGACCTGCTGTTCCAAAGCTCGGGTAGACCGCACTTCACAATTGTCCTGTTGTCCCCCGTCAACGGGACCATGTCGGCGACGGTAGCTATGGCGGCATACGGAGCCAGCCAGTCGCTCTCAAGACCCCTCATCTTCAGGCACGCCCTCGCAAGCTGGTATGCCTCGCCGGCGGCACAGTACGGGTCGCTGTTCGACTTCCTCCAGTTGACGTAGGCGTCAGCGGAAGTCGGATGCCCCTGCGGCCCAGGAATGTGGTGGTCGAGGACGACGACGTGTTTGACGCCCCATTTCTTGAGGCTGCTTATCTGAGTCCCGTAGGCCGCTCCGGTGTCCACCACGATCAGGAGGTTGGGGATCGGGAACTCGTCGACGAACGACTGCAGGGTGTCGTCGTTCAGGCCGTATCCCTCCTTCTGCCTTGACGGCAGAAAAACGTCGCAGTCGTGGCATCCCATCTCGGCCAACATCTTCTTGACGATCGAGGAGGCCATGATGCCGTCGGCGTCATAGTCGCCGATTATGGCGGCTGGATAGTCCGCACCCTCCCCAAGAGCCTTTTCGATGACGGAGGCAGCCTCCGCAATGCCGGGGATGGAAAGCGGGTCTGAGATGTCAGCAAGAGTGGGGGCTGAAAAGGATCTGATACGGTCGAATGTTATGCCCCTCTGGGCATACAGAACGGCCTCTATGTCGCCGACTCCTGATGCGACCAGGGATTTGGCAGCGCCCTGCGGCCGTGGCCGCATGAGCCAATGTCTTTGAACTTTCTTGTGCATAGTGCCGTATTATACCCAACGGCATTTCGGACTGTGCCACAAATCCGAAGGAATTGCCACAGAAATATACGTCATCAGGGATGACTGCCGTCAAGCAGGTTGGGGGGAGCTCCGGAAAGATCAACAATCGTTCCTCCTAGCGATATTCCAGTCGCCCCCCAGAACTCGAATGTGGGTTTGACTGTGAACTCGTTCTGTTGGACGACAATATAGGTTGGACCAGTCTCGTCCAACGTCAACAAATTGAAGTCATATCCTGAGAACCTGTATTGATCATCTCTAAGCGAGTTGGGCATTCGGGAACCCCGTTGGCGATTCGATTCTGTGACGAAAGAACAGCTCGTTTAATGATTCTGCGTGGGAAGGATATTTCCCTATCAAAGTGCTGTCCGTGAGACTGCGTCAGGCAGACAGCCCCTTGCCGGTCTCCATCCTGACGATGTCGTCACGTATTGACGCCATGACGTTGCCGTTCTTCACCTTGTCGTAGTCGACTCCGAACGCCAGCGGAAGGTTTTCCTGGCCGCAGACCAGAAATGGCGAATCCTGGAGGACTCCGACCACGACGGCGTCAGGAAGAAGCATCTCAACCCTGGAAACGACGATGCCGATCTCGTTGGCCTGGTACAGTTCAAGATGGCATGAAAGCTTGCCGTCATAGGGATCCTCCAGCATGTCGGGCTCGATGACGATCCTTGACACGGTGATGCCGTGAGCCTCCCAAGACTTGTTGAGGAAATGGAACATGCCGAGGGACGAGATGTCAAACCCGCCGTGTTCCGCCGACCTTATCTTCTCGATGAACATGTTGTGGACGGGAGTCGTCACAATGGGAACGTACGACGTCTGCTTGTCGTCAATCAGCACTGCATACCACAGGGAATCAGTCTGCAGCGTGAACCCGACCTTGAACATTCCGCCAGTAACAACGGTTGCCATATGGTTTCAATCCACACCCATGCGGGGCGCCCCACATCAACGGTTATGTATCTCTGGGGTTATTATACAACGTCTCAGGCCGAAACGTCAAAGAATTTCCAAGGTGTCCCTTGTCCTGGACGCCGTCAGAAAGTCGTTGGTTTCATACCGGTTGCCAGTGAAGCGATAGGTGTTCGACAGTATCTCCTGATAGGCAGGCGGAAACGACCCGAGGCTCCTCGTCTTGTGGACGAAGACGTCACCCACGTCCTCCATTATCCTCATGTATTCCGGCGTTAGCTTTGGTACTGCCATATTTGCGGAGCACGTCCGTCAAGATGCGGACATCCTCCTGTGTGATATTCGTCGGGAGGGCATGGGAAACCTTTACCAAAAGGGGTTTTCCGCGCACCATTCCGCCGTTCTCTACGACATAAACGTGTCCGTCCTCGGCGTCCGCCCTCAGGGGTATAGTCACAGGATTACCCATGTCGAAGGGATAGACGACATGCATCCGCCCAGACAGCGACAAATGCCACGGGATGTCCATTTTCCACAGCAGGCTCCCGTCGGGCTGAACCGATATGTCGGATTCCCGGTCGCTCTCACGGTAACTCACATGGATGTGCAGGTCGCCAGGTGGAAAACTCCGAGACAGCCTGTTACCTGCCTTTTTGGTGGTTATGCGGTACATCCGAGGCATCTTCGGAGGTATCTGAAGTTCGGCCTCAGCCTCCCTCCTGACCCATCCGGCCCCATGGCACGCCTGACATTTCTCCCTCTCCTGGCCCTGGCCTCCGCATATCCAGCACGACCCGTTGGCAAAACGCCCAGTTCCGGAGCAGAGGAAACACTTCCTTGGCTTCGACTGCTGGTCGAAACCAGTGGTGTCGCAGTGCTCGCAGAATTCGACCCGAACATACGGAGCTTTCACCTTCGCCCCGAAATACGCCTCGCCCAACGATACGGCCAACGATGTCATGATGTCCTTGTGAACACCTGGGGATCTCCGGCGCGGTTCGGGACGAACCATCCGCGACAACGACGATCTCCATGTTGACCATGGGTTCTCGGAAGCCTCCGGAGACCCGTTCATTATGCTGTCGTAAGCCTTGTGAACCTCCAGGAACTTGGACTGTGCGAACTGGTCGCCGGGATTGAGGTCGGGATGGTACTTCTTGGCAAGCTTCCTATAGGCCGACCTGACTTGGGCTGCTGAGGCCGCCGCAGGGAGGCCCAGGACCGCATATGGGCCGCCAGAAGCCGTCATGTTGACCTTTCCCTCTTAGCCGGAACCCTAGGGGCGGGTTCGACCTTCCTGGCGGTGACGGAGGCGTCCTTCGACACTTCCAGAACCACCGAACACTTTGAGCTCGGGCTCTTCATGATCTCGTCGGATATCGCCGTCTCGATGTCCTTGGAGATGATGCGTTCGATCGGTTTGGCGTTCATCCCGTGGTACTTCTTCCTGATCCCTGTGATCGCCCTGACGACGGTGTCGTCGAACATCAGGTCTATGCCGTTTCCCTCCAGACGCTTTGCCAACTCGACAAGCAGCAGCCTTGTGACATCGACCAACTCGTCGTCCGTCAGATCCCTGAAGACGATGAACTCGTCAACCCTGTTGACGAACTCGTCATCGAACTTGGACTTGCAGGCCGCAACGAGATCCTTCTGGTCGTCATCGTATGACTTTGACACCTGCGAATCCGCGAAACCAAGCTTAGACGGCCCAGATGGGGTAAACGCCATCGTCATGACGATGACGGCGTTCTTGAAGCTGACATCCCTGCCTTCCGAATCCGTCAGCATCCCGTCAGACAGGATCTGGGAAAACACATGCATGACCTCGGGATGGGCGGCTTCCAAGCCGTCCAGAAGAACCATGCTGTACGGATGCCTGATGATCTTGTCAGTCAGCTGGTTCCTTTCGCCGTACCCGATATAGCCTGGTGGGCTGCCGATCAGCCGGCTGACATGGTGCTTCTCTGTGAATTCCGCCAAGTTGATCCGTATCACTGAGGTGTCGGATGGGAACATCTCCGAGGCCAACTTCTCGGCCAAATAGGTCTTGCCCGACCCAGACGGCCCCCCGAACACGAAACTGCCGATCGGCTTGTTGGGGTTCCTGACACCCGAGTAGGCGTTTTTCAGAACCCTTATGATCGAGGATATGGCGTTCCTCTGGCCGACTACCTGCCTCTGCAGGCTGAGTTCGACTGACGACACCTTCTGGCGGTCGCCGGCTATGATGACCTCTCGGTCAATACCAGTCTGGTCAGCTATGGCGTCGGCAACCTCGCTCCTCCCTATGACCATCTTCCCTGGCTTGTTCTTTGCCTTATCGTATGAGAACATGGCGCACGTCTCGTCTAGGCAGTCTATGGCCTTGTCCGGGAAACGTCGGTCCTGTATGAACTTTGCTGTGAACTCGACCGAGCTCTTGACGGCTTCGGCCGATATCTCGCAGCCGTGGTGGGTCTCCATCATTTTCCTGAGGCCGTTGAGGATGTTCTCCGTCTCCGCCATGGACGGCTCGCTCACCATTACCCTCTGGAACCGCCTTTCCAGAGCCCCATCCCTCTTGAAGTATTTCTTGTACTCGTCCTCGGTCGTGGCTCCGACGCACCGTATGTCGCCGTTGGCAAGAGCTGGCTTCATGATGTTGGCCGCATCAAGGCCGCCAACCGAGTTGCCGGCCCCGAGGAGGGTGTGGATCTCGTCCACGAAGAGAATGAAGTTCTTGTTGCTTCGGAAAATGTCTATGATCCGCCGTATCTTCTCCTCAAACTGACCTCTGTACTGCGTCCGGCCGACGACTGCGGAGAGGTCGAGAGCGAAGAGGCGCTTGCCGACCATGAACGGCGGCACGTTGCCGGACGCCATTTTTTGCGCTATGCCCTCCACTATCGACGTCTTCCCGACGCCAGCCTCCCCGATCAGCACCGGGTTGTTCTTCTTCCTCCTCGACAGCGTGGCGAGGATCCTCCCCATCTCCTTGTCTCGGCCTATGACGGGATCCAACTTGCCCTCCGCAGCCAGCTTCGACAGATCCCTGCAATATCTCAGCAGCACTTCCGTGTCGTTTTGCTCATCCTGTTTGCTTTTGCCCTTTTCGGACAGGGGATGATGCGTTCCCACCTTGCTTTCGGCCACCTTTTCCCTTTCCTGGGACTGCGGAGGCGGCGGCGCATGAACCGGATTGACGGTCACCATCTGGGCGATGGCCTCCCTGAAGCGGCTGAACGTGACCCCGTGCTCCCTCAGCACATTCCTGGCCTTTGCGTCCGATCTCAGCAGGGCGAGTAGCAGGTGCTGTACACCCATTATCGGGTCGCCCATGAGCTTGCAGCAATCGACGGCTATCTGGACGATCTTCCTTGTCGTTTCCGACAGCACAATGGTGTTGAAGTCAACGTTCTTCTGACGCTGGGACTTGTCCGCCCTCTTCCTGAGGTTGTCAAGAAGCTTTTCCTGAATGGCCTCCACGTTGGACTCCATCATCATCATGATCTTGGTAGCGATGTTGGGGCCAGCCCTGATGATGGCAACCGCAAGAGCCTCGGGATAGACGGCGTCCAGTCCGCACCTCAGCGACTCGGTTTTGGAAAAAACCTCGACCCTGGAAAAAGCCGAATCTTGATTCATCGTTGATTTCCCCTATCCGCACAACTTGGGTTTCGGGTCTTCGAACTTCAGGAAAGCGTCTATGTCAACTATCGCGTCGTCCTCGTCAGTTTTGATGACGTTGTCGCCGGATGTGACTATGGAAAAAACAGCCCTGATCACTCCCCTGTCGCGCTCGTCCATGTCCTTGTAACGGTAAAACGTGTAATCCACGCCCTTGCTTTTCTTCCTGCCAATGACAAGGACTCGATCCTTGGCGTCGGCTATCCTCATGACTACGTTGTTGTCGGGCATTTCATCTCCGTCTTTCACATATTATAGCGCTTTCGAACATTCCGACACGAACATCTTTGCGGATGACATCCACAAACCGCGATCCATCAGAGCCCTTACCAAATCCGCAAAACGATCCCAGGAGATCCCAGGCGACCCCTTGGCAGCCTCCATTTTGAGATCCAACAAGCACCGCTTGAAGGATGCGTCCTCCGACACGTCCATGGCGGCGGCCCAGTCCGACCAGGCTGGAATAGCAGACAGGTTCCTATTTATCCCCAAATGCCCCTTGGCCGATTCAATTTTTGGTGGGGATCGAAGCCACTGTTCACAACATGAGACAACCCGCCGGCCTTGAACGCACACGGTTGACTCAATGGCGTTCCATGCGCTCTTCTCCGAAACCGCCGAATAGGCCGAACAAAGATTTCCTACGACATCCCCATCGAGAATCTTGTCACAATGGGGCATCCATGCGGCCTCATGCGGGAAGAAGCTCGTTCCAAGACCGATGGAACCTAGTATCGCCTCCCTGGACGGGAATTCGGCCGAAACACGCCTTGCGAATTCGGCTGTGAACGAAGGCGGAGGACCGCCGGCATCGGACGGATGCTGAGCCTTCCAAGAAACGGAAGCCAGATCCGCATTCAGATGCCCTGCGGTCTCACGAAGATCCTCCCAGCACGACAGGAGCTTGTCCCTGTGCGACATAAGCTCGGAGGCACAGGCGTCATGTTCCGATTTCCAGATGGGGTATGCGAACCGAGTGATGAACCTCATCCCCCCCATACCATAGGAATGACGCAACAGGTTCCTTTCGATGCGGGCGGCGATTTTCCTGCCGCGGGCAGCGACGACATCCGGAGCCAGCCTCATCTTACTACCGACCTGGAACATCTTTTGGGCCTTGTGCCTCGATATTCCAGCTCGCCATATGCCAACCTTGACACTGACAAGAACACCCCTCTTCATGAGGGCGGTCGCTACCTTGACGGCTTCATTCACCGAGCCTCTCCTTGTGTACGATATTCGGAGAGGATGTTATCAGGGATGACTGCCCCAGGTCAAGAAAGGTTCATGGCTTGGGGGAAAATTCCGCTCTCGTCTTGTCGATTTCGGCCTGACGCTTGTCCAGTTCCTTTGTGACGGCTTCGACAAGCCTGATCGACAGGCTCTTGAGAGCCGCCAAGGCAAGCTTCGCCTTGTCGATGTCAATGGTCTTGTCTGGCTTGGCTATGAAGCCGACGACAACCTTGTAGATCTCGTTTTCAAGCGTGGCTTGTTCCGGTGCCTTTGTCTCGCTCATCGTTCGTCTCCTTCTCTCGTTTCCCTGGGTGCACGAAGAACAACAGGGACGTATGTGTCCTGTTCGTGATCATCTTGCTCGGGAACCCGAAAAAACCAGGTCTCCTCCCCTCATTATACCAAATATATTCGCCCTGGGGGATCCAACCCTGCGACTCCATGATGTCGGCGGAGATATGGGTCAGAAAGACATACTTGCCCGACAGGTAGACATCCTCCATGAAATACGCCAAATATCTCCCGTCCTTAACAAGCACTGCCGCCAAGGCGGCGAACTTGGACATGAACGCCTTCCATTCCCCCATATCGTTGAACTTGCATCCTTCGAAGGGCTGCATTGGCCTCTGCTGGCTGCCTTTGCCCTTGAACCAGCGCGAGGACTTGGGGCGCCTGTCAATGTCGAAATACGGCGGGTCTGTAAACAGGAAGTCTACAAAGGAGGCCTGAGTCTGCGGATCGGTTCCGTACTCCTTAAAAAAATCACAATTTTTGATGGCGTCAGGGTCGTGGTCGGAAAACAGGGACGACATCTGCCTACACGCCTCCTGGTACGCCGCAACCTGCTTCGGATCCAATTCGCACCCCACGGCCTTACGGCCGGCCATCTGGGCTCCCAAGATTATCCCTCCCGTTCCGGCAAACGGGTCGAACACGACGTCGTTCTTCTTGGAGAAGTTCTCCACGATGTCGCGGCAGAGGGCTGGCGGCTTGCACGCCTTGTTGAACGCCTTCCTGACCTTGTGGGCGTCGGTTCCGAGGCCGAACGTACGCCTCATGACGGACTTAGACCTGAAAAGCCACTGCGACGGCGTCAGGTCGTTTATCTTGCTTGCGATGGTCATGGCTTTTTTGGTGACCCCGGTCTGTTGCGGTCTTCCTTCTCGGTCTTCTTGAGAACTATCTTGGTGGCGCAATTCCCCATAAGCTTTGCCATGGCGTCAAACCTGTCCTCGAAATCCTTCAGGATGCGAATGGTAACGCCAGCGGCCTTGAACATCATCTTGGTTGGCCGCCAGTCGTAGGTTTCCGTGGGCTCGTCCGTGGCGAACGCCATCACAACCTCGGAGATGCCGTTCTGTATGACGCCCTGGGCACACGCCGAACACGGATAGTATCCACGCTCCGAATAGAGGTAAAGGACGGAGCCGTTGATGGGGCCCTGCCTGTTGTCGAGGGCATTCCTCTCGGCATGAACGACGAACTGGTATTTTGACTTGCACGGGTCGTTGTCCGGCGACCCCTTTTCCCACGGAAACTCGTCGTCCGAGCACCCTCTGGGGAAGCCGTTGTATCCAACCGACAGGATTTTCTTGCTGGTCGGGTCTATGATGCACGCCCCGTTCTGAGTGTTCGGATCCTTGCTCCTCATGGAGGCTATCGCCGCGATGCACATGAACATGTCGTCCCACGAGATGTAGTTCTGCCTTTTCATGTGCCTCCCATCAGCCTTACCATCGCCTCCTCGCCGATCCGTTCAACCTTCCTGATCTCGCACCCGTCCAACATGACGTTCATGGCCCTGTAGGCCTTTGCGACCCACGTCTCCACAGCCTTGTCGCCGGGGAACCGGCGGAGCAGCCTGCGGCAGTTCGACGCGGCAACGAAATGAGAGCATTCGAGTTTCTTGTTGAAGTCCATCTTGACCTTGGCGTCTCGGATGGATCTGATCATCGCGTCGCAGTCGCCCTTGATGCCCTCCTTCTGCATTATCAGTATGAGGGCCTCCGACGGATGGTCGAGCGACCAATAGTCCTTGGAGAAGTCAATGATCGTCCCTCCGCTCCCGCAGCCGAAGCAGTTGTAGAACCACATCCCGTTCTTCTCGGTGACGTTGAACGACGGCTTCGTGTCCCTGTGCGACGGCATCGGGCAGACAGTCTGGTAGCTCGATCCCGATCTTGAGAACGATGCGCCGGAGTTCTTCGCAATGAAGTCAACCAAGTTGATCTTCTTGACCTCGTCGTAGAGCATCCGCCTCATGGAGCCGCTGACCTCTGGCCTGTTTTCAGTTTCCTCTTCCATCGCTGTCCTCTAGGAAAACGTCATCGTCTTCAATGGGCTTGTTTTGCAGGGCTTCGACAGACACGGCGGCGGGGGCTTGAGCCGGCTGGCCGGCGGGAACCGGAGACGATCCGCCTGAGGCGTCCGGAGCCGCCGTCGGCGGGCTGTCGGAAGCAGGCTGATCTTTCTTTTTCGGCTTCTCGATCATTTTCCTGACCGCCGCTGCGACCTCGTTGTATCCTCCGGTGTCTGGCAGATCCTCAAGCCTTCCGGAATTGGGGTCAAAGGAGAGGGTGAAATGTTCCCCCGACCTGCCCTGCCTTGCCTTCGTCG
>Ga0315291_10012589_pt1 | contig 10265 bp, 9 predicted proteins | sample YL17G12_20_MG_FD_203070 | JGI IMG/M metagenome (GOLD analysis project Ga0315291, IMG submission 203070) | Sediment microbial communities from Yellowstone Lake, YNP, Wyoming, USA - YL17G12_20 | ecosystem: Environmental > Aquatic > Freshwater > Lake > Sediment | place: USA: Wyoming | collected...
CGTAGGCACTTAACTCAACTTCTATTGTCTGTCCGTTTATGGTGACTGTTCCATTATAACTATTTATTGAGGTTGTTGTATTGTCGGATTTTATCCATATGCTCTGCCACGGGGATGACACGCTATCAGAGGCTATGGGTTGTTCAGGTATTACGGTATTGTTGTTATCCCCGCCGTTTTCATCTGTAACAGGGAGAATGTAGTAGATGTCGTCTGGGAATTGTGTGATTTCAAATCCATCTGGTACTTCAAAGGTTATTTTCGTGTTGTTATCACTTGATGCGTAATGTATGCTTCCCCCTTCTTGATCAAAATATCTCATGAACGTGTTTTTTCCTTGGAATATGAGATAATCCGCGAATGCATTTGGGGTTGCTTTTGGTTCAAAACCATTTATTTGTATTGTGTTGAATATTGTTTTGTTTTCGTATGAGATGTTATCTGAATTGATCCCTTTTTCTGGAAAAGGCTGTATGCTACTGATTGGGCTGTACCAAACCATGGGGTAGAACGTTAATTTTACGGTATAATCTGTTATCGTGCCTGTGTTTTCATCGATTGCGAAATGGACAAAGTTACCCCTTGCGTTTCCCTCGCTATAGGTAAAACGACCCATAGTGGGATACCAGATACCTGCATTGGATGTTGCTCCACTTGCATCTGATGTTCCATTTTCTGTATCTTCTGCTTTTCCTATTACCACGCTGATAGAAGCGGTAATCATGAACAGACATATTCCGATTATGATCATTTTTTTTCCATTCATTTATTTTCACCTAAAACCGTTTACGCGTTTCATTTAAATATAATTTCTGATACATTCATTAAACACGTTAATACATTTGTTAAACGAATTGAAGAAGTGCTACTGTAGTAGATGTCTTTGAGTGTTTATGTTTTTTTCAAAATGACAAATGAGCAAAAAAGATGATTTACATTTTGTAATTTTATAAAGATATTTTTATATACATTATTTAACAAAAGAGTGTATGGAGTAAATGGTGGAGGTAGGTAGATATGTTCATTCAAAAGAGAAAAAGAACAGTTGGTATAGGTATCATGCTGGTGCTTACGGCATTTGCTACGATGACAGCAAATGTAAGTGCGACAGGCGAACCACCAATTGCCGAGGCTGGTGGACCTTATACAGGTGAGGAATGCAATTCGATGTTATTGGATGCATCTGGTTCAAATGACCCAGAAGGCGATCCATTGACATATCGCTGGAATATTGGTGGGTCTTGGTATGATAATGCGAATAATCCTTTTTTAGAATGGACGTGGTTGGATGATTATTCCGGTATAGTGACTGTAGAAGTCTCTGATGGGGATTTGACAGCACTAGATACTGCAGAGGTTACTGTATTGAACGTGCCACCGGTTATTTTAAACGTCACGGGGCCGACAGAAGTTGATGTGGGCACAGAGATGGCTTTATTAGTGAATTTTTTTGATGGCTTGCCAGATCCACGCGGTATGATAGCTTCATTAGATACATATACAGCGACGTTTTCCTGGGGTGACGGAAGCTCGACAGAATTTTCTTTAGGAGTAAATGAGTTCGATTTCAGCGGAAACCATGCGTACACTGAAGCGGGTGTATATCAAATCATAATTACTATTGTTGACGATAATGGGGGTGAAGCAAGTGCAATATGGGAGATTACCGTTGATGGCGATTTGGCGCTTGTCGAAGCTGGGCCAGACGGTATCATCGATGAAGGATCAATGTTTATCAGTGCAGGTTTCCTTGCTGATGATAGCGGTACGTATATTGCAATGGTTGATTATGGGGATGAAACAGGAGCTCAAGAACTTCTACTAAACCCGGGAAATGCGTTTGATTTACAACATCATTATTGTGAGAACGGCATCTATACCATCCTTGTAACAGTATTCAACGAAGGTGAAGAATGGGGATCAGATAACGCGATTGTAACAGTCAATAACGTTGCTCCAACTATTGATTCGATGTCAGGTCCGTCAGCAGATCCGATGCAACTTGGTCTTCCTATACAATTAAATGGTGAGTTCTCCGATCCAGGGTGCCTTGATACGCACGTGGCGACGATTGATTGGGGAGATGGTGATACAACAACTATCAACGTCCCGTTTGGAACCTATACCGTCACTGGAAATCATATTTATGCCAGTGCTGGCGTCTATTTGATTACTCTCACAGTGACTGATGATGACGGTGGCTCTGATTCAATGACGCTCGAATACTATGTCGTGATTTATGATCCAAACGGCGGGTTTGTCACCGGCGGTGGATGGGTTCTTTGCCCAGCAGGGTCTTATCCTGCGGATCCGTCCCTTTCAGGAAGAGCAACCTTCGGGTTTGTCTCAAAATACAAAAAGGGACAGAGTACCCCAAGCGGTAATACCGAATTCCAGTTCCATGCAGCTGGTATGAATTTTCATTCACACACCTACGAGTGGTTAGTTATCGCTGGTTCAAAAGCAATGTACAAAGGCGTTGGGACTATTAACGGTGAAGGTAACTACGGGTTTAAACTGACAGCCATAGACGGTCAGAAAAACGGAGGCGGCGGTGTCGATAAATTCAGAATAAAGATCTGGGATGAGGACAATAACATAGTTTTCGACAACAACCTTGGATTACCCGACGACAATGACCCGGTCACAGCATTAAGTGGCGGACAAATCACAATCCATAAGAACTAAATACGACTCATCCATCTATTTTTTCTTTTTCTTTTTTTTAACTTTTTTTGATATTCTTCCATTTTGTATTTCTGCTTGTTTTGTCATTCTCCAAGAATATTTTTAAATACTTTCTCAGACAAAATAGAATATGGTAGGTGGAGGTATGTACGATGGCTTTTAAAAAGAAAAAGACCAGTATTATCATCGGACTCTTGTTTCTGTTGACCGCCTTTGTCGGTGTGCAGTTACCTGTCGCTGCTGACGGTGAGTTACCAGTTGCTGATGCCGGTGGTCCTTATCTAGGCGAGGAATGTAATTCAATATTATTAAATGCATCAGGCTCAAATGATCCGGAGGGCGATCCTTTGACGTATCGCTGGAATATTGATGGGTTGTGGATAGAGAATTATAACTATCCTTATATGGAATGGATGTGGCTTGATGACTTTTCAGGTGTAGTTACTCTCGAAGTCTCTGATGGAACGAACACAGATAACGATACTGCGATCGTAACGATATCGAACGTGCCACCGCAGATTCTTTCCATCGAAGGATCAAACGAGGTTGATGTGGACACCGAGTTCTTTCTAATGGTGAATTTTTATGATGGATTGTCAGATCCGCGATCTCCGACACCATCCGATGACACGTTTACCGCAATGTTTTCCTGGGATGATGGAAGCTCAACTGAAGTATCCCTGGCGGCAGGAGAATTTTCAGCAAGCGCATCTCATATGTACTCTGAGGCGGGGATCTATCAAGTCATGATGACTCTGGTCGATGATGATGGCGGAGAAGCAGTCGCCGAATGGGAAGTCATGGTCGGTGATATCTCATCAGTCGAAGCCGGTCCAGACTGTACCATCGATGAAGGATCGATGTTTCTGAGTGCTGGGTTCCTTGCAGACACCGATTCTCTTACATTCAGTGCCATCGTTGACTACTACGACGAAACCGGGGCTGTACCACTTCAACTCAACCCAGGAAACACGTTTGATTTACACCACATCTATGTCGAAGATGGCGTCTACACGCTTCTTGTAACAGTGTTTAATGACGATATGGAATATGGATCAGACACCGCGCAGGTAACTGTCACCAACGTTGCTCCGTCTCTTGAATCCCTGTCCGTGTCACCAACAAATCCATATCTCCCAGGCGATGTCTTTCAATTCACTGCTTTATTCTCTGATCCAGGAATTCTTGATACACATATGGTAACGATTGCATGGGGGGATGGTTCTTCAACACAATACACAACAGAAGCAGGTGTCACCAGAGTAAGTAGTTCACATAGCTATGGAAAAGCAGGTGAATACACCATCATGGTGACAGTCACGGATGATGATGGTGGTACTGATACTTCATCGATGTCTGTTGTTGTGAAAAGTCCCTCGACATCGACGGATGCCATCAGAGGAATCATTATTGGTCTAAAAATCCCAAAGGGTCTGAAGAATAAACTCTTATCGATTTTGGAGAACGTTCCTCATCTATTGAAACATCATAAGGTGCATGCCGTGATTCATCAGCTCCAGGCATTCATCCACTTTGTTGAGGCGCATAGCGGGAAAAACCTCCCACGAGCTCAAGCAAAAGAGCTAATTCAGACGACAAGAATGGTTATTGATACTCTGAGAGCAATGTAGCGAGAAAAACTCCCCGTTTTCTCTTCTTTTTTTTCTGTATCCGGTTATTTTTTATATCAAACCTCTTAAGAAAAGTTTCCTATGGATAATGCTAATAAAGTTCTCATGGATATAGGATTATGACGAAAACAGTGTTAGGGTTGGAAGAAAATTTTGAAGCAGCATTGTGCTATCTTGGCGTTTGGGTCACTGGGTTGATTTTTTATTTTGTTGACGATAAAAACAAGTTAATTCGTTTTCATGCAGCACAGTCGGTTTTGGTGTTTCTGCCGCTGACGATTCTTGCATGGCTTTTTGGGGGATTTTTCGGGATATTAAATTACGGTCCTGGATGGGTTTTTTTTGCGTGGATTAGCTGGATTTTCTGGGTGCTTGTTATTATCTTATGGTTTATTCTGATGGTGAAAGCGTATCAGATGCAGAAGTTTAAACTCCCGATTGTTGGAGATATTGCTGAAAAGCACTCATAATTACAACAATAATTTTACAAAATATTTGTATACTCCCTATATTAATTTACCAGGAAAACTATATTAATGAATTGATTAATAATATGGTAAATATTGAATGGAGATCGAAAAATGAAAAAAATCCTGTTAATAGGCATGGCAGCAGTATTAGTCGCAACCACGATTTTTAGCGGATGTTTACAAAGTGGAAAAGGAATATTAGTTCTTCAGATTACTGACGCCCCAGGTGATTTAAATATCACCCATGCGAATGTCACAATCTCCCAGGTTCAGGTACATATGAGTGCTGGGGGTGGAAATAACACAACCGCAGGCTGGTATATTGTTGTGAATGAGTCCCAGACCTTTGATTTGATTGCCTTACTTGACGTTAAAGAGTTTTTCGGGAGTGCAAACCTCAGTGTCGGGATGTACACGCAGATAAGGCTCACGGTCGAGCAGTGCGTGATTACCGTGAATGGAACTGAGTATAACTGCACGGTTCCATCAGGAGCGATTAAACTCATTAAGCCATTCGTGTTGAAAGCAAACCAGACGACAACCTTGACTATGGATTTCGATGCAGAGGAATCGATATCGGAAACAGGAAATCATAAATACAAATTTAAACCAGTCATCAAAGTGATACAAGAATAATCTCTATTTTCTTTTTTTTCCCCTTTTATAATCAATGAGTATTATTGTAAGGTATGATATGTATAATCCCTAAAATAGTAATAGCGGATTTTTTGGTTGATTCTCTTTAGAATAATATACATCGCCTCGCTAAAGAACGTATAGCGATAAAACTTTGGTTGAAGAAAAAACTCTTTCCTTGATACCTTTTTATATTGAAAACCATTATTCAATAACCATCTTGGTGAGAGTATATGAAAACAAAAACCCTTCATCAGTCAGTTGTTATTGAGACAGATCCTCATGATGTGTATGAGGCGTTGATGGATTCCAAGAAACATACGGAGTTCACTGGTGCGAAAGCAAAGATTGGTCGGCATGTTGGGGATAGCTTTAGCGTCTGGGATGACTGGGCTACCGGGTCAAATGTTGAATTAATTCCTGATAAAAAGATCGTGCAGCAATGGCGAGGCAGTGATTGGCCAGAGGGACATTATTCTGTAATTACCTTTGAATTCAAAAAAATTGATCGTGGAACTCGTCTAGATTTTACCCAGACTAATATCCCTGAGTTGTTGTACAAAGATGTTGCCCAGGGGTGGAAAGAGTGGTACTGGGAAAAGCTGAAAACGTATTTTGCTAAGAGATACACCTAAAAAGCCTTTTTTTATAAAAAGAAAAAGGGAAAAAATACGAAGAAATGAAAAGCGTCTTCTCGTTTGACTATCCCACGCTAAATGTGCTGTCAGGGATATCTGAGAAGGAATAATTACTGTAATCGTAGTCCATCGTTATAGTGGTCTCTCCGCTTGTCATTGTGTACAGCGCTTTTAACGGGACTCCTTTTTCATTCCAGATCCACATTTTTATTGTCGTTGAGTTCCCCGCTTGGCTCGGCGTGTACTGAATAACGGTCGCTATCTTTCCAGCGATGGTTTCTGTTCCCAGGAGTGTTATTGTCTGGTTGTTCAGAAGATCTTGTACCACATCTGCGGTGGAGAGTTGGGGGATGACAATCAGTGGATCAAGTTCATAGGTGTTTAGCATGGCGTCATAGCGATAGATTCCCTCGGGGCGTTTTATAACTGTAAGTGTGGTTGTGATACCACTGGTGGTACTGTTCCTCGCTTCTTTCAGATACGGTGTTTTTTGCCATATTTTCATTGTCGTGATTTGTTCTACCAAACCAGATATCGTAGTAGATGTATCGAGTTCATAGTACACTGATTCAATTATTGCAGCTTTTGTTAGAATCGTTTGTAATGATTCAGTTGATGTTTTATCTAATCCTTGTTGTTGGGTACAACCGCTTATCATAAGAAGTGAGCAGATCAGCGGTGCAATTATTCCAAATACCACTTTTTGTTTTTCCATACTTTCTGTCCCCAAGTTGCAAGCGAAGAGTTACTGTTTCCTTAAAAAGATTTGCAAAAAATCTTTGTTTTTTTATTATGCCATTAGGTCATTATTTAATTGCACTTGATTTTTTTGTGTTATACTGGGTGACTGTATGGGGTCTGGTACTGGATAGTTGTGGGTCTTTTTACCTTGTAGGAACCATAAGTTTAAATATTATATACTATAATATATAATATATAAGTATTAAAAATAATCTGAAACAAGCAGAAACGACGGGATGGTTACTATGGCCAATCAAGAAAGCGTTTCAATTAAAAAGGCAATTGATGACCTATTGCAGACAAGTATCTTTAAGGAACTCTCAAAGGGAAACGACCCAGAATTCACACAACAACTTGCACTATGGCTTGTGAGATACATCCTTGTTCTTGCTTCGATGAAAAGCTCTTTAAAGATAAGTTTCGAAGAAGCTCTCCTGAATTTACATGGAGAAAAATTTCAAAAGATTATAGAAATCACCGAAAAAACATTTAATAAAAAAAATGATGACACAAAAACCGATAATTCGTATATCCAATAAAAAAAAGTATAAAAAAAGATTCAAAATAAAAAAGGACAGTAAGAGATACATGATCTCCTACCGTTAGAGTGATGATTTTTCTCTAGTATTTCCGAGTTCTCTGCCAATATTCTTTTAACTCAGCTAATGCTTGGTCTAAGGTAACGGTGTTTTTCGCAGTAGTGATATGCGTCGGTTCTACAGGGAACGTTGTGTTATGGGGAAGATGCCATGTTTCGCAGATGTAGGGGTCAAGCAAAACACCGAAGTTGTTGATTTGTCCGTTACTTTCTACATATGTTGTGAATGTTCCAACTCGGGAGTGAAACTTGTCATACACCGTCATCTCAATTAATTCCTCAACAGGACAGGTGGTCGGACCACAAGGAACCGTTTTATTCCAGTATCTGCAGAGGTCATCCATGGTCTTGGTTAAGGTCACCGTAGTACCAACGGTCCGGATGTAGTCATTGTAGACTGGGAACAGTTTATTTGCGCCTCTAAAATACGTGTTCCTCGCGTAGTCATTCATTTTTATCCCGAAGAAATACCCGGGATAGTCTTCGTTCCAGCTGTTCCATGTTTTATCTACCCATCCGATTGCGTTACCGGTTGCGTCAAAAACTTCTTTTCCAATTAACTCATTTGAGTTCCATATTTTCATCTATTAACACCTCACTTCACCGTATTTCCCTAGATATCTGTTGAATTGATTTAAATGTTTCTACTGTTAAGCTGTCTCATACCAACATGCCGCACTTCCATTGTAATTTTTTTTCCTTTGACTGAGACGTTTTCAGGCAGTAAAAACATCTTATCACATGAACGATTTTGGTTCAAACTTGTATTTCTTGCTTATTTTTTATGGATCTCATTTTTTCATAAATATTTCACCATTATAAGATATCGTAATGACATTTTTGTGTGCATTTCGATGGACTGTACAATCCTAAATAACATCCAAAGATACACAGTTTTTTACTTTTTTTTCTCCTTTTAAACAGGTATTAAAAAAAATTGAAAAACCGATGTGCGGAATGTGGGTTATTAGAAACAATTTTTCCTATCCAAAAACAATCCATAAAAAATCCTCATATGAAGAGGTTTTCTGAATTTCTATAAAATTGTCTTTCATATTAAAAGGTAATGATCTCACACAGTATCACCCGTTATCCAAAAAGGGGAAAAACACCTTCTTAAGAATAATGAATACGGATCTAAGAAACAAAACGCCCAATGCATACTGGTGAGAATTACCTGGGCAAAACTTCGTTATTTTAAATCAATCAATAAAAAAAAATGGGGTCTGGTTTTCAAAAGTCGGGGAGGAAAGGCTTCCTATTACTTACGAACAATCAGACCCACAATAATAATATAATACGAACTGATAGATAAATGTTATCTCACCAAAATGCTAATATATGAGAAAAATGATTTAATACCGGGTGCACTAGACGAAGCTGAAGAGATTAATTGCAACATTAATCCCATTAATGTTGTGGCTGTTATTTGGATCCTGGTTTTATCTCTACTCGCAGGGGATTGCGCCAACTATTCTGGGGAGAATGAGCCAGGAAATTGTTTTTCCTTTCTGGGTATTTCTTTTGATTGCCATACCTGTATGCATTGTGTCGATGTTGATTTGCTATATTGTAATGGTTGCAAGAGAATTTGAACAGTCGTTGTCGAAGGAAAATTAGCTCAATTTTCTCTTCGAGGATACATGATGGTACCATATCTGAACTACTTGGAAAACACGACCAGTAGACCCTTGTTTATAGGAGTTCCTTTAACTTCTTTGCATCAGGATTAAGGATATGTTGTTTCTTTATATCAAAGAGCGTCTCTATCAGAACAAATCTCTCAAAGACATCAGGATATGCTATTTGAATTGAGTTACAAAATTGTTTTGCTTGTTTTATACCCGAAGCAGTGAAAGTAGTTATCCAGTCATATTCACCATGGATGTAGGAACTCGTTTCAATGATTATCCCCATTTTTGACATTTTACTTTCAAAACTTCTTGATAGTAGAGTATCTACAATTTTATCTTCAAATCCTTTTTGTTTTCGTTTCATGAGCAGTATGAAATGTTTTTGCCCTAGTTGACCTTCATCAATTATGGCAGTATATCCCCAAATCATGCGGTTCTTTTCCAGTTGCTTGATGGTTCTCCACACTTTTTGTCTTGAGAAACCACAGTGTTTAGCAATTGTGTCAATACTTTCGTTCGAGTTTTTCTGAAGCTCTGCAAGGATCTTCCTGTCATCTTTAGCTAGCTGTTCCTTACTACTTTTTGCCATATGCCTTATCCATTATTACAGGTTTAAAACAATTACTTCTTTAAAAACATACCCTCTGCTCTTGAGAACCGCGGTATTTGGATGATATTCTCGATACTATTAAACCATTGTGTTTGTTTTCTTGTATGTATGACGGTATATTCTCATTCTAGGTTGAGCTGTTATGAGCAGTGTCCAGCGAAGTTTAAGCTGCAGTATATCGACAAGGTAGAAACTGAGGTTGCAGAAAGCGTTGAGGCGTTTCTGGGGCGTCGGGTGCATGAGACTTTAGAGAAGCTCTATCGAGATCTTGGGTATCAGAAGATGAATTCTTTGGAGGACCTCCTTGGTTTTTTACGTTTTGAGTGGAAGAAGAATTGGTCTGAGGATATTGTTATTGTCAAGGACGAATATACCCAAGATAATTATCTGAAGATGGGGGAGAAGTATCTTTCTGATTATTACAGGAGGTATCATCCATTTACTCAGGGAAAGACGATAGCTCTTGAGGAACGGATTCTTATGGCGCTAGATGAGGCGGGTGAGTATAAGCTGCAGGGGTATATCGATCGGTTGACCGAGGTAAAGGATGGATGGTATGAAATCCATGATTATAAAACGAATTCCCGCTTGCCCTTGGCTGATTACATCCGGTCGAATC
>Ga0315291_10012591_pt1 | contig 10265 bp, 8 predicted proteins | sample YL17G12_20_MG_FD_203070 | JGI IMG/M metagenome (GOLD analysis project Ga0315291, IMG submission 203070) | Sediment microbial communities from Yellowstone Lake, YNP, Wyoming, USA - YL17G12_20 | ecosystem: Environmental > Aquatic > Freshwater > Lake > Sediment | place: USA: Wyoming | collected...
CAGTTCCACCAGGGTGAAGGCGCGGAAGGTCTCCTTCGGGCGCCGGCGCCGATGGAGCTTCCGGCCCCGGCGTGGGCTTGCCCCGCGGGCGCGGGTCGGGATTCTTGCGAGCTTGTCCATGGGTCATCTCTCCATCAGGAAGTTCGTGATGTCGTCGGCGGTGGGATCCCACGTCCCGTCGGCAGCGGGAGCGTTCCACCGGCCGTCGGGTCCCTTGCTGAACAGGATGTAGTCGCGGCGGTAGAGCTTGATTGCGTTGGTGGTGTGGTCGGTCGTCGCGTAGGACATAACGCTGGCGGGCCCGCCGGAGTTGTCGTCGTCCAAATACTTGGACGTGGCCCCGTCAAAGCGGCAGTAGTAGAAGGAATTGTCGTAGGCGTCGATGAAAACGGTGTGGTTGTTCTCGTCCCTCTTTGCGGGGGTGTCGGGGCTGACGTAGGGGCCATAGACGGTCCCGCGCTCCACTAGGCGGAAGCCGGGACCGTTGCATCCGTCGTCATTGGTGAAGTCGGTCAGGTTCGGTTTTCCCGCGGTGCCGGGATTGTCGGCATACCCGAGCATGAGAAAGGCCAGGATTTCCCTTCCGTCCCACCCGATGAAGCCGGGGGTGGCACGTGAACTGGGAGGATTGGCCTTCAGGAAATCCGGGTCCAGCTTTCCGGCCCGGAAGTCCTTGGAGTACAGGGCGATCCCCCCCTCTATGCTGCGCAGCGTCGCGAAGCAGGTGGACCGCATTATCTGGCTCTTTATGGATAGCAGCGACGGCATCGCGATGCCCACCAGCATCGAGATGATAACGATGACCGTCAGCAGCTCGATGAGCGTGAAGCCCCTCGATGCCGACCGGTTGCGGCTGGGCGTCATCCCGTCGGGGATCCTGCCGGGCGCTCCCGGCATCCGGTTGTGCCTTGCGCTGCTCACGAGCATGCCTCGTCACCTGTTGAAGCTCTCAATGTCGTCTTCCGTGAAGAAGATGCGGTCTGGTCCCGCGCCGATGATCATGAACTCGCCGTCCTTGTAGGGCTTGCCCCCGCCGAACCGGGCGTCGGTAATGCGGGCCTGGAAATTCGTCGTGTTCGGCGTGAGAAAGGCATTCTGCGCGGCGGTGTACTGGTCCAGGCCCGTCTTTCCCGGTCTGGACACGTAGTACAGCAGCGCCATCGGCTTGGCGAAGGCGTCCAGGATGGCGTTGTTCCTCTGGGTGATGACTCCGCCGATGTCCAGCATGTCCGGGGCCAGTGTTACGTACCCGCTGATCGGGGCGTTGGTCGAACCATAGACGAACATCGTCGCGGCCAACCACTGGCTCCCGGTCTCGAAATTGCTGCCCGTGAAGCTGGGCAAGGACCCGTCCGCGTTCAGGTTCCGCTGCCCGGGATAGGCGCCCATCTGAGTCTTGTACGCGCTGCATCCGGTGGCCAGGGCGTTGATCCGCGTCTTGCAGGCGGCCGAATCGCTGATCTTCAGGACGGCCGAGATGGTCGGCACGAGGATGCCCACCAGCAGGCCGATGATGATGATGACGGTCAGCAGCTCCACCAGCGTGAAGCCCTGTCGCTTCGGGCCCGGTCCCCGCGGGCGCCGTACGGGCCGCGCCAAGCTGTCTCCTGCCGCAATGAGCATTCCGCGTTCCCTTCTTTCCGCTATTTCTTCTGCATCTGCGACAGCAGGCCGACCATCGGCATGAACATGCTGACGACGATGAACCCGACGATGAGGCCCAGCGTGATGACCATGACCGGCTCCAGCAGGGAGACCATGGACGCCACGAGGGTCTCGACCTCGTCGTCGTAGGTGTCGGCGACCTTGATGAGCATCTTGTCCAGCTCGCCGGTTTCCTCGCCGACGTCGATCATGTTGACGACCATGGGATCGACGATGCGCGCCTGGCGGAGGGGCTCGGCGAAGCTCTCGCCCTCGCGGATGCCGTCGCGGACCTTCCGCAGCGCCCTTGCATAGACCTCGTTGCCCGAGGTGTCGCTGGTGATCGTGATGGCGTCCAGGATCGGCACGCCGGCCGACAGGAGCGTGCCCAGCGTGCGGCTGAAGCGTGCGACCGAGGTCTTGCCCACGATCCTTCCGAGGATCGGCACGTGGAGTTTGACGCTATCGATGAAGTATCGCCCGCCGGTGGAGGACCTCAGCAGCCTGAGGAGGAGGATGATGGCTATGGGCGCGCCCACGATGTACATCCACCCGGTGCTCTTCATCCATTCGCTTGCGCCCAGCAGGGTCTTGGTCATGCCGGGCAGGTCGCTGCGCATCTCGCGGAAGATGGTCTGGAAGCTGGGTATGACCCAGATCAGGATGCCCGTGACGATCAGCAGGGCGAAGCTGATGACCGCGGCAGGATACATCATCGCGCCGATGACCTTCCGCCTCAGGGCGAGGGACTTCTCCATGAAGTCGGCCAGCCGCTGGAGGATGGTGTCGAGCACGCCGCCCAACTCGCCGGCCTTCACCATGTTCGTGTACAGGCGGTCGAACGCCTTGGGATGGTGGGCCATCGACTCCGAGAGCGTGGACCCGCCTTCGACGTCCTCGGCCACCAGGCGGATCGCAACGCGGAGCATGCCGGGGCTCTGCTGCTGCTCCAGGATCCTCAGGCTGCGCAGAATCGGCAGCCCGGCGTCGATCAGCGTGGAGAGCTGGCGGGTGAAGGTGGTCAGCAGCTTCTTGGAGACCGCTCCGGCGGTCCGCCGCCCGGCGCGTACGGGCTGAGCGCCCGCCTTCGCCCCGGGCACCTTGGCGCCGCGCTTGCCAGTCCTCTCCCTGATCTTCGTGGGGAAGTTCCCCATCGCCCGCACTTTGTTGATGGCCTCCTCGGAGGTGATCGCATCCACCTCGCCCTTGACGGGCTGGCCGACGCTGTTCATCGCCTCGTATTGAAACGTTGCCATGCTCGACTCCTGTTGCGCCGCGAATCCGCAGGAACTACTCCGACTCCTCATAGATCGTCTGGGCGACGATCTCCTCGATGGTGGTCAATCCGTCGTAAATGCCCAGCAGCCCGCTCTCACGCAGCGTCCTCATGCCACGCTTGCGGGCGGCCTCCCGCAGGGCATTGGTGCTGGCCCGCTGCATGATCAGGTCCCGGATCGTGTCGTCCGCCAGCATGATCTCGTAAATGGCCATTCGCCCGCTGTAGCCGGTCCCCCGGCAGTACTCGCACCCCGCGCCACGGTAGAACCGCCTGCCCGCGACCTTCTCGGGCGTCAGGGCCAGTTCAAGCAGCATGTCCTCGGTGGGGGAGTACTCCTCCTTGCACCGCGGGCAGATCAGGCGGACCAGCCGCTGCCCGCAGATCGCTTCCAGCGTGGCCGTCACCAGGAACGGCTCCAGCCCCAGGTCCAGCAGCCGGGCGATGGACGACGGTGCGTCGTTCGTGTGAAGGGTGCTGAACACCAGGTGCCCGGTCAGCGACGACTGCACGGCAATCTCGGCCGTCTCCAGGTCGCGGATCTCGCCTACCAGGATGATGTCCGGGTCCTGCCGCAGAAAGTGCCTCAGGCACCGCGCGAACGTCAGCCCGATGTCCTCTTTCACCTGCACCTGGACGATCCCGTCGATGTCGTACTCGACCGGGTCCTCGCTGGTGAGGATTTTCACCGTGACGTCGTTGAGCTCGTTCAGGGCCGAGTACAGCGTGGTGGTCTTGCCCGAACCGGTGGGCCCGGTGACGATGATGATGCCGTTGGGACGGTTGATCAGTGAGCGAAAGATTCGCAGGTCGTCGTCTCGGATACCAAGGCGCTCCAGGTCCAGCGAGACGTTCGAGCGGTCCAGTACGCGCATGACGACGCTCTCGCCGAACATCGTCGGCAGCACCGAGACGCGGAGGTCCACCGGCTGGCCGTTGACCACGAGCTGGATGCGCCCGTCCTGCGGCTTGCGGCGCTCGGCAATGTCCAGGTTGGACATGACCTTGATTCGCGAGGCGATGGCCACTGCGATGGACTTGGGAGGCGGCAGCATCTCGTACAGCAGCCCGTCGATGCGGTAGCGCATCTTGAACTCGTCCTCGAAGGGCTCGAAGTGGACGTCGCTGGCCCGGTTGCGGATCGCCTCCAGGAGCACCATGTTGACCAGCCGCTTGACCGGGTTCGACTCGGCGGCCTCCATGATGGCGTCCAGGTCGATGCTCTCGCCGCGGTTGTCCAACGCCGACAGGTGCGAATCACCGGCGATCTCGTTGATCAGGTCGCCGATCGACTCCATTTCCATGCCGTAGTACCGGCCCAGCGACGCCGACAGTTGGTCCGGGTCGGCGATCTTGGCCGTCACGTTGAAGCCCATTAGTGTCCGCAGGTCGTCCGTGGCCCGGAAATTGTCCGCCGATGCGACCGCGATCGTCAGGCTCTTGCTTGACTCGTCGTAGGTCAGCGGCACGATCTTGTACGAGTTGGCCATCTGGGCGGGAATCTGCCTGACCACCTCGTCGGGGATGTCCATCCCCTGCAAATCCACGTATTCCATCCCTGCCTGGAAGGCCAGCGACAGCGAGAGGGTCTTGTCGTCGATGTACCCCAGATCGACCAGGATTCTCCCGATCGGCCCGCCCTTCTCCTTCTGGGCGGCAAGGCCCTCGTGGACCTGCTCCCGCGTGACCTTCCCCATCTTCACCAGGACCCTGCCCAGCGGGCGCCCCTTCAACTCCCGGATGTCGGTGGTCGCCGTGGCCATGGCCTATTTCCTCCCCTCGGACCCGGAGCGGCCGCCGGCCGCGACCAGGGATTCGTCAGCGCCGGGCGCCGCCACTCGGCCGGCCTTGAACGCCTCGATCTTCTCCTGTAGCTCACCGGGGCTCTGGCTGTGATCGATTGCGTCCTCCTCCTCGATCTTCCCCTCGGCATACAGGCGGAACAGGTGGTCGTCCAGCAACTGCATCCCCAGCTTCTTGCCGGTCTGGATGGAAGAGGGAATCCGGAACGTCTTGTTCTCACGGACCAGGTTGGCAATGGCGTTGGTGACAACCATGAACTCAAACGCCGCGATCCGGCCCCGGATGTCCTTGCGGGGCATCAGCGCCTGGCAGAGCACCGCGATCAGGGCTTCGGACATCTGCACGCGGACCTGCTCCTGTTGATCCACCGGGAACTGGTCCACGATACGGGTGACGGTCCGGTGCGCGGTGGTGGTGTGGAGCGTGCCGAACACCAGGTGCCCGGTCTCAGCCGCCCGGAGGGCCGCCTCAACAGTCTCCTGGTCGCGCAACTCGCCCACGAGCACAACGTCGGGGTCCATGCGCAGCACGCGGCGAAGCGCCTCGGCATAGCTAGGCACGTCAACGCCGACTTCCCGCTGATTGATGATGCACTTCTTGTGGGAATGGTAATACTCGATGGGATCCTCGATGGTGACGATGTGCTTGTCGAAGTTCTCATTGATGTAGTTGATCATCGTCGCCAGCGTGGTCGTCTTGCCCGAACCGGTCGGGCCGGTCACCAGGAACAGGCCGCGAGGGCGCCGGCAGAGGCTTCGGGTGATCGCCGGCAGACCGATCTCCTCGAAACTCAGAAGCCGGGACGGAATGAGGCGGAGCACAAGGGTGATGTTGCCCCTCTGCTGGAAAACCGAGGTACGGAACCGCCCCTCCGTGCCGAACTCGAAAGCGAAGTCCGTGCCGCCTTGCTCCTGAAGCTCCTGCTGCGACCGCTCCGGGGTGATCGCCTTCATCAAGGCAATCGTGTCCTCCGGTTCGAGAACCTTGGTCTCCAGGGGCCGGAGGCGCCCGTGGAGACGTAACGTCGGTGGCCTACCAACCGCCAGGTGCAGGTCGCTGGCGCCTCGCTTGATGCACGTCTCAAGCAGCCTGTCAATGTGAATTGTCGCCATCGTCTCACCTCTCACCCGATTACATTATCTACTCTATCTACTTTGGCAGCCAAGCTGGGCAATGGGCTCCCGGTGGCCGCGAGTCCGTCTGCACGCGCAAGGTACGGGAAAAGCACCCGTTACGGCGGGCCTCCAATCGCACATCATTCCTCCACCAATTCAGCGGCTTGGGTGACTCGGACCAGCTCCTCGGGGGTGGTAATGCCGTTGCGTATCTTTAACCTGCCGTCCTCAACCAGGGCCTTCATGCCGCCAGCTCGCGCCGCGCGGCGGAGGTCGCTAAGTGGAGAGCGGTTGAACGCCATCTCACGGATGGTGCTGTCCATCTCCATGAGCTCAAAGATGCCCTGCCTGCCGCGGTAGCCGGTCCCGCTACACACGTTACAACCTCTTCCCCGATAACAGGTTGTGTTCTCTATTTCGTCGGGGCGGAACCCTAGCAGCCGCAGAATCCTCGGGTCAGGCTCGGGGTGGACCTCCTTGCATTCGACGCAGATGACGCGGATCAGCCGCTGAGCCAAGACCGCTTGGATGCTGCTGGCAACGAGGAAAGGCTTGACCCCCATGTCGATCAATCGCGTGATGGCAGAGGGTGCATCGTTCGTGTGGAGTGTACTGAAAACCAAGTGTCCCGTCAGGGCAGCCTGTATAGCGACCTCGGCGACCACCAAATCGCGGATTTCCCCGACCAGGATGATGTTAGGCGCCTGCCTTAACATGGCCCGAAGTATTGTGGCGAATGAAAGCCCGATCTGTTCATTCACCTGTACCTGGTTGACACCGGTGAAGCTGTACTCGACGGGGTCTTCGGCGGTGATGATCTTGCGGTCGGGGCGGTTGAGCTCGTTGATAGCCCCGTAGAGGGTGGTTGTCTTACCTGAGCCGGTCGGGCCGGTCACCAGGAAGATGCCGTTGGGGCGTTTGATGATCTTCATGAACCTTGCGTAATCCTCCTGCTCGAAGCCCAAGGCGGTGATGCCGAGCCGGGCGCTCTCGGGTCGCAGGATACGCAGGACGATGCTCTCGCCGTGGTATGAAGGCAGCGAAGAAACGCGGAAGTCCACGGGCCTGCCGCCGATGTCCATGGTTATCCTGCCGTCCTGGGGAAGGCGCTTCTCCGCGAGATCGATGCCGGCCATGATCTTAAGCCGGTTCAGGACCGGACCTTGCATTCGCTTTGGGATGCTGTCGCGCTCCAGGCACACGCCGTCCACGCGGTAGCGGACTCGAACGCGGTTGGCCATCGGCTCGACGTGAATGTCCGAGGCTCGCGTCTTGACGGCCTCGTGGATGAGCATGGTGACCAGCTTGATGATGGGGGCGGCGTCCTCGTCCAGGAGTTCGTCTTCATCGTTGTGGTCGGCCGCGGCTTCTGCGGAGGTCCGTTTCAGCTCATCGACGGTCTGATCGACGCTCATGCCCGTGCGGAGAATCTGCTCCAGGAAGTTGCGCATCTTGGACTTTGAGGCCAGGCGGGGCTCCAACTCGCAATTGAGCCGGAATCGCAGCAGGTCCATGGTCTCCAGGTCCAGGGGATCGGTGATGATGAGCTTCAGGCGGTTGTCTTCTTTGCCCAGGGGAAGGACCAGGTGCTTGCGGATGATGTCCTCGGGGACGATCTGGAGGTCGGCGGCGATCTGGGCGTTGCGGTCGAGGTCGATGTACTCCATGTCGTACTGGCTGGCGAGGGCCTTGGTCACGTCTTCCTCGTCCGCGAGGCCGAGGGCGACTAGAGCTTCCCCGATTCGCAGCCCTTCCTTCTGGGAGTGCTCCAGGGCTTCCTGGACGCCGGCAGCCGTCACGACCCCCCATTCCACCAGGATTTCACCGAGTCGTCGTCGCTTCTTCTGTGCCATAGGCTGCCCGATCCGTTCTCGTAGATGCCCAGCGTGCGGCCCGGACGGCGAATCGTTCGTGCGCCCTTGGGGAGGCCTTCTCGCCCGGCTGCACGCTCACGGGAACGCCGCGCCGCCGGTGCGGTTCGCCGTGTTGGTTCGGGTGAGGCGGGAGATAGTATGGATGAGGGCCGCACACGGGCAGCACGTGCCGCATCGTGCATTTGCCCGCGCCTCAGTTCCTCGAACCGAATTACATTCTACTACCGCTCAGGGGGTTTTCCACACCTTTTTTGACCCGTGTGCAGTCGGGGCGCCGCGCCCTAGAGCAGGGGGTGCTGGCCGTGCTTCCTGCGGATGGACTGGGCGGCCGCGAAAAGGTGGCGGTCCTGCTTGAGGAGGGCGGCGACGTTCCCGGTGGTGACGCCGAGGTACGCGGCAGTGTCGGACATTCGGCCGTGAAGGGCATCCAGGACGTCCAGGAGGAACGCGACGACGCGCCAGAAGCGGAAATCTCTGGTGCCGATCCGAATCCGTCGTCCGGCGCGAAGGGGGACGCCCCGAGGCACGAAAAGGCACTCGGTCACGATGGGGGGCGGCCGGTCCTTGCCAGGATCGACGGGCCGGCGCAGTTGGCAGGCAATGTTCATCCGAAGCCGGCGCAGGGCCATCCGCTTGTTCTGGTGCTGCGAGCGCGACTCGTCGCCGTGAGCGCTGATGCCGGAGGGGCGGTGCTTGAGCCGGACGGCCGAGGAGACTTTGTTCCGGTGCTGCCCCCCGGGACCGGAGGACTTGTAGATGTGCACGTCGCACTGGTCAAGGAGCGCCTCGTCGTCCAGCGCCAGGAAGTCTCCGCGCAGTTCCATCGCGGGGATGTTACGCGCGTGTGAGTGCGGGACGCAAGGGCGGCGACGGGGAGTTGGAGAGGATGGAGACTTCCGGTCTTGTCGAAACAGGGGCATTGGAAGTATAATACTTGGCAGGACGGCGGAGCCGGGACGGATCGCGCGGTGCGGCTCGGCCCTTCGCGGGAACGGAGGCCCGGCGGCAACTCGCGCAACGTACCGGAATGTCACGACGATGAACGAGTGGATCGACGCGGAATCGCGAGCGGAGCGCGCCCAGGACCTGTATGAAGCGGGCAGGTGGGCTGAGGCCGCGGCGGAGCTTCGGGCCGCGATCGACATGAACCCGTACAACCCGTCCTGGCACTTCAATCTGGGGCTGACGCTGGAGGCGTTGGAGGAATACACGCGGGCATGCCAGGCCTATGCCGCCGCGCTGAAGCTGGACCCCAACGACCTGGAGACGCGCAATTGCCTGGGCGTGAACCTCACTCGCCTGGGCAAGTACGCCGAGGCGATGGAGCAGTTCCATCGCATCGACCGGATCAACCCCCGGTACGAGCCGGCGTACTGCAACCGGATCATCACCTACACCGAGATCGGCCAGCACGACCAGGCGGAGCTGATGTTCTACCTGGCCCGGCAGATCACGGACGAATGCCCGCTGTGCTTCTACAACATCGGCAACAGCTTTTACGTCCGCCGGCAGTACGACCGGGCGATCCATTGCTGGCGGGAGGCGCTGCGGGTGGACCCGGGGCATCCGCAAGCGAACGCGCGGATCGCAGACGCCTACTGGGCCAAGGGCGACTTGGCGCAGGCGAGGCGCCACTACGAGCTGGAGTTGCAACTGGACGAGAAGGACGTGGACACGCTGCTGGACCTGGGCGAGTTGCTGATGGAGATGGGGGAGCCCCGTGCCGCCGAGGAAAAGTTCCGGCGCGTCCTGGAGGAGGCGCCCGACAACGCCGCGGCCCACTTCCTGCTGGGCGAGCTGGCCCTGGAGCAGGAGGACGCCGTCTCGGCGGCGGAGCAGTTCCGCCTGGTGCTCCGGATCGACCCGAAGTACCCCGGCGCCAACGCGAGGCTGGGGAGGCTGCTGCTGCGGCAGCGAGACGGCAAGGGCGCCGTGAAACACATGCTGGCGGAGTTGAAGAACTGCGGGGACGACCCCGAGACGCTCCAGGAGCTGGGGCAGTTGTTCATCGAGAGCCGGCACACCCACGTCGCGAACTACGTCTTGCGGCGGCTGGTGAAGCTGCTGCCGGACGACCCGTGCGCCCATCACAACCTGGCCGTCAGCTTCTTCATGCTGGATCGCCTGGAAGAAGGCATCCGCCACTGCCGGAAGGCCCTGAAGCTGAAGCCGGAATACACGCTGGCCCTTTACAACCTTGCGCTGGCGCACCTGCACAAGGGGCAGATTCCGCGGGCACGGCGGTACGCGGCCAAGGCGCTGACCATCGCACCGGACGACGAACACGTCCGGCGCCTCTCTCGCCACCTGGGCATGATGGGCTTCTGGACCCGCCTGCGCCTCCGCTTGATACCGCACCGGCGCAGCAGCAGCATTGGCAACGCGTGACCCGGAGTCAGCAGCCAGCGGCCCGTTCCATGCAGCCCGCAACCGTGTTCGCGCGAATCGCAACACCTCCTGAGGGCCGGCGCCGCTTGCGAGGCGCTTGCTCCAGGCAACTTCGTTCTGCTGGAGGATGTGCGTGGGTGCTGAGAAGGGACCGCTGATTGTCGT
>Ga0315291_10012592_pt1 | contig 10265 bp, 7 predicted proteins | sample YL17G12_20_MG_FD_203070 | JGI IMG/M metagenome (GOLD analysis project Ga0315291, IMG submission 203070) | Sediment microbial communities from Yellowstone Lake, YNP, Wyoming, USA - YL17G12_20 | ecosystem: Environmental > Aquatic > Freshwater > Lake > Sediment | place: USA: Wyoming | collected...
GAGACTCTTTTGGTGAAGAATTATTATCTTTTAGATGGTGAAAAAGTTCCAAAAGTAGAAGAAGAGGACACACTTCTGCAAGAAGATGTGTTAAGAAAAATAATAGAGAGTTGGAACAGATATTTGGAGAAAAACCCCAAAGATTCTTTGGCGAATGAAGGTTATTTGCAGGTGGCTATAGGCTATTATCTCTTGAGCAAACTTACGCAAGACGAATCTATTCTTTTAAGGGGGATTGAACTTTTAGAAAAATACGAACAACAGGTCACAGACTCAAAAACCAAACAAGAGCTAAACAAAAAGCTGAGGCAATTAAAAGCTTTAAAAGAAAAATGAAAATCTTAGGAATATTTCTTTTCATGACTTGTATAAAAAGTAGAATTGAACATTGAGTTTTGAACTTTTAACCTCGAAAGGAGGTCGGTCATGAAAAAAACCTGTATGTTAATCCTGGCTCTGATTTTGATCTTCGGATCAAATGCTCTGGCGGATGGTATCATAATCCCTATGCCGCCCCGCCCAGGTGAGCCTTTCCCACCAGATCTATCCATTAAATATCATCATGTGGATATCAAGATCGACAATCAGATTGCGCAGACTAAGGTGGATCAGATTTTCATAAATAACTTTCATCGAGATATCGAAGGGACTTACATATTTCCAATTCCTGAGGATGCTTCCATTTCCAAGTTCTCCATGTTTATAGGAGGAGAGGAGATCAAGGGTAAGATATTGGATCGACAGGAAGCCAGAAGGATTTATGAGGATATAGTCCGTAGAAAGAAAGACCCTGCTCTTTTAGAATATTTTAAAGACGGGATGTTCAAAGCCAGTGTTTATCCCATTCCCGCTCATGGTGAGACCCGCATCAAATTGGACTATTCAGAGATTTTGAAGCTGAATGGGGGAATCTGCGGTTATCGTTATACCTTGAATACGGAAAAGTTCTCGAAAGATCCCCTGCAGAGTGTAAAGCTCACGGTGGAGATAAATTCAAATCAACCTCTAAAAAGCATCTATTCTCCATCTCATAATATAAAAATTGACAAGGAAAACGATCACCATGCCATAGTAACCTATGTGGAGGAGAACACCAGACCGGATAAAGATTTTCTCCTTTATTATACCGTGTCCGAAGATGAGTTTGGCTTTAATCTCCTTCCTTACGAAGATGAGGACCACCAGAGCTATTTCTTAGCAATGATCTCTCCCCAGACAGAAGTGCCGGCGGATAAGACTCTAAGTAAAGAGATCATATTTATTTTGGATACCTCCGGGAGCATGAGCGGGGAGAAGATACGGCAAGCCAAAGAAGCCCTTACCTTTTGTCTGAATAGTTTAAATCCCAATGACAAATTCAACATCATCGATTTCGATGACCAGGTCAAAAGCTTCAAAGAGAGATTAGTCCAGGCAAACCCCGAGAACATAAAAAACGCATTAGGATTTGTGCAAAGCACTGAAGCTGATGGAGGCACAAATATAAACGACGCTCTTTTAACCGGGCTTAAGCAGATTGGCTCTGGAAACAAAGCATCTTTCATCATCTTTTTAACTGATGGTTTGCCCACAGTGGGAGTTACCGATATAGGAAACATTCTGCAAAACGTGAAAGATCAAAACAGATCTCGGGTTAGGATATTTGTCTTCGGCGTGGGATATGATGTCAATGCTCATTTTTTAGATAAATTGGCTCAGGATAATCATGCCACCTCCGATTATGTCAGCCCGGATGAAGATATCGAGGTTAAGGTTTCCGGCTTTTACAAAAAAGTTTCCCATCCCATTTTGACCGATATTCAGCTTTCATTTGGTAAGGTAGAGACTTATGACATTTACCCCAAAGAGCTTCCGGATATATTTAAAGGGTCACAGCTTTTAGTTTTGGGAAAATACAAGAGCCAAGGAAGCTCGATGGTTATTCTATCCGGTTCGTCCGAAGACGCCAAGAAAAAATTCACCTACGAAGTGAATTTCTCTCCCGATGAAGGAAATAATTTTGTTCCCCGACTCTGGGCCACCAGGAGAGTGGGCTATTTGATCGACGAATTGAGGCTTCATGGTGAGAACAAGGAGTTAGTCGATGAGGTGGTCCGGCTCTCCAAGAAATATGGAATCATCAACCAATATACATCTTTTCTGGTAGATGCAGATTATCAATTGACTGCCACAGAACTTTCCCGGGATGTTGCCACAAACGTTCGTTCACTTTCAAAAGAGCAGGTTGGAGCTGGTGCAGTAGGTCAAGCTAAAAGCTTATCTATGGCAAAAGTGGCTCAAGCTCCGATGAGCGGGTATTTTGACTCCGAGGGAAAATTCAAAAAGATAGAAAGGGTGGCTCAGGCTGGAACCAAAACTTTCTTTAATAAAAATGGGCTCTGGGTAGATACCGAATACGAAGGTAAGCTTGAGACCATCAAAGTGGAGAGGTTCAGCCAAGCTTATTTCAAACTGCTTTCGCGAGTCCCGGAGATAGGCAAATACTTTGCTCTGGGAGACAAGATTATATTCTTGCTTAACGGAAAAGCCATTGAGATTTCAGATCAAGGCAAAAGCGATTTTACCGAATCGGAGCTCAAAGCTTTGCTTTCTGGATAGGATTTTTAAGAAAAAGAAATTAGATACAATAGGCGGAGCTCATCCTTAAAGGTTGATCTCCGCCTTTCCTCTTCTTGGTCAAGCTAAAACTTGACACTCCAGAATCAAAAATAAATTGTTGACACTGTGAAGAAAACTACTTTATTATTACTTGTAAATTTATAAACGAAGAAAGACGGAGACCCGTCGGGGAAGATGATTTCTTATGTTCAAAGCATGTTTATTTTGGTTGCCCGTGCTGGTGATTTTATTCTTTCCCTTCTCTTGTAAGGAGTCAAAAAATAAGGAATTTCAGATGACAAACCAAAAATCGCAAGAGGAGATTTATAGGGAGAGAAGGGAGAAGATGGTGGAAACCCAGATAGAGGCAAGAGGAGTGAAGGACAAGCTGGTCTTGGATGCCATGCGGAAAGTGCCCCGTCATCTCTTCGTTGCCGAAGGCTTAAGAGACATTGCCTATACCGATGGACCACTCCCCATCGGAGAGGAGCAGACGATCTCTCAGCCTTATATAGTTGCTCTTATGACGGAACTGTTGGGTTTAAAGAGAGGGGAGAAGGTTTTAGAAATCGGCACGGGGTCAGGTTATCAGGCGGCCATCTTAGCCGAGATCGCCAAGGAAGTTTATACCATAGAGATCATCTGCCCCTTGGCTGAAAAAGCGGAGAAGAGGCTAAAGGAGATGGAGTATAAAAACATCACGGTCAGGTGTGCCGATGGTTATCAAGGCTGGAGAGAACATGCTCCCTTTGACGGGGTGATAGTTACAGCCGCACCTGATCATATTCCGCAGCCATTGGTGGATCAGCTGAAAATCGGGGGCAAATTGGTTATACCGGTTGGTGATCTTTTCCAGGAGCTTATGGTGGTGACTAAAACGGAGAAGGGAATAAAGAAAGAAAATATCATCCCGGTGCGCTTCGTCCCCATGACCGGTGAGGCTGAAAAGAAATAATTTTCCCCAGCAGTCTACGGGATCTTGAGGAATGATTCATTTCAGATCCTTTGAATTTGTACTAATCTCAAGACACAGAATTCGTGCGATGTTTTTTATGGTTAAGAAAAATTTTGATATATTCTAATTTTTGCTTGACATTTTTTCCTATCCGTTTATTTTTTAGCTTAGTGATTTAATTCAAGAAACGAAAGGGAGGATTTTCGACGAGGAAGATTAAAAAGAAAGTGAGTTTGTCAAATTCAGGTTAAGGATAGAAAAGGTATTATTAGTTTACATTAGGGCGGATTCTTTCAAAGAAGGAGAGGAACGTTTAAGTCCAAGAAATAATGGAAGAATAGGAGGGGAGAAATGGACATTACCCAAAAAAGAAAAGAACTGCTTGTTGTTGCCTTGACCAAATTGCTTAACGTGGCTATGGCACATGGTTTCATTCGCGGCATCATGCTCAAGAAGGCAGATAAAAAGCTCTATGAGTTATTTGTGGAGGTAAATCCTTTTGGACGCCCACGGAGAGTTCAATATGATAAGTATCTGGTAACTCGCAACCTCGTTTATGCGGTAGACAAGGCTTTAAAAAACAAAAATATCTCCCCTAAAGTAAGAAGGGGGCTTTTGAAAGTGCTTTTGGGCAACATATTCTTTGGAGGAGGAGATAGGCTTGAAGCTTTCAGAAAGAAGTTTGGCGTTAGTCCGCCCGGATTTTTGACCATCAGCCCTGGTGGAGCTTGTAATCTATACTGTGAAGGATGTTATGCTGGCGATTTGAGTCAGGAGCGCGATAAGCTGGATTTCGACTTAGTGGATCGCATAATTACGGAAAAGACCGAGAATTGGGCTGCTTTTTTCACCGTTTTCTCTGGCGGAGAACCGTTTATGTGGAGAAGCCAAGGGAAGGACATTCTGGACATAGTCGAAAAACACATGGATAATTATTTCTTAATTTACACCAATGGGACCTTGATTGACGAAGAAATGGCAGAAAGGATGGCGGAGTTGGGCAACGTCACTCCAGCCATATCCATAGAAGGATTTGAGGAGGAGACGGACAAAAGAAGGGGAAAGGGAGTTTATCAAAAGATACTGAAGGTTTTCGAGAACTTAAGAAAGGTGGGGGTGCCCTTTGGCATATCCGTAACTGCCACCAGAGAGAATGCAGAGCTTCTACTCTCGGATGAGTTTATGGATTTCTATTTTAACCAGCAGGGAGCTATCTACGGCTGGATCTTCCAGTATATGCCAATCGGATGTAAGTTCACTCTGGATCTTTTGGTCACGCCGGAGCAGAGATTGAACATGTATTTGAGAGAACAAAAATTAATTGAGGAAGGTAAACTTTTTATCGCTGATTTCTGGAATTCGGGTTCCATAAGCGACGGCTGCCTGTGTGCCGGGAGATCAGGCGGATATTTTTATATAGACTGGCATGGAAACATAATGCCTTGCGTATTCACTCCTTATTCCACCGATAATATAATTGAAGTCTACAAAAGAGGAGACAATCTGGATTGTGTCTTGCAAACTCCTTTTCTTCAAGCCGTGAGAAAATGGCAAAAAGAGTATGGATATATGGCTCCACCTGACCAGGTGGGAAATGAAATCACCCCCTGTCCCATAAGGGATCACCATCGCCATTTCTACCAGATTGTGAAAGAGCATCATGCTCGCCCCATCAATGAGGAAGCGAAAGAAGCTTTGGAAACTCACGATTTCGTAGAAGGTTTGTCGGCGTATGGGGAAAAAGTGGAAGAGCTCACTCATGAGATCTGGGATAAAGAATATATCGAGCCAGAGAGGAAAAATTCTACAAGAAAAGCAAGCAATTGATTTAGAATAAATAATAGAAACTGAGAGTCCCACCAAAGTTTTTTGGTTTTGGTGGGACTTTTTTATTCCCTTAAAAAATATGCGTACTGAACACTGCATTTTGGAATCAATTCTTCTTTAGTCCGGGCAATGGTGATACTGTGTGAATGGCGTGTGTGCACTCCCACCCTGACAGGTATCCACACCTCTTTTATCCTACTTCCCTCCAAAAGTTAAGCTTTTTAGCTCGTCACAAAAAATTGTAGACAGGAAAAATTATCCTGCTTTCAAGGAAATGTTTTCCCACTAAGACCCTCTCTTCTCTTTAGAGTAATACTTAAAATACTGCCCCTAACTACCATATTATCAAAGTGTTAAGTCGACCGCATCTTGCGAGAACGTCCTCAGGCACAAGGTTTGCATAAAGAGCATGACTGATGATGAATGACGAATTGAAAAACTGAACTGAAAAAGAGAACTGAAAGAATTAGTGATGTTATTATTTCTTTACTGGATTCAACGGCTTAACGATTCCTACTCAATAGTAATTGGAATACAGAACTCTGCCATCATTTTTAAGTTTGTCAAGCTTTTTCTCAATTCCTATTTCTCAAAACATTGCACTCGAATCTTGGTCTCGACCAATGGAGAAAAAATTAAAGAAATTGCAAAGAGGAGACGATATTACAAAACGATACCTCTTTTTGTGCCTTTTTTCAACAGAGTTTACTAAAAGTGGGGATTCGTATGAATGCATACGCACGTGCACCCTTTTGGTTCACATGGGCAAAATAACCTTAACATAAAAGTGAGGTAAATGTTATGGCGGTTCAAAAGGAATGGTTATTATATAAAAAAGATAACGATCCACAAGTTAGACAGAAACTTTTGGAAGAGTATTTGCCTCTGGTGAAAAGTGTGGCTGGAAGAATGGCTTTGGGGTTTCCCAGGTCCGTGGAGTTATCGGACCTGGTGAGCACTGGAGTGATTGGACTGGTTGAAGCATTGTCCAATTATGATCCAGCGCGGGGTGTAAAATTTGAGACCTATGCGGTTCCGAGAATAAAAGGAGCGATCTTAGATGAGCTAAGGGCTTTGGACTGGGTGCCACGTTCCACCAGAGCAAAATCAAGGGAGATAGACAAAGCCATGAATAAGTTGGAGAACAAATTGGGGAGGACCCCTTCCAACAAGGAGTTAGCTAAGTCGCTGAAAATCTCCTCGGAGGAGCTTTTTTCGGCTTTAGACGACGTCTCCTCCACGGCCATGCTCTCCTTAGATGAGCTGATCTACAAAGAGGAAGATAATCGACAAGTTCCCCGGGTGGAGACCGTAGAGGCGCTTTCCCATGAGACCGTCTTGGGAAATCTGGAAAAGGAGGAGCTTAAAGCTTATGTCATCTCTGCCATAAGCCATCTTTCAGAACAGGAACGGTTGGTGGTAGCCTTGTATTATTACGAGGAGTTAACTTTGAAGGAGATTGGAGAAGTTATGCAGATCTCCGAGTCCAGGGTCTCCCAGATACATACCAAAGCGGTAATGAAGTTGAGAGGAATGATAAAAGAAAAATTCTCTTTGTAGGACAATTTAGAGTTCAGAGTTAAGGGTATAAGAGTTAAGAGTCCTGAGGTAAAGGGAAAAATGAAATTGGACTCACCTTTTTTCATGACCAAAGTGGAATGTCCGGTTTGTGGTCAGGTAAATGAATTTGAGAACATAAAGGCAGGAGCATATACTGAAACAGGGAGAGATACTGATTTCTGTCCCAATGGGAGAGTTTGGGCAAACCCAGAGTACCAGAAGATAAATCCGCTCCTGTATTTCATGGCCACCTGCCGTAACTGCTTCTATACCCATGAATTTAATGAAAGCTTCAAGGAATGGAAGAGTGATCGCTCTTTTATAACTCATCGCCTAAGCTTAATTCGGGAGCGACACAAAGAGGAATTAAAGCAAGAGGAAAGTTTAATAAATAGACTGGGACAAGCATTAGATCCAGAGGGCCATCCCTTTGAGTCTGCGATGATCAAACTTCTTTTGGGGATATACAGTGAAAGGACAACAGAAAAACCCAATGCTTTGGATCTGGGAAGATACTTTCTGCGCATCGCTTGGCTTTATCGAGAAAACCAGGAGGGAAGGGATACTCCTCATAAAATGGAGAAACTTAATTTGACCAGTATGGAGAAGACCCTAAGAGCCTTACAGTTAAATTGTCAGAACCATGAAGAGAAAATCTACGACCTTAAAGCCTCGGTGGATTCTTGCTTTCGCACCCAAGCAGGCGTTATGGAGATGGATCAGAAAGGAGAACAGCTTAAGATCAAATATCTTAAGGGTCTGGATAAAATCCAAGAACATTTTTCATCTCTTCAGGAGAGCTTAGACGAACTCACGGACATGTGCGCCCAGATCCACAACTCCTCTCTTGGTTCTGAATCAGAAAATACCCAGATCACTCACGGAATCCTTCAAGGGCTCGTTCTCGGTGACGATAAAAATCATCTGACTTTCGTCAACTTTTTATCCTCCCTCAAAGAGAGTTGGCCCGAGATCCCCTTAAACGAATATGAAGCCATGAAATCGGCTTTAAAATATTATAAGCAAAGTTATCAGGAAGCCAATGATATTACCCAGAAAAATCAAAAAATTCAAGCGGCTTATCTGATAGCCGAACTTTCCCGTCGGGTAGGAGATTTAAAGGAAGCTGAAAACTATTTTGAGGAAGCCAAAAGAACCGGACAGGATTTTATCCGAAGGAATCAGGATGATCCCAATAAAATCGCCTTAGCTCAAAAGATCGTGGAACTGGCCACAAAACAAGGAAAGGTGAATTTGGTACAGACAGAATCAAGGGTTTAAAAGAAGGAGGAAGGTTTTGTTCATTACAAAAAATTTAAGTGCTAAAATAGGAATCGAAGTCTCGGAGAAATCGACTTGGCCTCCGTTGACTGAAAAAGATCCTTTTCCCATTAGAAGCTCACAAGGTCGAAAATACGTGAGGATAGAGGTAACCTCTCCGGTCGATTTTCGTCTTCTTATTCCCAGAAGAGGAAAAATCAGGTTGGCAAAAGATCGATGTTCGGGAAAGATTTTGAATTTAAGCTGTGGGGGGTTACTCTTGGAGAGCAAAAAAACCATCCCGGAGGGAGCATTTTTACTTTTAAGCTTGAACCTGAATGGGTTAGTGACTTTGGAGGGAGTCTTGGGAAAGACCAAAAGACTTGAGTCCACAGAAGACGGAGAATATCTGGTGGGCGTAGAATTTTGTTTAAGAGAGGAATTGGAAAATTTCGCCTCAAAAGAGGAAATAGAAAAACTGCCTGTGAAGGTAGGAAGCTTCAATCATAAACTAAAAGAAATTATTTTAAGCTATGTTCACACTGCTCACCTGGCAATGCCAGAGGTGAAAACGGTATTTTAGGGATTATCGAAAAGACGAACCCGTCATCCATTACATTTTTGCAAATCGGTTTTACTTGAGACTTCTGAACATATTGCAATTGGGGGGCTTTACTTTGAGCAATCCTTTTTAACCTCAAACCCAGATCTTTTGACTCCATAATAAAATGAAACATAAAAGATCTAAATGCTCAAAATCTGAAGAGACGATCCGTGATCGGAAGGATGCCTCACATTTGACCTATTCATTAGAAAATTTAAAGACCGACTTTGGAGTATTATGTGAGGTCTGCAGATTAGTCAGAGAATCTTCCCTAGAGAAGGAGACCTGCGAAAGGATATTGAAACTGATAGGAAAATCGATAGAATACAGCTCGGCTAGCCTTTTTCTTTTGGATAAAAGAAAAAATCAGATAGAGGAGGTGGCCTCGGTAGGGAAAAAGGTGGATCTGATCGATTTTGTAAAGTTCAACGTGGGATCAGGCTTCTCGGCTTGGGTGGCTATGGAGAAGCGTCCCATTCTCCTTTCCAATCTACATAGGAGAAGATTCCAAAATGGGATCAGGTCGTTTCTCTCTGTCCCTCTTATTTTGAGGGAGGAGCTTTTTGGAGTTATCAATCTAAGCCATATTAAGCCAAATGCTTTCGGACCAAAAGATTTGAAATTCTTGACCGAAATCTCCAGTCCCATCGCTTTGGGACTGGAACGGATGTTTTACTACTCTGAAATGGCAACGAGACAAAAAGAGTTGGAGGAAATAAAGTCTTATTTAAGAGAACTTCAAAATGAGCTTTCAAAGAGTGAGAAGAGAGCTTCTTTCTCTCAATTTTTAGGACATTTGGACCGGAAGATTAAAAGCCCACTATCCGCCATAGCCGAAAATGCACAGTTTCTCCTGAAGAGCATGTCCTCAAAAGATAAGCAAAAGACTCCAGATTTGATGAAAAAGGTTGATCACAAATTCAAAAGAAAGCTAAGAGAAATTACTGTCGAAGCGAACCAAATCACAAAAGCCACCGAAAAACTACTAAAAATGAACGCTTATTCTATGGCACCAGAAAAAGATCATTCGAAGCGAATCTCTCTTGAGCAATTGTCAACCTCGGCGAAGCATGTAGAAAAGGTCAAATGAAGATTTTAAAGGGACACCATGTCAAACTTTGAGAAAAAGAACAATGAAACTTCCCCGGTGTGTTTTTGTATCAGCGATTTGGAAGAAGTTTTGGACCGGTTGCCCATGGGAATCTTCAAAAGTGATGAAAAAGGAAACTTAATATATATGAATGAGTATCTTACGAAGCTTATAGGGGAGCAACAAAGAGAAAAATCAAAGGAAGTAAATTCTTTAGAACATCATATTAACTATGTAGTCAAAGAGTGCCTTACCGGTGGAAAATCTTCATTTGCAGAAGCCAAACCGTTTGAGAATTCCAAGGGCGAACAGACTTTTTTAGCCCTTGAAGCCACATGTTTGAAAGATGATAGTGGAAAACCGATAAATGG
>Ga0315291_10012596_pt1 | contig 10263 bp, 5 predicted proteins | sample YL17G12_20_MG_FD_203070 | JGI IMG/M metagenome (GOLD analysis project Ga0315291, IMG submission 203070) | Sediment microbial communities from Yellowstone Lake, YNP, Wyoming, USA - YL17G12_20 | ecosystem: Environmental > Aquatic > Freshwater > Lake > Sediment | place: USA: Wyoming | collected...
GACTTCGCCTATCTGGGCAATTCCACGAAGCACCCGGGGAGGGAGCGGATGGTTCCCATATCCGCTCCGCACTGGCATGTGCGATATGCGCCGACTGCGCTCGGCGTCCACAAGGTCACTGTAAAAGTCACGGATGCATCCGGCACGACATCTTCCTCGCAGCTCACCTTCAACTGTGTCGAGTCGGCGGGAAAAGGGTTCGTCCGGGTATCTGCGGACGGCGCCAGACTTGTTTACCCGGACGGCTCGCCCTTCGTGCCGTTCGGGATGATGATGCCCTACGGCACCGACAAAGTAGCGCCGGCGACAGCCACGATGAAGGCAAACGGTATAAACTTCGTTCGCCGATGGCTTGTGAATCGGGAAAAGGACGACATCTTCCAGGAATTCGAGGGATGGACCTCGTACACGAGCGATACCTCGGTTTATCGCTCTGGAAAACGCTCCGTAACCAGAACAGTAACGGGCACGGGCACCCTGGTGGATCAGAGCTTCATCGGGTGCAAGCCGAATACGTACTACAAGGCATACGCATACTTGAAGACGTCATCCTCGTTCAACGGCCAGGTCGCGGTGAACGTGAACGAAGACGGCGCCGACGGATCCACAGTCAGTCACACCGGGACCGGCATCGGCGCGAACCAGAACTGGGCGTTGTCGCAGGTAATCTTCAGGACCGGCGGCAGCGCCGAGATGCTGCATTTCAAACCAAAGATACTGAGCGGATCGTCGGGCACGGTCTGGATTGACGATGTCGGCCTTTACGAATGCGACTCCGGCGGAACTGTGACTGTGGACTACAATATGGTTTTCAACCCGGGCTTTGAGGAATGGACACCTGCTCAACTGCGAATGGTCCCGCTTGCAAGGTTCGAGTATCTGCTCGGTGTGTGCGAGGCAAATGATATTGTCGTGCAGGCCACTATTTTCGACTATCGCTTGTGGAACAAGACCAGCCCGATCGGTTTTTACGCCCAGTATTTCGGCGACTGGTGGACGGACGCAGCGTCCATAGCCCAGCAGGAGCGCGCGCTCAGGTATCTCATCGCCAGATTTGCGCATTACCGCTCGCTCTTTGCCTGGGAGCTCACTAACGAGATGGATGCCTCCTACACGGATGTCAGGGGCAACTGGATAGCCGGACGAGCGAGCTTTATCCACTCCGGAGATCCCTATAGCCACCTTGTCACCAATTCAATGTGGAGTTCGCCCGGCGATTATGAGTATGGCCAGTTGGAGGAACTGGACTTGAATCAGGTGCACAATTACATACTTACCGAGGAGTGGGAAGATGGACAGGGGTATCCCTCCTGGTGGGGCATATCCAGCGGCATGGCGATAGATACCAATCCGGCCAACGCCGCCTCCGGGAGCAAATCGCTCAAGGCCGCCGCAAACGGCAGCACCATATCCGAGACGGCGGAGGTATACTGCAAGCCGGCTAGGTCCTATACCCTACGCTATAAGATTAAGACCTCCGGGGTGACAGGCAAAGCCTCTGTCATCATCAAGTTCAGCGGCGGAAGCTCTCCCGGCTCGACTATTACGCTCGAGGACTCGGGGACGATGGGCTATACCAGCCGCACGAAGACCTTTACCACCGGTTCCACCGCGGTGAGCTTCACGGTCAATCTACAGCTCACCGGCAGCTCGGGAACAGCCTGGTGGGACGATATCGAGGTTATAGACAATGCTACGGGCTATCCGTGCCTCTACAACGGCGGGTTCGAAAGTCTTCCTCTTGGGGATGACGAGTTTGAATGGGCGAGCTTCCACACCCTGCGGTGCGTGCAGACGTACGAGGCCGGCCCCAATGGCGCCAACAAGCCTTGGGCCTCGGGCGAGTTTGGGCTCATGGGGGCGGACTACGACCTGAGCTACTGGGCGAGGTATAACGACACCACCAAGCCCCGCCATGACTCGACCGGCATACATGTCCATAACTGCATCTGGGCGCAGCTCATGGCCAGTTCGGCGCTCAATACGCCCACATACTGGTGGGTGACCGAGTATATTCTCCCGTACAATCTATATGGAGTTTGGAAAGGCGCGACTTCGTTCGCCGCGGAGTTCCCGTTCTATGATCGCGGGACTCTTGTCTCAACCGATAGTTGTGCGGAGGCGCGCGCTTCCTCCACCGATTCGAGGATACGCATTCTCGGGCGGAAGAAGGCGTCCAGCGGCTACTTCTGGATCCAGAACAGCCAGCACACGTGGTCCAGAGTGGTGAGAGAGGGACTGACGCCGACCGCCGCCGGCGCGACCTTGAGCATTCCTGGATTCGAGGATGGCGGTTATACGATAAAGTGGTACGATACCTATACAGGGTCGCTTACGGGAACCGAGTCGCAGAATATAGTCGGCGGCGTGTTGAGGCTCTCGGTGGCGTCGCTGTCGAAGGATGTCGCTGCAATTGCGACCAAGCAGCAGGCGCAGCCGCAAGTGAGCCTCACCCTCACGGCCGATAAGCTCTCCGCCGTGCCGTCGGAGGTCATGACCTATACCTTGCAGTATAAGAATGAGGGCAGCGTAGACGCGGTTAGTGTGGAGGTGAAGCTGCCGATTCCCGCAAATACGGCATACGTAGCCGGCAGCGCCAGTCCCGGAGGGACCTACGATCCGGCCGCTAATTGCGTGCGGTGGACGGTAGCGATTCTCCCGCCCGGCGCGTCAGGCGAGTGTACAGCTAAAGTAAGGGTTAACTAGGCGGCTTGAGAGACTCCTGCGGGACGATGGTCTCCGGGCTGCCGTTCACACTCCAGTACAGGTCAATGAAGGCGTCGGCGCCGCCCTCGAAGTATTCCAGCTCTATGGGATACCATTTGCCGCCTTGGAGTTGCAACGGCATTGGTGGGTCGGGCAGCCAGGCTCCTTCGGCGTGGTCGCACCAGTTCTGTGCGTCATTGGGTATTACGTGTACCCATTTTCCGGTGTCGTCCTGGACCCTCATGCGAGCTCCGTCGTCAACATTTACGCGGAAGGTGTAGTCCCCCGGCTGCTCGCACTTCACGAAGCCGGTCCACCTGGCGCCAAAGCCGTCGCCCGGCAGCTTACCGGGGGCTGGTGAGAGCTTCTCCCAATTAAAGTTTACGGCTGGATCTATGCGCGACATCACCATATTCCCGAAGCAAACCACAGTCCTGTCTCTATAAGTCGTGAAGTATTGTCCCAGAAGGCCGCCTGTGGGTCCTGCTACCATGGCTACTTTGCCTGCTGCCGCCGATGCTGTCCCATCGCTCGCGGTAACGTAAATGCCGTACACTCCAGGGGTTTTAGGTGCAGTCCATGTGACTGTGCTGCCCGTGCCCGAGAACACTCCATACTTGCTCTTCCAACTATATGAGAGTGGCTTTCCGCCTGGATTATCAACAGTTGTAGAAATATTCGCCGTTCCGGACGGCGCTACAGGATCGGGCATCATGCTAATGCTAATGATGCGGAGCTGTGTGCCGGGCTGCACATTCCAGCCCGTAACATTGATGATGAAATCCTTGCTGGCGCTGGCTTCCCCGTCGCTGATTGAGATTTTGAGTTTGCATTGACCATCAAAGTTCGGCGGGGTGAATTGCGCTGTCATTTCGGTTCCAGCGTTTATCTCGCACTCGGCCGGCGAGATAGAGCCGGCATCCCACGTCCACACGCAGTTCAGCTTCCCGCCGTCGGGGTCTTCTCCCTTGATCTTGATATCGAGAGTTCGGCTCTTTGTCACGTTGAGAACGTATGGGTTGCTTGCCGGTGAGATGATGCTCACGCTGGGGGGATGATTGACTGGGACGGGCTGGAGTTCCGAACCGCCGCTGCCGCCGCCGCCACAGCCGGCGAGCATTGGCATTGTCAATGTAGGGATCAGCACGCATATCCACCAACGATTGCTGGCTCGCATTTCATAGCCCTCCTCGATCGCTTCCGGATTGTATAGTTTACATGGAGGTCTAATACCCAGCGGTGTTTCCAGCTAAACGTGCACCTATAGGGTTGATGGTTGGGTTCCAAGGCTGAGGGTTTTCCAGCCGCCAGGCGAGTGCAGGAATTTTCAGCGGCTAGGGGGAATCTCATTTTGTCAATTTTTGGATCGCTGTTGGCCAAATTGTGCTCCGGCGCCTGTTAAAATAGCTGGCTGGCGTAAATTAGGTAAAATTACCTGTTGACTAGATGCTCGGAGCGTGCTAGATTTACATTGGAAGGGAGTTGCGCAATCATAATCGGTGGGTTGGCGTCCGTCGTGTGCTGCTGCCGAGAGTTCCGATTTACTTTATCGGCGGAACAGGGTATAATTGGTGAAAGGGGAAAAACAAATGAAACTATCTCTCACGCTGGTGGTTCTGCTCCTAGTTTTTGTGTTTGCGGGCGTGGCTTTGGCGTCCGTCACCACGCATACGTATGTAGCTCCGCCCGGGTGGTCCCTGATGGGCCTCAAAGGGATCCCGCTCGATCCAGATCCGGTCAGTGTGTTCGGCTCGGAGGAGATTATCGACTCTAAGCTCATCAGATGGAACGCAGTGGCGCAAGGCATGCACACATACAATATGTTCGACCCTGAACTCTTTGGGAACATCCTGTTTACCGACGGGTACTGGCTGGATAATATTAGTGGTTCAAACGAAACGATTTCCTTCTCCGGCCTGAATGATAACGACACAATGGACATTTGGGTTAGCCTGCCCAAGCAGGGGTGGACAATGATAGGCTATCCGTTCAGCTATCCCTTCCTGTGGAAGAATGCCAAGGTCACCGATGGCAATACCACCAAGAGCCTTTATGATGCATCGCAGTGGGGTGCGAACTGGATATCCTCTGTCGGATTTGGCTGGGATGAGGTCGGCCAGGGAATGTTTGATATTGGGATTGAGGAGTATGATTACCCGATGGAAGTCTCGCTACGACCTTGGCATGGGTACTGGATCGAGAGTAAGGTTGACAAGACCGCTTTGATCCTGGAGTCCATACCGTAGGGTGGTAATTCAAGAGGTCGTTATCCGGCCGCTGGCGGCTGAAAGTTAGTCGCCGGCGGTTTTGTTTTGGGCTTGTGCTGCCTTCATGCCTGCCAGCCGTGCCTTCAGCGCCGCCTCAGCGCCCGGACTGTCCAGGATGCGGCTCACCGTTGTGAAAAGCTCTGCGCGAATCTCCGCTTGTGACCTCAACGCAGACGCCAACTTGCTCACGCCTATGGATAGAATCCGCGCGTCGGCAGTCCGAATGCTCGTAAGCGTCTGTTTGATCTCCGTCTCCGCTTGGGCTATTTCGGTTTCTTTGCGCTTCTCGAGGTCTTTGAGCGCGTTATCCCGCTCTGCGCCGCTGAGATCCTTCAGCTTATCTGCCGCCGTCTGCCATTCCAGCTCTTTGTCCAGCTTCTTAACTTCGAGCAGTTCCGATTTCAGTTCCGCCTGGACCTTGGGCCAATCCTGCTCCGATGCGGAGCGTATCTTCTGAACCGTCTCGGCAGCGCGGCGCTGCGCCTCGGGGCTCCGTGCGACCCTGCGCACCTGAGCCGCGTCCAATAGCCGGACGCATGAGGTCACCGCGGATTGAAACTCCTGCCACGCTTGCTGCCTGAGACCCTGAAGCTCTTTTAGCTTGGCTGAGGCGATACTCTCGGCGGAGCTTGGAGCTTCCTTCCCCGCCGCCAGAGCGTCTTTCATCTTTTGCAGAGGATCCTTTATCTCTTGGAGAAGGGCTTCCTCGCGCTTTCGGAACTCCTCCCGCTTTGTCTTAAGCGCCTCAACCTTTGCGATGATGGACGTGACCTGCTTATCGGTCAAGGCGAGCTTGGCGGCTAACTGCAGAACGTCCACTTCCTCGGCCAACTCGCGGATGTTCGTCTCCGTCGTAGCTGGCGGCGCTGGTTTTTCATCCGCAGCCGGCAACGGCAGGGATATCGCAGCCAAAAGCGTTAATATTGCGACCAGTTTTCGGATAACCGGACACATCCTCGATTACCTCCTATACGGCCTGTGTCACTCAGGCCGTTCAGTCCAGCGGCGTTTCATCCGGCCCGGCCTTCTTGTTTGATTTGAGCACTCTTGTGATGCAGAAGGCTGTCAGGGCCGTTATCGAAATCCAGGATACCGCCAGGAACGCCCATCCTGCAATAGTCATGTGAGCTATCTGCTCTTCAGCCATTGTTTGCTGCCTCCGATCTGAGACGCTTTGCAGATCTGACCAGAATCACCAGAATGGCGACGATAGCCAGCATCAGGATTCTCGCCGCCCACTTCCAAGGAATTTGCTCTGATGGAACGCCGACGAGCGTGACCACGTTTCTGCCTTGCTGGCCGATCCAGCCGACCAGCATGCCGATCAGATAGATAGGAGTGATGTATTTCAGGACATAATAGAAAATTCGAGGTACCCTTATGTCCGCTCCGCTGGTAATTTCTTCCCAGCCCCTGCGCATCCCGAAGACCCAGGCGAACATTATTATCTCAATTGTCCCAAAGAGGACGATGCCCGCGGTTCCGGCCCAGAAATCCAGCTCGTCAAGGAAACCCGGCGCGAGTATTACAGGTTGTACAGCCAGGAATGTGAAAACGAAGAGCACGATTGAGGCTTTGGACCGAGACCAGCCCATTTCGTCTTCGAGGAAAGCGACTGCCGGCTGAGCGAGCGATACCGACGATGTAATACCCGCGAAGAACAGGAGGCCGAACCACAGGGTGCCCAGCAGCATCCCTAGCGGCAGCCGGTCGAAGATCAGCGGCAGCGACATGAAGCCCAGATCGAAAGCTCCGGCTCTGGCAATCTCCCGAGTAGCCAGAGGCCCGAAGAACATGAATGCCAGAGGTATTGCAAGCGAGCCGCCGAGTATCACTTCGGCGAACTCGTTGGTCGTTGCCGTCGTCAGCCCGCTTAGGGCAATGTCGTCATGTTTGCGCAGGTAAGACGCATAGGTCACTATCACGCCGAAGCCCACACTCAGCGTGAAGAATACCTGGCCGGCCGCAGCCAGCCACATTCCCAGATTGCCCAGCTCACGCAGGTGAGGGTTCCAGAGAAAAGCCAGGCCGTTGATAACATTCCTGTCAGGTTGCGTTGGATCCGGCGTGCCCAGCGTAAATATCCTGACCACGAGGATGATTGCGAACAGGAAGAGCACGGGCATGGCTATCTTTGCCAGAAGCTCGATTCCTCGTGACACCCCACGGTAGATCACGATGAAATTCAGGAGGATGGTAATGATGAAGAACGCATAAGCGGTAGTTGAAGCGCCTGGTCCAAAGAAGCTCTTGAGGAAGACACCCATTCCTTCCCTGGTACTGATCCCCGAATAGGCCCCAGTCAGAGAGAAGTAACTGTATGCCAGCGTCCACGATTCTATGTACATATAGTAGATCAGCACGATCAGTGGAAAAGCGATTCCGAACACGCCGAAATATTTGGATACCCTTCCCGGCCACATCAGCTTGAAAACCCCAGGCGCTGTGCCGTGCCCTCGGACGCCTCCAAACCGACCCATCGCCCACTCGACCCACATCAAGGGTATGCCGAGAAGAATCAGGGCTACGAAGTATGGGATCATGAACGCCCCACCCCCATAGGATGCCGCCTGGACGGGGAAGCGGAGGAAATTCCCGAGGCCGATGGCGCTCCCAGCCATAGCTAAGATTAGCCCGATTCTAGTCGCCCAATGTTCTCTGCCGTTCATCCCTCAACCCCTTAATTTCCCACTCACGCCTCCACTTGTGAGTGGGAAATAGACCGCAGACTACAACAGCAGCCTTGCGATTATAGCATATTCCCGCGAAATCGCGTCAACCCCGGCAGCCGCCCGCCCACTTCTCGTATCCTGGAGTCAAGTACAAATACCAGTTTTTGGGAGGTATCATTGACAAGTTGCCCGACATGGGTTAAGGTAGTAGGTGTGGCGGGGAGAAACAATCCTCCGATATCTCTAGCTCAGACGAATCCCCTTTGCCTCGAGCGCTGAAAGTCAAAAAGCCAACATGAGCATGGGCCATAGGTTGAGCCTGACAACCTGCATCTTCTTGCTCGTTGCGTTTGCTGGGGAAGGAACAGCCGACCTCCCCGGGAACTCACATGCACGCCTCGACCCTGCCCTTGCAGCGCTGATGAGCGTGCCAGCCTCTGAACGTTCCACCTTCGCAGGTAAATTTAAAGTTCTGGCTGCCCCTGCGGGCGATGAACTGGGCGTCATCCTCGAATACACCGGTGACCTGGCGAGACTGCGTGCCGCCGGCGCCCGAATCCGGACGCAGTTGGGCGCCATACTGACCGCCACCATCCCTGTGGATAAGCTAAAGGCTGTGGCTGCTCTCCCAGGCATCAAGTATATCCAGCCTGCAAAGCGCTTCGACCCGCTGCTCGACGTCAGCGTGCCGGAAACCGGGGCCGCTGGTCTCAGGTCGGGAACGCCGCCCTCCTGGGAAGGCTACACGGGCAAAGGCATCGTTGTCGGGGATGTGGACATCGGTATTGACTGGAGCCACGGGGACTTTAAGAATCCCGACGGTACTACCCGCATATTATACATTTGGGACCAGAGCACCGGCACCGGAGGCGCGAACCATCCGCCGCCTTACGATTACGGGACCGAATGGACGAAGGCCCAGATTGACACCGGCCAGTGTACTGAAAAAGATACCTCCGGCCACGGTACCGGCGTGACGGCCATCGCAGCGGGTGACGGATCCGCCACCGGCAACGGATGGCCGGCCTACCGGTACGTCGGCATGGCGCCGGAAGCCGATATCATCATGGTGAAAACCACTCTGTACGACGACGATATCGTGGATGGCATCAACTACATTAAAAACAAAGCTGCATCCCTCGGCAAGCCCTGTGCGATTAATTTGAGCATCGGTTCGCAGTACGGCGCGCACGACGGCACCGACCTGATCGAGCGTGCGATAGATCAGATTTCCGGCTCTGGAGTGGTGGTCTGCACTGCAACCGGGAACAACGGCACAACCGATACCACCAAATACATCCATGCCGAGTGGACAACCCCTACGAAGAGTTCTTCCGTCACCGCAGGCATCAATGTTCTCTCCAACCGCTCGAGCCCATTCTATATGGACCTCTGGTATGAAGGCAACGATTCGATTGATATGACGGTGACCACGCCGAACGGATACAGCGTCACGAAACAGACGGGGTACACCACAGGCGGCTATTACTCGACACCGGACGGCAATATCTGGCTGGACAATGCGCCGGGCGGCACGAATCCCTACAACGGCGATCACGAGTGCTTTATCGCCATTCAGAACGCGCTCTCGGGCGCCTGGAGCATCACCGCGACCGGCCGGACTATCCGGGCTGGTGGGTTCTGCGATGCCTGGATACTCGGCAGTCAAAACGTTTACTGGTCGTCGCACGGCAATAATTCCAAATCGTGCACCATCCCCGGCACCTGCATATCCGCCATCACGGTCGGCGGCTATGTGACGAAGACCTGGTGGTACAATCCCGATGGCACTTTGCAGGGCTGGCCTGGCACGTATGGTTCTTCTTCTGCCTCCAGCGGTGAGGGCCCGACCAGGGACGGGCGGCAAAAGCCCGACCTTGCGGTGCCTACAGCGAAGATCGCTACCGCGAAATCCATCAATTCGAATCCGACCCCTACCGATATCGTGGAGGACGGTGTGCACCTGGTGATGGCTGGCACGAGCATGGCCGTTCCTCACATGACTGGGGCAGCCGCCCTGATGCTGCAGAAAGATCCTACGGCAACCGCGGCGGAGATTAAAGATCGTGTGATGTCCACCGCCAGGGCGGACAGCTTCACTGGCTCTGTGCCTAATATGAAGTGGGGAAATGGCAAGCTGGACCTCCAGGCTGCGACGGACCTTGTTCCCCTTTACACCGGCATCGCTGGCGCGAGAGTCCAGTCCGATGGTGCGCTGGTAAAGCTTGCGGAACAACTGGTTTCAGCGGGCATCAGCCAGATGGGCGACAGGTTCTACATTGAAAGCCCGGACCGGAGCTGCGGGATACAGGTTCGCAGGGCGAGCGGCGACCAGCCAGCCGAGCGCGACAAGGTTACGGTGATCGGTAGTATGGGGCTAGCCGCCGGTGAGCGTGCGATCCTCGATTCGTCCATCATCCGGACGGCAACCGGATGCACTTTGCCGGACCCGGTATGCGCGACCAACCGCGACCTCGGCGGCGGCGATGCAGGCTCCATGAACCCCGGAATTACCGGCGCGTGTGGCTTGAGCAACATTGGACTGCTGGTGAAGACCTGGGGCAAGGTGACTTATATCGGGTCGGATCACTTCTACATTGATGACGGCAGTGGGGTTC
>Ga0315291_10012598_pt1 | contig 10262 bp, 8 predicted proteins | sample YL17G12_20_MG_FD_203070 | JGI IMG/M metagenome (GOLD analysis project Ga0315291, IMG submission 203070) | Sediment microbial communities from Yellowstone Lake, YNP, Wyoming, USA - YL17G12_20 | ecosystem: Environmental > Aquatic > Freshwater > Lake > Sediment | place: USA: Wyoming | collected...
CTCACACAATCCTTTTTATCTGCGGCAATTCATTGCTGGATTCACCCTGTACGTGACCCATTACTAAATATGGAATTTTGAAAAACAACTTCCCCACACTCAAACTATCACGAAGGTATTGTTGGGGCACGAGGACTTGTCCTGAGCGCAGCCGAAGGATCACGCCCGAGTTTGATAAAACGAACCCTTACAAAGTGGCGAAGATAATCTTGCACAGTGTATTTATCCTTGCGTCCATCCAGGACATACACATCCAGGACATACCCTTTGCTCCAATGCGCAGATTGTGCTAGCTTTTAGTGAGGTGGCACTGTTACATCCCCTACTCTAAGTCCACCCCCTGGAAGGAGCATGCGTCATGAAATGGATTTTCTTTCTCGCCTGTTCAGTGATCATTTATTCCCTGCAGATTGCCGTACTTCTCGCCGGCGACAGCGAGTACGGCTTTGCCATCTCGAGCGACGGATTCCTGCCTCCGGCCAGGCATGAAGCCTATGGTCCCGGCCTGGATGCCGACGCATCGGGGAGACCTTTCTTCTGGGCGCCGAAGACTGAGGGGCCGAACGCTCCCCCCGCCCTCCCCGACGCAACGCTCCGCATCAGGCCCGATGCCTATGGCCCCGGCCTTGGCGCAGACCAGTACGGCAGACCGGTGGAGAGGAGGCAGTGGTGAGTTGATGTTTCATTGTGCGGGCAAGATCAATGGATATGGCGATAAGGTATCAGGGATAGGCGCATAGGTGATGCGCGATCAGGAGCTCACTCTAGGAATGTATGTGCGATGACAGGGAAATAACGGCGCCCTATCTCACCGTGATATACTCGATGTCGGACGCAAAGGCGCTGCCAGGGCCTTTCACCGTGCCTCCGGCGTCCACGAGGCCGGCGACAACCCGGTAGTCGCCCGACACACCCTGAGGTATGGTTATCTTCAGCAACACTCCCGAGTAGCCATTCGGCAGGGAACGGATATTCTGAACAATAGGCATCAGTCCCCTGTGCAGGCGGTTTCCGAATTGAATTGAAAATGTCCCTGCCGTGCCGGTAATAACGGCATATGCATCAAACTGTCTTCCGGTAACCGGCTGTACCACCACGCTCACGATGAGCATTTCACCCGCTGCGAGGCTTGACGAATTCAGAATCACTTTGACCAGCGGCGGCGCTGGAGGCTGCGTCGGGATCGGCGTGGGTGTCGGTGGCGGCGTGCCCTGTGAATGCGTTGCGCTTATCGTCCAGTCCAGAACACTATTGGTGTCTTCGGTGGTGAGACGCTGCGCGTAGCCATAGTTGATGTCGCCTATGGCAGGCCCCTCGTTAGTGGCCGAAAAGGAGCCGATGCCTGCTGTCGGATCGCCCCAGTGATATGCCTCCTGAATCAAGTAGTTTCCGTCGGCAACCTGTTCGGAGCGCATCTCACCATCATCGTTTGACCATACCACCGCGTCAATAATGGTCTCTGGAGCGGGTTCTGCGGGGTTCGCGGGGTTCCGTGAGCAGACGACAAACTGATCGTCATAGGGATTCCATGTCACTGACCCAGGGTTCTCAACATAGATGTCCCACCATCCGTTTGATCCCTTGCCGGTCGTGTCGTTCTCGCTCGGACCTGATGCATCGTGGAGGATCACCACGTCACCCGGCATGATGGTCACGGTGCTCGTTGCCGCGCGCTGTACCTCGTCGAGATCCGTCTGGTAGAAGTCGTACAGATTAATGCGGCTTGCATCCGGCGGCAGGTACAATTCGATCCAGTCGTGGTTCTCGGGCGCGCAGTGCGTATCAAGCGCAACCTCGGTGACCATCAGATGAGGCGGGATCACGGGGGGGGGGACATATTCATCTACCTGATAGGGGCCATGGTAAAAATAAGGACTCCCTCCCGAAAAGGTATACGTGGAGCCATCAGTGGTAATTGTGAGGTTGCCATTTACCGTGCAGACCTGGGTGGGTACCGGAGAAGGGAGTCCATAGTCAGGGATGCAATAGATTGTTTTTACGTTTGCTTTTATTAAATTGGGTATAGTAGTTGCGCCACCTGCGAGGGGATCTGTTGCTTTACCAGAGATGGTGGCATACTCGGGCGAGATATTTTGAAGGTAACTCAAGCTTGAGCTTGAGTTAGAACCAGTTCCGTGATGGCTTATCTTAAGAACATCCACATGCACGCCCATCTCTTTAAGCTTAGAACCCAGAGGGCCTTCAACGGAACCATACAGGTCACCTCCAGTTAAATAGTCGAATCCTCTATATTTGACCAGCAGAGCCATGCTCTCTTGATTTTCGTCGCCCGCAGGGCATGGCACATTCGCCGACCCCTGTCCAATGACCCTGCTGTTGGCGGCAACGACGGTCACTGTTACACCATCCTTGTTGTAGATGACTTGCCCGGGGTAAACGTTATTTCTATTGTACTGTCCGCTGCCGCAATCGGCACAATGATCAGTGTGGAAATGGGATTTAGTAGTTATGCTCCCACTCGCGCAATCGATCGACATTGTTGTCGAATCAGGAAAGGTAATTAGATGGCCCTCATCAGAACCTTTATAGGTAGTGATAGTCAGTGTGTTGGAGGATTCACGCGCCGCTTCTGCGGCACTAACTTCTTCTGTGACATTGAATTCAGCCGAGTCGAAGCCAGGATATCCGCTCGACGATAATTCGCTTGACGCCAGCTCCTCGCCAGATACCACCGTGGGATCCAAACCGGAGCAGGCGCGCGGCACAAAGGCACCCGTCCAGGGCAACGCGAAGCACAGAGAAATGATTACTACTCGCGTTATTAGAAAAAAGCCCTTAGTTATCAGTCTGCTATTCATATGCTCCCGTATCATTAATCAGAGGTAGCCCTTTCCCACATATATTATAGCACATTAAAAGAGGCAGTAGGCAATTAATATTTCCACCCACCAGCCATCAATTCCCCTCGCCCCATATCAATGACCTGCGCCTATTTCCCTAATAAATCGTCTCATATCGCCGGGGGGGAATTGTCAGGGAACTGTAAAAAGAATGTACTATCCGCGCCTATCTCATCAAGCAGAATGCCTAAGTATTTGCATTCATCCACCGCTCAAGCGGCGGGCTACGAAAATATTACATTCTGTGGTCCACGGCTTGAGCCGTGGCTGGTATGGCACGGGCAAGTGGGTAATGTACCCCTGAGAACGATTCCTCAGCTCACCGTGATCAGGACTATCCCCGCGATCACAAAGAGCGTGCCGGCGAGTTTCATCGCGTCTATCCTCTCATGCAGGAATAGCCTCGCGGCAATGAGTATCAGGACGTACTGCACGCTTTTGATAGGGAAGGCAAGGCTGAGCTCCGTCTGGGCGAGGGCCGTAAGCCACACCACCGTGCCCACCGCAACAAAACATAACCCGAGCCAAATTTTGCGAGTCCTGAGAATGCACCGCACGAAGTTCAAATACGAGGCCGCGCATCGCAGCCTCGGCGGCTCGAGCGAGTTCACGCTCTTTTTGAAAAGAATCTGGCCGGTGACGCCCCATAACTCCGCAACGAGAATCAACAGCAGTGGTTTCAGCATGATCTGTCCCGAAAGGCCGTTTAACTCCTCGTGCTCCGGGAGAGGAAGTGGATCCCCGCAATGATCAGCGCTACCCCGGCCCACCTGACGAGACTTACCTGCTCGTTCAAGAATATCACCGAAAGGATTGGGACAAAGAGGTAACTGGTGCTCGCCACCGGCAACGCGATGCTCAGATCCACGCGCGAGAGCGCGGCGATCCAGATGAGAAAGTTCACCATGTACACCGCGACCCCGCACCAGATTAAGCACGAGGAGGCATTGCGCGCGACGAATTCCAGGAGGTTGTCGAGGCTCACCGCGAGGATGCCGGTGTGCAGGAGCCCCTTCTTCAGCAACAGCTCCGCGATGCTCTCCCCGATGTCGGTCATGATGAGCATGACAAAGACAACGAAGGTGAGTCGGTTTTTCCTCATCTGGTTCTACCGGGGAGCGCCTGATCAAGAGTCGTCAGGCTCACCTACTTCTCCTGCCGCTGATCCTTCTTGAGCGGGATCACCCCTGCAAGCTCGCCGATCACGTTGATGAGCTCCGTGTCGGAGGGGAGCACCACCTTGGTATTGTTCTGGAGCGACTTCTCCACGGCCTCGAGCCGCCTCAGGACCTGGGCGTTCCCGACAAAATATTTTTGCGCGGCTTCATTGATCAGCCTGATGGCCTCCGCCTCGCCCTCCGCCTGCAGTATCCTGGCCTGCTTGATGCCCTCGGCCTGTTTGATCTGCGCCCTCTTCTGGCCGTCGGCTGCCGTCTCAGTCGCCGTTGCAAAATCTATGGCGGCGATCTTCTCATTCTCGGCCTTCACCACCTTGTTCATCGTCTCCTGCACATCCTTGGGCGGGTCTATTTCCTTCAACTCCGTCCGCACGATGTCGATGCCCCAGTTGTGCGTCTCCTCGCACAGTGTTTTGTGCAGTTCCTCGTTGATCTTGCCCCGCTCGCTGTTCGCCGATTTCAGGGTCAGCGTGCCGATGATATTTCTCAATGTCGTCCTGGCCAGATTCACGATCTGCCATTTGTAATTGTTCACGTTATATTGAGAGCTCTTCACGCTCTCTTCGTCCAACTTCACCCTGAAATACACCTGGGCATCCACGCGCGCATTCAGGTTGTCGTTGGTGATGATTTCCTGCGGCTGCGCGTCAACCATCTGCTCGGTGGTGTTCACCTGATACATCCGGTCGATTGCAGGGATGATCCAGTGGAATCCCGGCAGGGCGAACCTGCGATACTTTCCGAGCCTCTCGATAAGGCCGCGGTGCGTCGGCCTCACGATCCTGACCCCTGCAAAAAATATGATCACGATTGCGACAACCAGCGTATGAATACCCATAGCGCTCCTCCTTTTCAGCGGCCAGAACGGCGCACGCTGCCCCCAAAATTCGCCATCAGCCCTTCTTCAAGACACAATAGCGCTCACCAATCCGATTGTCAACGGCAAATCAGCCATGTGCAAATCAGCCATGTGCAAATCAGCCATGTGCAAATCAGCCATGGCAAATCAGCCATGGGGGTAACAGCTCAGAAGGTGTGAAAAAATCGCCTCCGGCCTTTTTTGCAGGGGTCGGATTCATCCGACCCGTCAGCGGGCTTGATAAATCAAGCCCCTACACGATGGGTTACATATGCCGAAGCGACAAACCTGATTTTTTCACACCTTCTCAGGTATGCAGGGGGGATAATCAAATTGCAGTAGATTATATGAGATTTTGCCGCCGATTGCCGCGGATTTTCGCAGATTGTAAAAACAGCCCAACGTGCAAGGCGTTAAGTCTAAAGACCACTTTAAACTTCTAGCCTTCAACTTTAAACTGTAGGTCAAATCAGCGTTTATCCGCGTCAATCCGCGGCTAACCCCACAAATAACTCATTAAGCGCGGGCGAAGAGCCACCCTTGATTACATCTCAGCTCCTTCCTTGAGGGCGGCGACCCGCTGGAGCGCGGGGGGATGGCTGTAATCCAGAAACACCTTGAATGGATGGGGCGTCAGGTTGGAGAGGTTATCGACGCTCAATTTCTTCAGGGCGGAAATCATCGCTCCCGGCTTCCCGTACGTCAACGCAGCGTATGCGTCGGCTTCATATTCATGCCTCCGCGAGAGAAGGTTGCCGAATATAGAGAGGATCGTCTGTATCGGAATAAAGAGAAAACCAAAAAAGAATATGCTCGCATAGATGGAGGTATGACCCATCTTGAAGGCTTCGAAAAACCCCCTATTGTTAATGAACAGGGAGAGCATAACGAACATCAGGCCTGTTGTCAGCACCATGAGGAGAGCGGATTTGCGCACATGCCCCTTTTTGTAATGACCCATTTCATGCGCGAGGACGGAGACAAGCTCTTCTACTGTGTGCTTTTGAATCAGCGTGTCGAACAACACGATTCTTCGAAGCTTACCAAAGCCGGTGAAAAAGGCGTTCGATTTGCCAGATCGCCTGGAGGCATCCATTCTGAATACGCCTTTCATTTTGAAGTCCTGAGATCTGGCATAGTCCTCGATGGAAGTCTTGAGTCTCCCCTCCTCAAGCGGCGTGAATTTGTTGAACATGGGCATGATGACCGCGGGCGCTATAAAAATGATGCAGAGCTGAAATAGCGCCACAACCCCCCAGCAATAAAGCCACGCCAATGGCCCGGCCGCATGGAAGATCCATACGACAGCCGAAAACAGAATGCCCCCCATCAACGCACCGAGAAGCCATTTTTTAAGAATATCCGTGATAAAAGTTTTGGGAGTAGTTTTGTTGAACCCGAACTTTTCCTCAATGACAAAGGTGTGATATGCGTCAAACGGGATGTGACACAACTGAGATACGAGCATCAGCCCCCCGGCGAATATAAGGCCGGTAGAGATCTGTCCGAGGTTAAAACTCCGGGCGAATAGGTCAATGATGTTGAAGCCGCCAATCAGGATAAATCCTATCGTGAGCGCGGTCATCAGACCGCCGGTCGCGAGCGAGAGCTTCGTGTTCTCCCTCAGATAATCCTGCGATTTCCTGTACTTTAACGGATCGTATACGTCCTTGAATTCACCCGGCATGCCAGGGTTGATATGCCGGAGGTTCAAGAGGTCCGCGATCAGATCCAGGAGATAGCTTCCCACCAGAATGGCCAGAATCGCCATGAGATAGATATTCATATCATATTGATTTGCAGTGGATAGCGTAATTATCCACAGCCGTAGCCGATACTTAAGTATCGGCTACGCATAGGAAGGTGTATTTTAAAACCGCCGCCAGAATGCCTGGGCGAGGGCGCGGGACCTCGCGCAGATCTTCTCCTCGTCCACGGTGAGCAGCTCGCCTCCGCGCATGAGGACTTTCCCGTTCACGATGGTCGTATCAACCCTCGCCCCGCAGAGCCCGAATAGGAAGTGGCCGAGGAACGTGCCCTCATTGAGAGGAGTGGGCGGATCGTAGTTAAGAATGATCAGATCAGCGCATGCCCCCTTTGTGAGCGAGCCCACCGGCTTTGCGAAGTGGCGGCGCGCGATTGCCGCGTTGTTTTGGAGAAGAAGCGCGCAGGATTCGACGAAGAAGACGCGCGGATCCCTCGCGGCGAGCTTGTGGAGAATGTTCGCCACGCGCACCTCATCGCGCATATTCGCGGTCATTCCATCGGTCCCCAGGCCGACGAGAACACCTTTCTTGAGCATTTCGATCACCGGGGCTACGCCCACCGCGTTGTTCATGTTGGACTGCGGGTTGTGCACCGCGGGGGTCCGGGTGTTCCTCAAAATATCCATCTCCGCGGAGTTTACGTGCACGCAGTGAACAGCGAGCGATTTCGGGCCCAGTGCGCCCGCCCTGTTCAGGCGGCGCACCACGCGCTGGCTGTACTTTTTCTCATTGACTGCCTGGTCTGCGGCGTCCTCCGCCACATGGACGTGGATGCCGACGCCAAGATCGTTCGCCGCGGCGACAGACTCCGCGAGCGTGCCTTCCTCCACCGTGAAAAGGGCGTGGAGGCCGAACATGGCCGACACCAGGTCATCTCCATTCTTTTGTTTCTTCTGGATTCTTCTGATGAAGCGGATGTTCTCCTCAATCCCCTCCTCCCCCTTGCCGTAGCGGTCGGAGACGCCGAGGCAGAGGCAGCCGCGCACCCCCGTCTCTCTCAGGGCTTCCTCGATCGGATCGAGGCAGCCCTTCTGATACCCCTGGCTCTCGTGGTGATCAAGGATGGTGGTGGTGCCGCTCCGTATGCAGTCAACGAGGGGGATGAGGGCGCTGTATGAGATGTCTTCTTTGTTCAGCGCCTTGTCCAGCGGCCACCAGAGGCGCTCGAGGATCTGGACGAAGTTCGCCGGGGGCGGTTGCTTGGGTGACAGCCCGCGGGCGAACGTCGAGTAGAGGTGCATGTGCGTGTTGATCATCCCGGGCATGACAACCTTGCCCTTGGCGTCGATGAACACCGCCCCGGCCGCCTTCTTCCTGAGCGCAGCGGTCTTCCCCACCCCTTCGATGACCTCTCCTCTCACCCATACCGCTCCATCGTGAATCACTTTGTTATTGCCACCAAGCGTGACGACGATGCCGTTCCCGATCACCATATCTCTGGTTTTGCCAGCCATAACTATCTCCTCAAGAGTTGATTATGAACTTATCCACACGCGTAGAGCAGCCTTAAGGGTGCTCTACAGTTCCTAGATACCAGCTCCTCTGTGAACAGCACATTGCCTATCCTCTATCATTTAAAAGGTGTGACTTCTTTTTAAGGGTTCTCAAAAGGACGTATATTATCAAACCTACTGCAAATATCACAGCCCACATGGGATCCAGAACGAACCTCCCTTCTGCATAAAAATCACTGATGATTTCAAGTATCGTGAAAGACACGATAATGGCAAAAAGGGCTGAATATTCACGCCTCAAGGCTTTCCGCAGTGAGAATGGCACACTCGGCAGGCGCCAATTCTTGAACCTCGGAACAAAGAGCGGAGTATTCGCCGCCCATTCTAAATAAACCGCTCCGAACTTCCTCCGCAGGAATTCTTCTTCCGCAAACATTATTCCCTCATAGTAGATGAAGAATGCGAGGACAACCGTCAGCGTCATCCACCATGACCGCATAAATAATGAAATCCCGAGCACAATGAAAAAATTTCCCAGATAGAGCGGGTTTCTCACCACTGAATACATCCCGCTGGTATTGAGCACATCGGCGACCTGCCCTGATATGGTATTTCTTCCAGATGTGCGCTTCGGAGTCGAACCTATGGTGACGACCCTGATGCCCAATCCGAAAAAGGATATCGCCAGACAGAAGATTTCCCAGCACCGATCCCAGGATTCACTATTCCATGGATATCGAAAATATTTCAATTCGAAAAGAAACAAGGCAACGAGGAAAAGGGGCACATAGCTGCGCCACCTGAACAGCCAATTGCCGAATTTCTCATATTCCTCCCGCAGCGCCATTGCTGCTCCTTCCGTGACGCGAATTATAGCGGTCACCTAACGGTTCTTGACCGTGCACTGATAGATCGCTGAGTTCAATCATTTACCGGCGGTTTTCTCCTCCGCCGTGCGTTTTCTCAGGGAGAGGGCGCTGACAAAACATTGCAGCACGCAGAGGCCGCAGCCGACGCACTTCTCGGCGTCAGTAACCGGGTGCGTGTCCTTGTCGAGAGTGATCGCCATATAGGGGCAGCGCGTGCAGTTGCCGCAGCTCACGCAGAGGTCCGGGTCAGCTTCTGAAACCTTCTTCTCCGCGCTCAGCGCCATAAAGTCCCTGATCGGTTTCGGCTGCGTGATTCCGACGAGCTCGGGAACGGATTTTATGCCGCGGTCCGCCATCAGGTGGCTCAACCCCGATTTCAGTTCGTCGATGATGCCGTAGCCGTATTTCTCCACAATGGTGCAGAATTGCACGGTGTGTGTACCGAGCGCCAGGAAATCAGCGGCCGCTTTGTAGTCCATGGGGCCCGCATTCCCCGAGATGTGGACGCCCATCCCGCCCGCGCTGGCGAGGCAGAGGTAGCTGATCGGCGTGACCCCCTCCCCGCTCATCCCCACCACAACCCCTTCCTCCCACTCCTTCTTCTCACCCCGTTTGAAGGCGAGCGTGGGAAAGGTGTTGGCGAGCGTCACCCCGGTCTTCTTGTGCGGGTACTTCTCAAATACCTTCCTGACCTCGCGGAGGATCACCTTGATGTCCGTGACCGCGCTGGTGAGCTTGAAGAGCTTGGCGATCTTGGGATCGCTCACCTCCATTATCCAGTCGATGATCCTCGCGGTGAGGGCCGGATTCTGCGACACGATATCCCCTTCGGCTCCCTCCCCCCCCTGCGGGCAGGAGAGGCTGTACTCGATGAACATCGCCCCTGCCTTCTCCAGCTTTTTCGTGTTGTTCTGCCAGGAGCTTTTATCGGCCTCATCATCTCCGGTGACAGTGCCTCCCGTGGAAGCGCCCGTGAGCCTGTCGGGATACATCTTGATGAGCTTTTTAACCTCCGCGCAAACCCTGTCCAGCGTGTGCTCTGAAACGTTATCGCAGTTGCCCCAGGTCCTCTCGGTGAAACAGTTCATATACTCGGCGGGGATATGGATCGGCAGATCGTCGAACGCTGTCTTCAATATCGCCCCCGGCCAGCCCGCCTCGTAACCAGCTTTCACCTGCTCGAATCCGTCCGTCGCAGGCGATGCCGACAGGAGGAACGGCGAGCTGAGTTTCATCCCGAAGAAATCAGTCTCAAGAGAGACAGGTTCAAGGTTA
>Ga0315291_10012599_pt1 | contig 10261 bp, 8 predicted proteins | sample YL17G12_20_MG_FD_203070 | JGI IMG/M metagenome (GOLD analysis project Ga0315291, IMG submission 203070) | Sediment microbial communities from Yellowstone Lake, YNP, Wyoming, USA - YL17G12_20 | ecosystem: Environmental > Aquatic > Freshwater > Lake > Sediment | place: USA: Wyoming | collected...
TTCAGAACGCCAGCTCGCTCCAAGAGGATGCCGCGGCGATAATGTCCGGAGAATGGACTTACACCTCGGGCGGTTCCAGCGGCACCGCGGTCAATGTCGGGGGCATGTTCCTCCTCGGAGTCATCACTTCGTTCTCCCCGTGCTCACTCGCCCTCCTGATGGCGGTGATATCATTCATTGGGGCGGCGTCAATGGGCCGTAGTAAGCAGGAGGTCTCCACGACCAGACAGCAATCAGTGGGGCTCAAGATTGGCATCGCTTTCACTGTCGGGACCTCGCTCGTGTTCCTGATGTTCGGGCTAGCCATCTCGTACATCGGTAGGTTCGTCGAGATGTCCTCAACGTTCTACCTCATCTCAGGCATCATCCTGATCGTACTCGGCATCAACATAATCCGTCCCGTTGGTGACCTGCTCAGGAAGGGTCTGTCCGCTATCCGCCAAGAGCCTTCATGTCCAGCGCAGCCAACTGGGCCAGAGAAGACCGTTCAGGGGAGATTGGCATCTCTGAGCCGCCGGTCCCCTGAGCTCGCGGGACTTCTGCTTGGCGTCCTATTCTCCCTCGGGTGGGCTCCGTGCGCTCTGTCGCTTGTGTTCCCGGTCCTGATCCTCTTGGTGTCCCAGGACATCTCGATGCTCATGGGAGGGGTCCTGATGTTCACCTTCGGACTCGGTCACGGAGCTACGATAATCCCATTCTGCGCTGCAACGGGCGAGATCAAGGGCGTCCTCGGCAACAAGTACGTATCACTTTCTAGATGGATTCAGATCATGTTCGCAGCCGCGATAGTCGTCATTGGCGTGCTGTTCGCGGCTAGATATTTCGACTTCAACCTGTGGTGATTCAAGTCTTGTAGATCTCAGAATAGGAAGAAGGTTCAGCTCCTGTCAGTCCCTGCTGATTGAATCCCAGTCGCGACATGCATCCTCCTCAGGGGTTTGAATCCAGCTTACCTTTAATAATTAAATTACCTGCCGATATGTAAAGGAGAGAGCTTTAATTACTGGAAGATACTCGACCATACTCGGGGCATTTCAGGGGAAAGACTATTGAATTCATCTGTCAAATCATCATCCTGCAGGTGACACGCCTTGGCCGTCAAGTTGGATTCAGTGTTGACATGCCCGAAATGCGGTTTCAGTAGTGAGGAGCGAATGCCGACAGATTTCTGTCTCATCCGTTACCAGTGCAAGAAGTGCGGCCATGTGATGACCCCGAAGCACGGCGACTGCTGCGTCTTCTGTTCCTACGGGAGCGTGCCATGCCCGCCGATCCAAGAGTCTGCGAACAGGTGAATGATTCAGTTGCGTCATCGTCAATCGGCGAATCGTTCCATCATATCATGTTGCTCTGGTCGGTGTCAAACCTTCGTTCATTAACTACCAGCAAATACAGCTGGGAGCTTCAATCACTGGTAGATTGCAGGCGAATAATCGAGTGCGATGATCACCCTATTCTCTATTGGCAACTGTAGGTGAGACCTCAAACTGCCGGTTGATTCCTGGCCATCACCCGAGCCTGAGAAAATCTTCCAGGGAAGGAACATGGTTTGGTCTCTCGAGTCACGGCCGCGGTGTGAATCCGACGGCAGCGAGCGCGCTTCTGGAATGGAAATGTCGCCGGAATATCCTGTAGTACATCAGCTCTTCCTTGGTCCTGATTCTCCCGCCTGGAACTGATTTCCTCTCTTTTTCGAATTCCTTGTCCGATATGGATCGTTCCGCATGCTTGACAAGCATGTTGATGGAGCCCGCGCCGTCGCTGAACCTTTGCTTTCGCCTCCAAACAACTTGCCTAGGCAAGGAATCAGAAAACGCTTTGCGAAGAACGAGTTTGCTCTTCTCGACATTCGATCCGACCAAAGACTTCCTGTCCAACTGAAGTCCATAGTCCACAATCGGCCTACTCATAATCGGCATTCTGCCGTCCAGTGACGCCGAGGCTGTCATCCTGTCGACTCTCTGGAACCCGGTCGCATGGCCTTCTTTGAGCAAGGCGATTCTCTCGTCCCTGAGCTGCTTGTCCTTCTTCACACCCAATAGGAAGTCATATCCCGCGAAGATCTCGTCTCCTCCCTCGCCACAAAGAGTGACGCTGTGTCGATTTGAGAACATGTGTGTTGCCATGTAGTTGGGGATGCAACTTCTCACTAGAGGGTAGTCGAATGTCTCACCGTAGTATATCGCGTCATCGAGAATCTCGAGCATGTCTTCTAGGTCGTATATTCGTTCCCTGTGTGAAGTGCTGAGGTGGTTTGCGACGAGTCTAGCCATCTTGATGTCCTCACTGTCTTCTGTCCCGACACAGACACTCTGTATTCGCGATGGAATCTCTGCAGCTGCTGCCGCGACAACGCTGCTGTCGATTCCTCCGCTCAGCAGCACATTCAGGTCGCCCGAGTCGTCGGAACAGTTCATCACGCTCTGTATCAAGAGTTCTCGCACGTGTTCTGGGGGATTCTTCAGACCGGGTCTAGAGGCCCAGGGGAGATTGACTGGAGTGATCCTTCTGAATCCTTCGCCGGATGACATCATCCTTCCGGGCGGAAAGGGAACGAATTCCATTCCAGTCTCCTGTTGAGATTTGATTTCAGAGGAGTAAGCTCCCTCTTTTGAATCGCCTGACAGATAAAGCGGCTTCAAACCGTAGCTGTCCCTCGCAATGATTGTCTTGCCATTGTCGACGATGACGACTGCATATGCACCGTCTATGTAACGGAAGAAGCCAGTGCCGATTGACTTGTACATCTTGAGCATGAGCTGCGCATCAGACACATTCCTGTCCAAGCTGGGCACGATTGTGTGCCGAAGAAACTCTTTGTTGAATATGTACGAATCGCTCGCGACCGCTATGGAGCCTTCCTCGGCTATTGCGGAAGCTCGTTCACTCGGTCGCCTCGCCTGCATCCTCGCGCCGAGCGTGCACGAGTCCGCGGAGAATATGTCCTGCAAGTCTAGCCCACGGTGTTGGAGCTTGGCAAGCATGCGCGCGACCAATGGCTTGTCACTCGCGCCGTAAGTGCCCGCTAATCCCTGCATTTCCCACACCACGACTCAGTCAGATCTCCGCTAAATCTAGATCGTGTTCGCTCACTGCGAGGTCGTGTATCCGTTCCTTCTCGGTAATCGGCTTTCCCGTAGCAGGGTTGACGGCCACGCACGCTCCATCCACAAGTGCGGTCACGATCTTGCCCCGAGCGACCTTTCCTCCCTTGAAGTCGGACGCGTCCAGCAATCCCTCGGTCACTGCCTTCGCAAGAAGTTCGGGGGAAGTGAAAGGGTCTGCCGAACTGCTCCCATTCAGCCGTTTCATCGCGTCGAGCAGGAACCTAGTCTCGCTCAGCAACATGGTCTTTCTGGCGACAACCCTAGGGTCGTACTCAGGTCTGGCGATCCCAAGAAGAGCTTTGCCGACTGCTCCGCGCGCTATCTCACAGCTCTCGATGATATCGTCTGGCCTGGCAGCATGATGGGCCTCGCTGAACCCGACCACATGTACGATGTGGGGCCTGAGAGCCATCGCGATGTACACGGAAGATGCGAGTTGCCCCTTGGCCGTGTTCGGCGATGCGGAAAACGATTGTAGGCCCGATCGCACCATCCTGATGACATTGAACCTCTCGTCGCGCAGGGACTCAACAAGTTCTGCCTTCGCGAACATCTTGGCCAAGTCCATTCCTGATGATATCCCTCTTGGGGTATCGAACATAAACTGGCACACGTAATTCCTCACTCCCAAGAACTTTGCATTATAGGCGGCAAGATACGCAGTCGCGAGCTCAATGACATCGCCCGACCTCCGCATCGCCCATTGATGGGACTCGTTCACTTCCACAGGCGTCCCGTGATTCGCGTACCACTTGATTGCCATCTGGTTCTCAGCAATCGCATCCTTAAGGGACCTCTTCGATCTTCCATCCAGCTCGCTGTACCATATGAGTGGAACGGCTCCCCAGGCGACGTCGATAGTCCCCTTGAGCATCTCGGCCCACTTGATGAGGTCATTCGTGCCGCTGTAACACCTCAGGAGTGGGTGGTTCCCAACCCTTGTGGCCTCGTGTATCGAGCGCAGGTGATCTGGGCTTCTCAGAGGGACTCCGCCGGATCCATCGAGTTGCGGATTCATCTCACCGGGCCTGAAGAAGGATTCCTGAGCGTTCTGATCGGGGGCAATCGAGATGATGTCGACTAGTCCGCTCTCGGCTATCGTCTTCGCCCCTTTGACCGTCTCCTCCAGAGATGGCAGACCGAAGTGGTGTCTTATCAGAGGCATCGGCAGGGAGGATTCGATCCGGCCAATCAGGTCAGAGGACTGCGTCTTCGCCTTCATCACAAGGGACGTCCCCTTGAGGACGGCCATCACTGCAGTCTCTGGCTCCGTGCCGTCGAAGCACACATGGAAAATGCCGGTCTCGCGCGCAAGGGCGGCAACCGGTGGCGTGCCCCCGAAATAGTACTTTCGCCTTGAGAGCTGCTCGTCCTTTGCGATTTCCGACTTCAGCTCGGTGAACAAAGCCTTCGCGCTTTCAGGCGTCAGGCGGTAGCTGAGAGCGACCGCGTCTGGATCGTGTTCCTTGATCGACTTGATGAGGAGCTTGACGGGCACTGCCGGCCCCAGGAATACTGTGTCGTTTCCGAGCGTGCGGGCAAGGTCCAGAAATGCCTGCACGCCTGCGACATGTACACAGTTCCCCAGGGCGGCTCCTAGGATCTTCATCTGGGAAACCCCATGACGGCTAGCATCCTGATTTCCTTCACCGACTTTCCAGATAGGCCTAGTTTGTCGACCGTCCTTCCCTCGGCCATGAAGTCCTTGGAATGAATCGATGACGCCAGGTGAATGAGCGATGTCAATGTCGGAGTGCGAACGCCGAGCATCTTCCCCGCGGAAACCATCGGAACGAGGCTCATCGGAACATCCTCAAGGATGTACCGGTGGGTGAGTGTCGATGGCGCCCTCACTCCCTTGTACCCTGGCGTGCTCTGAATAGCGTCGAATAGTGTTTTGCCAGCAGAGGCGTAAGCCAGATACAACCATTCCCTTGCTGTGTGAAGGTGCACCCCGAGGGCTGTGCCCGAGCGCAACGCGTTCCGAATCGGCCGATTCCAGTATCTTCGATGTGGACGGCGATACGCCCTCGAGGTAGTACTCGAAATCTCCGTGCGTCGACTCTATCCTCGACGCGTTGAGCAAAGTGAGTGTTGGGTGGAATATTGCCCCGATGTTGTCGAGGCTCGTCTCGAGCACATTTGTCGCCGCGACGAACTCCGGGAAGGCCTTCCTCACTGTTTCCAACACATTGGGAGTCTTGTGCGCTGGAACGGCTGCCAACGGGACGGAGTTCTTTATCTGCATGATCCGCGCACGGGCGAAGTCTGTGTGTCGGGACACATAGATGAACGTCTGCGCCTCAGCGACCGTGGGCCTCCTGCGGATCTTTTTCTCGGAGAGAACCTGCATGAACTCAAGCGCTCCGAAAGTCCTGCCTGGGTTGAGCACAACTATCTGATTCTCCGTCAGATGCTCTGCGCACTCGAGAGCGACTTGTCTGTGACCAGTGGCTGGGATCACGACCATTATGACATCAGCATCTTTGATGGCGGGTTTGATCTCGTTCGTTGCGAGCTCGAGATTCCCGAACCCCTCAATCACACCCTCGACGTCTATCCCACCTCTGTCTATGACCTGTTCGACCCTTTCGGGAGACCTGTTCCAAAGTCGCGTGGGGAACCCCATCAGAGCGAGGTGCCCAGCCATCGCGAGACCACCGTGGCCAGCTCCCAATACCGCGAATGTCTGCTTCCTCTCTGCCCTTCTCCGCCTGTAAGCCACGTAAACACTCTCGGGATGAATCCAAGGGACGCAGAGAAGGGGGCGGTGGGGTGGGCTCCAATGCGTCCCTGTGATTATCTGTGAATAATGATGAATAACTATTAAATCCTTCCTTGCGATTATCACAGCCGTGGAACACTCTGAGAGAATCGATGAGAGACGGAGGTGAGCGGTTGGAACCGAACGCGAGAGAGGCCGTCAAGTGGATCATCATGTCCGACAGGAGACTCGTGACTTTGAGATGTTTTGAACACAACCAGTACTTGGGAGCATCTGATATCGCTCAGGAGACCGGACGGTCGATCCAGAATATCGGCACCGCCCTGAGCGAACTTGAGAAAAGGAAGCTTGTCTCACAGCTCGAACCTGGTAGAAGGACTTGGAAGAAGTACGCCCTCACATCGATTGGCAAGAGCGTGCTCGAGCTCGTCCAGCGCGAGCTGAGCGCGGGTATGTTCGAGAGAATGGCGGACGAGCTCTCGTTTAGGTATGTGAAGGACGCCTACAGACTCATCGTTTCCGACCCAATCGTCGTTTCTAGAGGAATGGGACTGCACGATGTTGTTGACAGGGTTCTCGCAGACCCCAGAACCCGGAGCGCGTATGTCATCGACGACAAGAACAAGCTCGTCGGTATGATCGGGTTGACACAGATGCTGGCTGCCGTCCAGGGCTCGCTCTCGCTATTCGAGAAGGGCCGCCAGAAACCAGTGACAAAGAAACGCGTACCCCTGCCGTTCTCGGTCGAAGAATACATGGTGAAGCCCGTGACCGTCACAGAGGATGACAGATTGCTCAGCGCGCTTGACAAGATGATGCGACATGGGCTGGAAGATCTGCCGGTAGTGGACGAGAACGACGCTCTCGTCGGCGAACTCAACGGGTTCGAGATACTGCTCCTGGGTAGCGAGGTCATGCGACGACAGCGAAGAGCCTGACAGTCGATCAGTGCCAGACGTAATCCACGACATCTGTTGGGGGAGTGAGAGGTTGCTTGAAGGTCTGTTCGAGGGAATTCTCGAGAACCTGTGGTTTCAGCTTTCGCTCCTGCTAACGGTCGCCACCGCATCAAGCTTCTTGTTCGCCAGGTTCAGGCAGCCCAAGATAATCGGCCAGATTGTTGTCGGAATTGTGATAGGCCCCAGCGTACTGGGATTGTTCGTCGCCGGGTCCGAAGCGGGAGCGGTAGACCCCATGGAGATGGTAGAGAGGCTGGCCGAGCTGGGAGCCATCATCCTGCTTTTCATGATTGGTCTCGAGTGTGACGTGAGGGAAATCTACACTAAGCGGTCGATACTGATCGCCACAGGCGGTGTTGTTGTGCCGTGGATTTGTGGGTTCGCGCTCGCCGAGCTGATGCTCCCGGACCCGGGTGAGGGATACGACAGGTTCGCGCAGTCGGTCTTCGTCGGGGCGGCACTAGTGGCGACAAGCGTTGCCATCACCGCCGGCGTACTCCGAGAGATGGGCCTCATCGGATCAGACACTGCCAAGATCCTGCTCGGAGCAGCCGTTGTAGACGACATACTCGGCATGATCGTGCTGGCCGTGTCCGCTGGCACGGCGACGGGGGGCGGACTCGACTACGAGAACCTACTGGGTCTGGCCATCGCCGCGATTCTGTTCGTCTCGCTAGGAGGATACCTTGGGTCCAAGATAGCAACGCGTGTGATATCCAAAGTTCAGTTGCGCGGGGTGATGCACGGAATCGAGGAAAGCGGATTCCTGCTTGCGCTCTGTCTCGCCTTCTTGTACGCGGTGATCGCCGAGATAATTGGCATCTCGGCAATCGTAGGGGCGTTCGTCGCTGGCACCAGTTTCGCAAGATGCGACCTGAGGGCGACTTTCCAGAAGAACATCTCAGTACTAGAGTGGGTCTTTGCGCCTATCTTCTTCGTCTCGCTTGGCATACTTGTCAATCTCAAAGATGTCTCCGCGGAGGCCTGGGTGTTCGCGATTGTGCTGACAGGGGTGGCAATTGCGACCAAGGTCATCGGGTGCGGAGTCCCCGCAAGGCTGCTTGGGCTGAGCAAGAGAGATTCGATTGCGATAGGCATTGGAATGTCGCCAAGGATGGAGGTCGCGATGATTATCGCGCTGTACGGCCTGACCATGGGTATCGTGACGACCGAGATTTATGCGGTGATTGTACTCATGGGTCTGCTTACCGCCTTGTTCACGCCAAGTCTGCTGAAGAGGACCATGAAGGGCACTCCGAAGCCCCCGGAAGTCTGCCCAGAATAACGAAGAGGAATGCGCTCATCGATTCCGGATTTGCCTGATTTCGCACCTTGTTAGATTGAGATCAGACAGAGGGTTTCTGCCTCCTGCCAGGACAAATCCTCGGTTACCTTCAATCATTCAATTCTTTGCCCGTATGTAAAGGTAGAAGCATTAGTTGCCGGTAGATTCCAGGCCAATAATCGAGGGTCAATTTGTCCCTAACACTCATGAATTCTATAGGTGGGATGTTTAAATGCCAGTAGATTCCGGGCGAATATCCGGGTCTGGGAAGAATGCCTATCTACCTGGAGTCCGATAGCGATGCTTGGTGATGAAGCTCACCATGAACCGCCCTCTGGGCTGATGGCTTCTACTGACAGTAGGAGGTTGAATCAGTGAGGCTAGATCTCAAGAAAGGGTGGTTGAATAGGAATGTGCTCGCTACCGGAATCGTCAGCTTACTCAGCGACGCGAGCCACGAAATAGTCACCGCTCTGCTGCCCCTGTTTGTTACTCTGAGCAGCGCGCTGGGCGGACTGGGCGCAGATGCTGCACTCCTTGGCACTATCGAAGGACTGTCCGATGGCCTATCGAGCGCGTCAAAGCCGGTGTCTGGGCATCTGAGTGATAGATCGAAGCGGCGAAAGCCATGGATGGTTTTTGGCTATGTCGCCACGGGAGTGCTTCTGCCGGCCATCGCGTTCGTGCAGACCTACATCGGCCTTGCGATTCTGAGGATATCGTCATGGATCGGGAGAGGAGTGCGGGGACCGCCCAGAGATGCGCTGTTGTCCGACTCAGTGCAGCCAGAGCAATATGGGAAGGCGTTTGGCTTTCACAGGGCAATGGATTCAATAGGTGCGGTCATTGGTCCAATTCTGGCGTTTCTCCTACTTCCGTACTTAGGAGTCAGGCACACCATCTTGGTCGCGTTTGTTCCTGGGGCGCTTTCAGTATTGGTCGTCATCCTGTTCATCAAAGAGACAAAGGGAGTACGCAAGGGCGATGATATCGTGACTCTCAGAGATAGCATCAGCTCCTTGCCGCGGAAATTCAAGCTCCTTCTGGTGGCTCAGGGGACATTCGGGATCGGCAACTTCGCGAATTCACTCTTCATCTTGGCTGCACTTCAAATCATGAGCCCGTCTCTTGGCGAGATAGCTGCAGCCTCAACATCCTTGGGCCTTTACGCACTTCTGAATGCCGTTTATGCTTTGGCATCTTTTCCTGTCGGAGTGCTAGCAGACAAGCGCGGAAAGGCAGGATTGCTCGGACTTGGGTACCTGTTCAACGCCTTGGCGTGCCTCATTCTGGCGTTCTGGATCGATAGCGTGGTGGTCATTGGGTTTGCATTTGTTGCAGTGGGACTCCAGCTGGCCTTCACCGATACAACCGAAGCGGCCCTGGCAGCAGAACTACTCCCGAAGAAAGTGGTTGGTACAGGCTACGGCGTCCTGCAGTTCGTTGACGGGGTAGGGGATTTCGCTTCAAGCTTTGTGGTTGGAATGCTCTGGGTGGTCTTTTCTCCGGCAGTTGGCTTTGTGTACTCAGCCTTGCTCAGCGTGGTTGCATGGGTCATGATCCTTTGGTTGATGCGCAAGCCGCACTGAACAAGACTAGGAGGAGTTCTCTTTTGTCGCGAGCCATCTCTGGTTTGCCAATCAACGTTGAGCGTCGGCCAACTTGATCGATACCGCCTTCAACCTGCCTTCGATGTTTCCGAGATCTTTGAGCTGTGAATCTTTGATTCGGCTATCCAAGCTCCTAGACTCCATCCCCATCCTCAATGCCGTCTCCATTGACTCGACTGACAACAGCATTCGGCTTCTGACCTCGGATTTGAGTCGACGAGAGCTTTCAGACAATCTGTAGTCGATATCGTATCTAATTCTGCCCGCGTGCTTCTCAATCTCATCCATCATGACCTGCCTTGCTTTCCTGGCTAAGTTCCTTCGGTAGAGGCGATTTGGCAGGATCAATGGCAACTCGGCTGGAACAATACTCTCGCACTTGAGGACAGAGATGTGGTCGAAGTAGAACCTGCTCTCGTCGAGGACGATTTCCGGAAAGTCGGTAGGACGCATTGTCACGCCGAATACATCAGCGGCTCTCTTCATCAAGTTTTCAGAAGACCGGTCCGCCTCTGTCGAGGAATCGATCGCCACCAATCTCAACCCTTTGGAGATCTCCTCGTTCGCCGACTTCA
>Ga0315291_10012601_pt1 | contig 10261 bp, 8 predicted proteins | sample YL17G12_20_MG_FD_203070 | JGI IMG/M metagenome (GOLD analysis project Ga0315291, IMG submission 203070) | Sediment microbial communities from Yellowstone Lake, YNP, Wyoming, USA - YL17G12_20 | ecosystem: Environmental > Aquatic > Freshwater > Lake > Sediment | place: USA: Wyoming | collected...
CTTCTCACCTGCCATGATTCATTCTCCTCCTCTTGCCATGTCTCTTGCGCAGACTCCATGAGTATGCAGGTTCTGTGCCAATAGTCGAGTAATGAGCCTCGATATTCGCGCGCTCCACACGGTGTATTGCGATTTTCAGGCCCTCTGCGGGCCGAGTCCAAGCGACGCCTGCGCATTTTCTGCGCAGCGGTCGAAAACGAGAAAGATCGTTGCAGTGGAGATCAACGGCGGGAGAGCGCGTCTCCCGCCAGCAGCCGATCCGTCAGCCCGTCTTTCTTTTCGAAGAGATGCCGAACGGGAGGTACAGGGGGCAGAGGCCGACGATTCCCGTGAGGAGGAAGATCACGGCGAGTATCCCGAGGACGACGCGGATGATCCTGTCAACCAGCCCGTCCTGCGCGGAGGCGGCAATGCGACCGGCGCGGCCATGCGGGCGATCAGAAGCCCAGCAGCTCCACCTCGAAGACGAGGAACGAGTTCGGGGGGATCGCCCCTGGGAATCCCCGCTCGCCGTAGGCGAGCTCAGGAGGAATCACGAGCAGCCGCTTCTCGCCCTTCTTCATGTCCCGCAGGGCCTCGTTCCAGCCCTCGATCACCTGGCCGATCTTGAACTTCGCCGGCGATCCCTGCGCCGAGGCGTCGAAGACCTTCCCGTCGAGGAACTTCCCGACATAGTTGACGGTGACCTCCGCGCCCTGGACGGGTTTCGCCCCGGATCCGGTCTTCAGCACCTGGAACATGAGCCCCGTTGACGTGGTGGTGAGCTTCGGCCACTGCTTCATGATCGTCGCACGAGCCTCGTCCTTCGCCCTCTTCGCCTTCTCCGCAAGCGCGGCCTTCCCCTTCGCCACAAGGATATCGAAGCTGGCCTGGGTCACAACGAAATTCTTCGCCGCCTTGCCGACCCGGATGATTTTCACGTTCTTCATCACGTCGCCCTGCTGGATGGAGTCCACGACCTTCTGTCCCTGAACGACCCTGCCGAAGACCGAGTACCCCCCGTCGAGCCACGGCGCGGCCTTGTGGGTGATGAAGAACTGGCTGCCGTTGGTGTCGGGTCCCGAGTTGGCCATCGAGAGCACGCCGGGCCCGTCATGCATGAGGTCGGGCCGCGTCTCGTTGGGGAACTCGTAGCCGGGGCCGCCCGTGCCGTCGCCCTTCGGGTCGCCGCCCTGTATCATGAAGTCCTTCACCACTCTGTGAAACGTGAGCCCGTCGTAAAAGCGCTTACCCTCGGCGAGACCCACGAAGTTCGAGACGGTCATGGGCGCCTTCTCGAACTCGAGCCTGCAGACGATGGTGCCGCGATTGGTTGAAATCTCGGTGTACAGCCCGTCGGGAAGGCTTGCGACGGCGCATGCCGCCACGGCGGCGAGCCACAGCAGCGCGGGAAGACAGAGCAGTCGGTGCACGGTGACCTCCGTTGCCACCTGCGTGCCACGGGAGGACGGGACGTGTCAAGCCTGAGGCCGCGCACGCGCGGCGGGATTCCACTTGATTCCCGGGCCTCCGCGCGCGTACATTCTGCTGAGTGAACAATCCCCCCCGACCGCGGATCAGGTACCTGAACGGGACCCGTTTCCGCAGGGCCCTCATCGCCGGCGCCCGCCAGGTGATTGAAAATCGAAACCAGCTGAACGCCATCAACGTGTTCCCGGTCGCCGATGGGGACACGGGCACCAACATGGGGGGGACCCTCGGGTCCATCGTGAAGGGGATCCTTCCCAGCAGGGAAACGGCGATCCACCGGACGCTGCGCTCCGTCGCGGACCTCGCCCTCTCGGGCGCGCGCGGGTGCAGCGGGACCATCCTCGCCCAGTTCTTCTACGGGCTCGCCGAAGAGTTCGCCGACGCGGCGCGGGTGACCACGCGCTCCTTCGGGCTGCGCGTCCAGCGGGCGGTCGCCTACCCCTACGAGGCGGTCTCGGACCCGCGCGAGGGCACGATCCTGACCGTGCTCAGCGACTGGGGCGAGAAGGTCCTCGAGTGGAGCGGGAAGTCCGACGATTTCATCGAGGTCCTCCACCACGCCTACCGCGCCGCTCGCGCCTCCCTGGCTCGAACGAAGGAGAAGCTCGCGGTGCTCGCGCGCGCAGGGGTCGTGGACGCGGGCGCGCAGGGTCTCGTTCATCTCCTGGCGGGGATCACCCGGTTCATCGCGGCCGGGCGCATCCGCGAGCTCGACAGGTTGCGCTTCGACGCCGAGGAGCCGGGGCCGGCGCTCGAGGAGACGGTCGAGGATCCCGCCTTCCGCTATTGCACGCAGTTCGTCGTCGAGGGCTCCGACATCGACGCGGGAGCGCTCCGCCGGGAGCTCGGGGGCCTGGGCGACTCGCTCATCGTGGCCGGCTCCGCCGCCCGGGCGAAGATCCACATCCACACCGACTCACCCGCCCAGGCCTTCCGGCGCGTCGACAGGCACGGCAGGGTCGCCGGCCAGAAGATCGAGGACATGCGCGCGCAGTTCCGTGCCGCCCACCTGCCGCACCGGGACATCGCGCTCGTCGTGGACTCTTCCTGCGACCTGCCGGCCGACGCGTGGGAGAAACACACCATCCACAGCATCCCCTGTCTGCTGCTGTTCAATCAGAAGACCTACCTGGACAAGCTCACCATGACGCCCGAGTTGCTGTTCACCGTCCTGCGCGAGACCCGCCGCGACCGATCGAGCGGCCACCCGACGACCTCGCAGCCGACCCCCGCGGATTTCCGGGACCGCTACCAGTTCCTCCTCGCCCACCACCGTCACGTGATATCCCTGTCGCTTTCCGGCGCCCTGAGCGGGACATTCGACGCGGCCTGCGCCGGGGCGCGCCTGGCGGGGGGCGGCGTGGAGGTGATCGACTCGAAGTCCGCCTCCATCGGGCTCGGTCTCATCGCGCGGAGAGCCGCCGAGGCGATCGAGAGCGGCGCGAGCCGAGATGAGGTGGTCGAGCTCGTCCATGCGCTCATCCCCCGGCTGCGCGTTCACCTGACGGTCAAGTCGCTCGACAGCCTGGTGCGAAGCGGGCGGGTGAGCAGGATGAAGGGCGGGATCGCCAACCTCTTCAACCTCAAGCCTCTCATCAGGCTTTCCGCCGAAACAGGCGGGAAGCCCGTGCAGGGATCGACGGTGCTCGGGGTCAGGGGCGGCAGGCGGAAGATCCTCGAGCTGCTGAAAGCGGAGATCGACCCCGCGGTGCCGACGGAGTTCGCGATCACGCACGCAAACGCCCCCGCCGACGCGCTGTGGTTCAAGGAGATGATCGAGGCGAACTTCACCCTCTCGCGTGAGCCTTTCGTCGTGGACACGACGAGCGTCCTCGCCGTCCACGTGGGAGAAGGGGCAGTGGGCATCGCGTACATCCTGCCCGAGTAGGGAGCGGCGCGATGCCCATTCTCCAGATCGGCCTGATCGCGGCTCTCTCCTACCTCGCCGGCTCCATCCCGACCAGCATCATCGTCGGGAGGCTTTTCTTCGGGAAGGACCCTCGCGCAGGGGGTTCGGGCAATGCGGGCGGGACGAACGCGATTCGCCTGTTCGGCTGGAAGGGCGGGATCCCAACCATCATCGTGGACGTGGGCAAGGGGGTGCTCGCGACGCTGCTCATTTCCCGGCTGCCGGCGCCCCCGGCGATTCCCCGCGAAGCGCTGCAGATCATCGCGGGCTGCTCCGCGGTGATCGGACACATATGGACCGTTTTCGCCGGCTTCCGCGGCGGCAAGGGCGTGGGCACGGCCGCCGGCATGGCGGCGAGCCTCTACCCCCTCGCCCTGCTGTTCTGCCTGCCGGTCTTCGGCCTGGCCCTTGTCATCGGCGGCTACGTCTCGATCGCCTCGATGGCCGCGGCCATATCGTTTCCCTTCGTGCTGCTCCTCATCGGCGCGACCGGCATCCAGGAGGTCTCCCCCATCCTGTTCTGGTTCTCGGTTCCGCTCGCGCTGCTGATCCTCTTCACGCACAGGTCGAACATCCGGCGGCTGATCGCCGGGACTGAGAACAGGTTCACGAAAGTGATGCTGTTCTCCCGCAAGCGGAAGCTCACCCGGGACTGAGGGGACTGCCCAGCTCGACCTGCGAGGCCTCCAGGTACTGCGGCCCCAGGCGCGTGAGCACCTCCGCCACGTCCCGTCCGTCCCCCTCGATGCCGAGTGCGGCGAAGTTCCTGTCCCCGCGCGCCCCGAGCTGGAGGTCGACCACGTTCACTCCCCTTGAGGCGAGGGCCGAGAGCAGCACGAGGACCACTCCGGGCCTGTTCGCGTGCACGGCGATGATCATGTGCGGGGAGATCGGGATCGGCAGCCACACCCCGTCCACCTCCAACAGGTACGCGGGAGCCCTCTTGAGCGGCGGGAGAGCGATGCGCGTCTCTGGCTCGATGCGGAAAAAACGGTCCCCCGCCGTGCCCCGCACGAAGTCCACTGCCTCGCGGATCCTCTCGGGCCTGCCGCCGAGGGTGAGGAAGGCGGTGGCCGTGCCGTCCTCCAGGGAGTTGAGGTAGGCGGTCTCCACGTTGATCTCCTCGGAGGCGAGGGTGTTGAACAGGATCGCGAGGGTGCCGGGCTTGTCGGCGTGGTGCGAGAACAGGCAGCGGATCTCCCCTCCCCTGTAGGCGGGCATCCTGTCGGTGATCGTCACCGAGCGCTCATCCTTGCGCGCGCGCAGCGCGTGGAACGCCCCCAGCGTGGAAGACTCCGGGAAGACCCGCGCGAGACCGCGGAATCCGCCCCCGAAGGAGAGGCGTGGAATCTCGAGCCGTTTCTCCCTGTCGACCCTGTCGTTCAGTATTTCGATGCCGAGATTCAGGACCCGGAAGGCGGCCTCGCTGTCGACGGCGTCCTCCGCCTCCCCGCCGTGTGCCACGGCTCGCGCGGGATGCGCCTGCCGGTGGTGCGCGCCCGCGGAGGGCATCGCTTCCAGCGGTCGCTTCTCGGGCAGGCCGCGCGAGAAGGAGACGTAGTACCGGTAGCCCGCCTCCCGCACGGCCGCGAGGCCCTGTTCATAGTCCCGGCCCAGCTCATCGACGGCGTGGCAGTCGGAGCCGATCGCAACGGGGATGCCGAGCGCGGAAGCCCGCTTGAGGATCTCGGGGTGCGGGTAGATGCCGACACCCTTCCTGATGCCGGAGAGGTTCACGTCAAGGGCGAGGTTGCGCTCGGCGATCATTTCCAGAAGCGTGAAGAGTCTGCGGGACACGTCGTCGTCGGCGCCTTCGAGATCCGCGAGGCACGCGGGCAGCGGCGCGTAGAGCTTGGGCAGGTCGAGGTGGCCCACCACCGAGATGCTCTTCCAGCTCGCGTCGACCATCTCGATCAGCTCGTCGAAGTACGACGCCCACAGCTGCTCCACGCCGCCGCGCGCGCGCACGAGAGCCTCCGTCTCCGCGGCCGACCCGTCGTAGGGGATGCCGTCGGCGGCGAAGTGCACGGAGCTCACGACGAAATCGACGCCGTGCGCCTGGAAGAGCTTCGCCCTGTTCCACTCCCGGCCGAGGCCGGTCCCCAGCCATTCCAGCTCGACCCCGCAGCGAACGAGAATCCGACCCGCGTGCTTCCCGCGCAGGGCGGCGATGCGATCGGCGAAAGCGAAGTACGAGGCATCGCCGCGGATGAACTTGACGTCCGTCGCGCGCTCGCTCGCGTAGCGGAAGCGCGTGAGCCGGGGAGAGTGGATCACGAACGTGAGGGAAGGGAAGCCGAGGTCGGCCGCGCGCTCCACCACGGCGTCGAGGTCGTCGACGCCGTGCTTCACGTGATCGGCGCCCGTGCCGACGTGCACTCCGTGGGTCTCCCAGATGAAAGGCTGCCCGCGCACCATGGCGGGCAGTATAGCCGAAAAAGGTGGACGGTGAAGGGCCCGCCTCGGGGGGAGAGCCCTCCCAACCCTTGAAAGCCGCACCCGTTTTCTCTACCTTAGAGGCATGAACGCGAGAGAGATCATGGACAGGGTCGAGGCGATCATCGAGGCGCACAAGACAGGCCTTCTCGCGACCGTCGGCGACGACGGCGGTCCCCACGTGCGCTGGCTCACCCCTGCGCTGCTGCGCGGCAGGCCCGGCGCGATCTACGCCCTCACCGCCCCCCGCTTCGCGAAAGTGGAGCAGGCGCGCGCCCACCCGCTCGTGGAGTGGATGTTCCAGACCCCGGCGCTGGACGAGATCATCACCGTGCGCGGCAGGATGAACGTCGTGGACAATCCCTCGCTGCGGGCGGAGGCACTCGAGGTGATCGGCCCCCGGCTGCGGGCGTTCTGGAAGCTCGCCCACGACGAGCGGGACCTCGCCGTGCTCGAGACCGTGATCGAGCAGGCCACGCGCTACCTGCCCATGGAGGGCAGGAAGGATGTGGTGCGCTTCGGCGCGCTGGAGGGGGGACCGGCATGAGGCGCGAGAAGGACTGGCTTCGCCAGATGCTCCTCATCCGCCGCTTCGAGGAGAAAGCCGCGCAGATGTACGGCCTGCGGAAGATCGGCGGGTTCTGCCACCTCTACATCGGCCAGGAGGCGTCGGGTGTCGGGGCGATCTCCGCGCTGGACCTGTCGAAGGACTACGTCGTGGCCGCCTACCGTGACCATGGCTACGCCCTCGCCTGCGGGATGAGCCCATCCTCGCTGATGGCGGAGCTGTTCGGCAAGGCCACGGGCTGCTCGAAGGGCAAGGGCGGATCCATGCACTTCATCGACGCCGATAGGCACATGTTCGGCGGCAACGGGATCGTCGGCGCCCAGATCCCCATCGCGACCGGCGTGGCCCTGAAGTGCCGCTACCGCAGAGACGGCGGGGTCACCCTGTGCTGGTTCGGCGACGGGGCGATCCATCAGGGAGCGTTCCACGAGAGCCTCAACATGGCGCGGATCTGGAACCTCCCCATCGTCTACATTTGCGAGAACAACCAGTATGGGATGGGGACTGACTTCCGAAGGGTCTCGTCGGTGACCGATTTCGCCGCCATGGCCTCCGCGTATGGGATCCCCGGGAAACAGGTGAACGGCATGGACGTGCGCGAGGTCTCCCGCGAGACTTCCGAGGCTGTCGCCCGCGCGCGTTCGGAGTCGATGCCCGGCTTCCTCGAGATCAAGACCTACAGGTACCGCGGGCATTCGATGAGCGACCCCGCCAAGTACCGCACCCCCGAGGAGCTGGAGGCGTACAAGAAGCAGGACCCCATCCTGATCCTCAAGGACGCGCTGGGAGAGGCCGGGCAGATCACGGCCGAAGAGTATGCCGCCATGGACGCCGAAGCCAAGGCGCTCTGCGACGAGGCGGTTCGCTTCGCCGAGGGAAGCCCCGAGCCCGAGCCATCCGCGCTGTACGAGGACGTGCTGGCATGAGCATCATCACCTGCCGCGAAGCCCTGCGCGCCGCGATCGACGAGGAGATGGCCCGCGACGACTCCGTCATCCTCATGGGCGAGGAGGTGGGCGCGTACAACGGCGCCTACAAGGTCAGCCAGGGCCTGCTGGACACGTACGGACCCGAGAGGGTCATCGACACGCCGATCTCCGAGGAGGGATTCACCGGCATCGGCATTGGGGCCGCCATGGCGGGCCTGCGGCCGATCGTGGAGTGGATGACCTTCAACTTCGCCCTCCAGGCCATCGACCAGGTCGTGAACAACGCGGCGAAGATGCGCTACATGTCCGGCGGCCAGTTCCGCGTGCCCATCGTCTTCCGCGGCCCCAACGGTCCGGCCGAGTACCTCGGCTCGCAGCATTCCCAGGCCCTGCAGTCCCTGTTCGCCCACGTGCCGGGCTTGAAAGTCGTCGCCCCCGGCACGCCGGCAGACGCGAAGGGCCTCCTGAAATCGTCGATCAGGGACGACAATCCCGTGCTCTTCCTCGAGGCGGAGATGATGTACGGTTGGAAGGGAGAGGTGCCCGACGGCGAGCACCTGGTGCCGCTCGGCGCGGCGGAGGTGAAGAGGCAGGGGCGCGACGTGACGATCGTCGCGTTCTCCAAGCCTCTGAAGCTTGCCCTCGATGCCGCCGAGGCGCTCGCGGGGCTGGGCATCGAGGCCGAGGTCGTCGACCTGCGCACGATCCGTCCTCTGGACGAGGCGGCGATCTACGAGTCGGTGACGAAGACCAGCAGGTGCGTGGTCGTCGACGAGGCGTGGCCGTTCGCGAGCGTGGGATCGCACGTGGCGTGGCTCGTGTCGCACCACTGCTTCGACGAGCTGGATGCCCCCGTGGAGCTCGTGGCGGGCGAGGATGTGCCCATGCCGTACAACCATTCCCTCGAGCTCGCCGCTCAACCCTCGGTCCAGAAGATCGTGGAAGCCGTCAAGCGCGCGGCGTATATGTAGGAGGCGTCCGTGGCCGAGAAAGTCCTCATGATCGCCCTTTCCCCCACCATGGAGACCGGCACCGTCGTGCGGTGGCGGAAAAAGGAGGGCGAGCCGGTCAAGAGCGGAGACGTGATCTGCGAGGTGGAGACCGACAAGGCCACCATGGACTACGAGGCGAGCAACGAGGGGACTCTGCTCAAGATCGTCCTGGCAGAGGGCGGGCAGGCGAAGGTAGGCGATCTCATCGCGGTGCTCGGTTCGCCGGGCGAGGACATCTCTGGCCTGCTCGGCGCGCCCGCGCAAGCGTTGAACCCCCCTGCCCCGCCGGCGATCCTATCAGCCCCTCGAACGCAATCGATACCGCAATCCGGCAGGACCCGCAGCTCCCCCCTCGCCCGCAAGCTCGCCGAGGACAGGGGCATCGACCTCCGCGCTGTTGCGGGCAGCGGGCCCGGCGGGCGGATCGTGAGGCGCGACGTCGAGGCGCCCTCGGCCGCTCCCACTTTCGAAGCCGGCCCTGGCGACGAGGTCCTCCCCGTCTCGGGCATGCGAAAGATCATCGCAAAGCGCCTTTCCGAGTCCATGTTCTCCGCTCCCCACTACTACCTCACCGTGAGCGTCACGGCGGACGAGCTTCTGGGCATGCGCGCGAAGCTCAACGAGGGCAGGGAGAAAAAGGTCGCGCTGAACGCGATCCTGTTCGCGCTCGCAGGCCGCGCTCTCGCCCGGCACCCCCGGGTGAACTCCGCGTGGAACGGCGAAACGATCGTTCGCAGGGGGAGCGCGGACATCGGTCTCGCCGTCGCGCTTCCCGACGGGCTCGTCACCCCTGTTGTGCGCGACTGCGGGCGCAAGGGCATCCTCGCTATCGACGCGGAGCTCGCCGACCTCATCGCGCGCGCGCGCGCGGGCAAGCTGGCCCCATCGGAGTATGCGGGGGCCGGCTTCACGATCAGCAACCTCGGAAGCTTCGGCATCGACGAGTTCACAGCCATCATCAATCCGCCCGGCTCGGCGATCCTCGCCGTCGGCGCGGCGCGGAAGGAGCCCGTGGTCGAGAGCGGCGACGGCGGAGAAAGCATCGTCGTGCGCCAGCGCATGAAGATGACCCTCTCGTGCGACCATCGGGTGATCGACGGGGCGGTCGGCGCCGCGTTCCTGAGGGATCTCGCCGACATAGTTGAGAACCCCGCCCTCGGGCTGGCCTGAGGCCGGGCCACCCCTTCACTTTCGAACCCAGGGAGGCGCGCCATGGCAGGTTTTGATTACGACGTCGTCATCATCGGCTCGGGGCCCGGGGGGTACGTGGCGGCGATCCGCGCATCGCAGCTCGGACTCAAGGCAGCCGTGATCGAGCGCGACAGGGTGGGCGGCGTGTGCCTGAACATTGGGTGCATCCCCTCCAAGGCCCTCATCCACCAGGCGGAGCTCTTCAGGTCCATCCCCGGCCTGGAGGCCATGGGAATCGCGGTCGACAAGAGGGGGTTCGACTACAGCAAGGTCTTCGAGAAGTCGCGAAAAGCCGCGGACACGCTCTCGAAGGGCGTGCAGTTCCTGCTGAAGAAGAACAAGGTCGAGCTGATCGCCGGCGAGGCGGTTCTTTCGGGCGCCAACGAGGTGACCCTGAAGAGCGGAAAGAAGGTGAGCGGCCGTACAATAATCGTCGCCACCGGTTCTCGTCCCCGCGAGATCCCGGGCTTCCCCTTCGATGAGCAGCGAGTGCTATCGTCGACAGGCGCGCTCATGCTGGAGAAGCTGTCGAAGAGGATCCTGATCCTCGGCGCGGGCGCGATCGGCGTCGAGTTCAGCCACATCATGTCCAGCTTCGGCGTGGAGGTGCATCTCGTCGAGATGTTGGACAGGATCCTGCCGCTCGAAGATGCGGAGAGCGCGCAGGTGCTCGCGCGCAGCTTCCAGAAGCGCAGCATCACCATCTCGACCGGGACAAAGGCCCTCTCCCTGCAGAAGGGGCCGTCGAGCGTCAGCGTCGCGCTTG
>Ga0315291_10012602_pt1 | contig 10261 bp, 8 predicted proteins | sample YL17G12_20_MG_FD_203070 | JGI IMG/M metagenome (GOLD analysis project Ga0315291, IMG submission 203070) | Sediment microbial communities from Yellowstone Lake, YNP, Wyoming, USA - YL17G12_20 | ecosystem: Environmental > Aquatic > Freshwater > Lake > Sediment | place: USA: Wyoming | collected...
TAGTATCGATCTGCACATAACCCAGCTTTTCAATCACCTGTGCGGCACCTTCCTTACCGCTAGGCAGTTTTGATTTACCATCCAATAATTGGGAATGTAGAATTAATTTACGGGTAATTTCGGGGGTGATGTGTTGAATGGCCATAATTGTCGCACGGTTAATTGTATTCAATAACTGTTTCTTTAATCACATTAAATATGCATCTTCATCCAAAAGTAATTTATGATCGCAAAATCCCCTGACAGGAACAAGCGCGAGAAAAAATAATATATACATTCCGATACTGATATAATCCACGCGATGCCCCAAAACACTACTCAACCACCAAAACCAGCCCCGACCGGAAATCAGATCAATAAATTAATGCGCTATCTGGTCCATTATTGGAAGCAAATGGCGATTGCCGCCACTTCCCTGACCATTTGGAGTCTGATCGGACTGGCGCTGCCCTGGGCGATCCAGACTCTGGTGGATTCCTTTTTCATTACCCATAATTTAGCCCAGTTGGATAACATTACCTTTTGGCTGCTTATCCTTTTCTTAATTCAGGCAGTCATCGGATTTGTCCAGAATTATTTGCTTATTTATGTTGCCCAGCGTGTCATTGCTGACCTGCGTATGGATATCCAGGAGCATATGCTCTGGCTGCCACTGGGTTTTTTCTCCAACAGCCGAGTGGGCGAATTAGTCTCGCGAGTGACCAATGATGTGGCGGTCATCCAACAAGCACTCACGGAGGTCCCGATATCCATGTTGCGTCAGGTGGTCACTATTGTCGGCGGACTGGTCCTGATGTTGATTCTCAACTGGCAGATGACATTATTTGTATTTTTACTCGCGCCTTTCCTGGTTGTCACTGGTATAGCCTTCGGTCAGCGATTAGAACGGATTTCCGTACTGGTTCAGGACCGTCTGGCAACTGCCACTTCTGTGTTGGAAGAAGCTATCTCCGGTATCCGTGTGGTGAAATCCTTCACCAAGGAAAAATACGAACAAAAAAGATTTGCCGATAGGATCGAAGAGACCTTCCAAACAGTAATGAAACGTACACAGCTAAGGGCGGCATTCCTGCCCATTGTCAGCATGCTGGGTTTGTTCACGGTCATTGCCATCCTTTGGTTTGGCGGACGCCAGGTGATCATAGGCAACCTTACTCCAGGTAAACTTGTGTCCTTCCTGATTTATATGATGATGGTGGCTGCTCCTATCGGGGAGTTTGCCGGGCAATATTCTCAGCTTAAAGAAGCCAGCGGTGCTTCAACCCGAATTTTCGAAATCCTGGAAACTCGGGCTGAACCAGTGTCCAGTAAAAATCTAAAACCACTTCCAAGAGTAAATGGATATGTCAGCTTCAAAGACATTAATTTCAGCTATGAGCCCGGTGGTGAGTTGGTATTGAAGAACATTAATCTGGAAATCAAACCAGCTCAGATTGTAGCCATCGTTGGACCCAGTGGTGTTGGGAAGACAACCTTGGTAAATCTTATCCCGCGTTTCTTTGATCCTTCCAGCGGGCATATTGAGATTGATGGCATTAATATTAATGATGTGGATTTACGCAGCCTGCGTGCTCAGATTGGGTTGGTACCCCAGGAAACCTTCCTGTTTGGCGGAACGATCCGCGAAAATATTGCCTACGGCCGCCCCAATGCTAAAATGGTGGATATCGAGAGGGTAGCCAAAGCTGCCTATGCCCACAATTTCATTAAATCTCTACCGGATGGCTATGATACTGCTTCCGGGGAACGCGGCATAAAACTTTCCGCCGGGCAGCGGCAGAGAATAGCTATAGCTCGTGCTTTGTTAAAAGATCCGCGTATTCTTATTCTGGATGAGGCTACCTCAGCTTTGGATACGGAATCCGAACATGAAGTGCAGGATGCGTTGGATATCCTGATGAAAGGACGCACTACTTTTGTGATTGCCCACCGTCTTTCTACTATCCAGAATGCCGACCGTATATTGGTTTTGAATGAAGGCAAGATCATTGAGGATGGGAGCCACAAGGAATTAATGGCAAAAAGGCAGATGTATTATCGACTATGGTCATTACAATTTGCTGACAACCCCAACCATGAAAAAAAAAGGCAAAAGCAAAACAGCCCCCAAAAAGCAGAAATAAAAAAGCTTTCTTATTGATTAGGACAGATCTGCTACCCCACATATCGGTTGAATGATGCTATTAGGATAGTCATTAATGTCAATTTTTGAGCCGGATTTATTTAATCTTCCAGCCAGAAACCGCGATGCAATGGTTGAATATCGCGGGTGGTAATGAAAGCCCGATCATCGCTCTTGCAGATAATTTCCTGGACATTTTTCATATGCTTGCGCTGTACGCTGGTCTCCAATAAAGTCACGGCGCCATCTTTGCCCTGTGCCTGAATTTCTGTGACAGCATGGCCGTGTTTGCGCAGAGATTTGGCAATTTTTGCCCCGTGTTTGGAAGAAACCACGGTGATATGTACAAAGCCGAAAGCCAGACGTTCTTCAATAATCATTCCCACCAAACCGCCGGTTGCATAACCGACAGCATAAGCAAGAATGAAAAGCACGTTATTTAAATTGCTCAACACCGGACCCAGGGCGAGGATGAAGAGCAAAGATTCTAAAACACCCAGGATGTACGATATGAGTTTCATGCCGCGCATTACCGTAAGCATGCGCACAGTATCCATGGCAATATTCACTACCCGCAGGGTAAAAATAGCCAATGCCATCAACCAGATATTTGGGTTTTGAAAAGCCGTTAACAAATCAAACCTTCTTTCTCATTTTCCTTTAGGGCTCTCTTTTAATGCTGGAATATACATTCTGGTTAAATATTCTTTTAACATACGGCGAGTGCTGAATTGAGGAGCCAGGCTGCGGATGCATTCTTTGACTTTTGCCATCCAGGCAGCCGAATAATCGCCCATGGCATGCGTCTGATAGAACATGGGGATAATCTCATTTTCTAGCTGATCATAGAGGCTGGCAGCATCCATACGGTCCTGTTCCTGTGGATCACTGTAATCTTTTTCAGTACCAATTGCCCAGCCATTACGTCCGTTGTATCCTTCTGCAAACCAACCATCAAGAATGGACAGATTGAGTCCGCCATTTAGTGCAGCTTTCATACCGGAAGAGCCGCTGGCCTCATTGGGGCGCAATGGAGTATTTAACCAAACGTCCACTCCCTGCACCATATATCGGGCGATATTCATATCGTAATCTTCAATAAAGACCAGGCGGCCGCAGGTTTTCGGGTCCTTGGCATAGCGGTAAACCTTTTGGATAAGCAGCTTGCCGGGTTCATCCGCCGGGTGAGCTTTTCCAGCAAAGATGATCTGAACCGGCATCTGGTTATTGGTGATGATACGCAGCAAACGGTCATAATCACTAAAAATCAGACCGGAGCGTTTGTAGGTGGCAAAGCGCCTGGCAAAGCCAATGGTGAGCGAGTACGGATCCAGCATCACACCTTCCGCAATCACCTGCGCTGCGTGAATCTTGCCAGTTTGCCAGCGCTGACGGGTACGTTCGATGGTAAAGGTGATCAATTTTCGTTTAAGATGGCGGCGTACATTCCACAGCTCTTCATCAGGAATGCGATCGATATTAATCCAAAAATCCGGCTCATCAATATGCGCATACCAATCCTGCCCCAGATAACGCTCAAACAGCAAGCGCATGCGGCGTGCCAGCCAAGTGCCTGTATGCACGCCATTGGTGATGTGGCTGATAGGAATATCTTCCTCTTTATTTTCCGGCCAGAGAAATGCCCACATTTTCCGCGCTACCTGCCCATGCAATCTGGATACTCCGTTGGCATGGTTGGAAAGCTTAAGTGCTAAAACAGGCATGCTGAATGTTTCCCCCCAGGATTGTGCCTGTTTGCCGAGCTCAATAAACTGGTCACGGTTTAAACCCAGCTCCGACCAGACCCGTGGAAAATATTTGTCAACCAGCCAAAGGGGAAATTGGTCATTGCCTGCCGCAACTGGTGTGTGGGTGGTGAACACATTTGAATTGCACAATTGCTGTAAAGCGCTGTTAAAATCCATTCCTTGGGTAATCAGTTCCCGAACCCGTTCCAGAGTAAGGAAAGCAGAGTGGCCTTCGTTCATATGCCAGACATCAGGGTGATAACCCAACAAACGGAGTGCGCGTACTCCACCCAGCCCCAGCAGCATTTCCTGAGAGATGCGAATTTCCATATCATTAGTGTAAAGTTGTGAGGTTAAGTGGCGGTCTGCCGCAGAATTCTGTTCTACGTTGGAATCCAGCAGGTAAAGCGAATTGCGTCCGATTCGAATTTCCCAGATACGTGCAAATACGTCCCTGCCCGGTAATTCAACTGAAACCAGCAGAGGTTTCCCCTGGTCGTCCTTCAGTGAAATGATGGGTATTTCAGTAAAGTTGAAGTGGTAATGACGGGTCTCTTGCCAGCCGTCCTCGGTAATATCCTGGACGAAGTAGCCCTGGTGATAAATAAAGCCCATTCCGATCACCGGCATGCCCAGGTCACTGGATTCTTTCAGATGATCACCTGCCAGAATACCCAATCCGCCAGCATAAAATGGCATGGATTCATGCAGCCCAAATTCAAAGGAAAAATAAGCAATTTGTTTATCCAGCAATTCGGGGTAAGTACGTTTAAACCAGTTATCGCCATTCTTTAGGTATTCATCAAAGTTGTTCATGGCGTGTGAATAATCATCCAAATAATATTCATCGTTGGCTGCCTGATCCAGCTTGGCAGAATCCACCTGGTGTAAAAAGGCAATCGGGTTATGGTTTAAGGATTCCCACAATGGTCGGTCAATATAAGAGAAAAGGCGCTGGCCTTCAGGGTTCCATACCCACCACAGGTTGTACGCCAGTTCTTTGAGGCGTTCAACCTGTGGAGGCAGGTCATATTGGTTCGGATATTCCCGTTGATAATTCATTTTTTTGTGATCCTTTTGCTTTTTCATGGGGTCTGGGGAAAAGCGCAGGGATTATACTACGCCGTTCTTTAAGATTTTACAATAGATAAATATTGTAGAAATGCATCATGATTATCTTCTAGTAGATAATGCGTCATTTATGATTAGTGTAAACCCACAAGATATAATTAATCAGGTTCATTTATGAGGTTAGTTATATGGATAAAAAAATCCGTGTTCTTATTGCCAAGCCCGGTCTAGATGGACATGACCGTGGCGCCAAAGTGATCGCTCGCGCCTTTCGAGATGCAGGTATGGAGGTGATTTACACCGGCTTACGACAGACGCCAGAAATGATCGCCAATGCCGCCTTGCAGGAAGATGTGGATGTCGTCGGCCTTTCTATCCTTTCGGGTGCGCATATGTCTTTGGTTCCGCGCGTAATGGAATTATTAAAAACAAATAAACAGGACAAGGTTCTTGTTTTTGTGGGTGGTATCATCCCGGAAGAGGATGCGGTGGAATTGAAAAAACTGGGTGTAAGGGCGGTATATGGTCCCGGCACAGTTACCACCGCTGTCGTGGAGGATATCCAGAAGGCAATCAAATAATCATTTAAAAACATAATTATGTCTCTAATTAAGCAAATCCTCCAGGGGGATCAGTTGACGCTGGCACGAATTATCACCCAGGTTGAAAATGACACTGCTGAGGGTCACCGGGCGTTGGATGAACTTTTTCCATACACAGGCAGAGCCCATATTATCGGTATTACTGGACCGAGCGGGGCAGGAAAATCCACCCTGGTCAACTCTCTGGTGAAATTGTTACGTGAAAGAACAAAAGAAACCCGGATAGGAGTGATCGCTGTGGATCCCACCAGCCCGTTTACCGGAGGTGCGTTGCTTGGCGACCGGGTGCGCATGCGGGATATTTCAAATGATGAGCAGGTTTTTGTTCGATCAATGGCTACCCGCGGAGCTTTGGGTGGACTGACACGCACAGTACCAGCGGTAGTGCAGGTAATGGATGCAGCTGGTTATGATCCCATCCTGGTCGAGACAGTCGGTGCTGGACAGGCAGAAGTGGAGATCGCAAGCTTGGCGCACACCACGCTGGTTGTGGAAGCCCCGGGTCTGGGAGATGATGTGCAGGCCATCAAAGCCGGCATTTTAGAGATTGCGGATATTCTGGTAGTTAATAAAGCTGACTGGCTTGGTGCCGATGGTGTGGTGCAGATACTGCGGTCCATGCTGGAACTCGGTTATTCACAAAAACTCAATGGATCTTCTTCCCTTGAACCTGCCAATTGGATTCCACCCATCATTCCTACGGTTGCTACCGAAGAAAAAGGCATTCAGGAATTAATAGACGCTATTGTTAAACACAAATTGTTTATCCGGAAAAATGGAGATTGGTTGAAAAGGGATCGAAAACGTTTGGAAACTTGGTTGGAACAGCTTTTTGAGAATGAGTTGAGGTCACACTGGCGCAACGCAAGTGCGCATGAGAATTATGCAAACATCATCAATCTAATGGTATCTCGCAAGATTTCGCCTTACTTGGCCGTAAAGAAGCTGATTAAAGATTAATTTAATAAAATTGTTATGAATTAAAGGGTTAAATGTAAGCAAGAATGGGGGAAGTGAATTAAAATAAATAATCATCCGAATTATTTCTAAAAGGATTTATTGATCATGCAACGCATAGCCATTGGCAAGTTACGTGAACATCTCGGCGAAGAAGTGTGCATTCAGGGTTGGCTGCAAACCTTGCGCGACCAGAAGAAAATGCAGTTCCTGATCATCCGCGACCGCACCGGCCTGGTTCAGGTGGCTCATTACCGCCCTGACAATGAAGAACAGGGTATAAGAATATCCACCCTCACCACGGAAAGCGCACTGACTATTACCGGTAAGGTGGTGGATAATCCAATCGTCAAACTGGGGGGGCTGGAAATTCAACTTCAGTCGCTGACCTTAGAAAATTCAGCCGCCACGCCACTGCCCTTTGACCCCTTTGATAAAGAGAATTTACCTGCGATCGATTTCCGCATGGATTGGCGCTATCTGGATTTGCGCCGACCTGAAAACCTGTTGCTTTTCAATGTGCAAACCTCTTTGGAACAGGCGATGCGCGAATACTGGCTGCAAAATAATTTCCTGGAAATTCATTCCCCTAAGATCATGGGAAGCCCCAGTGAAAGCGGGGCAGAATTGTTTGAAGTTCTATACTTTGAACGTAAGGCATTCCTAGCTCAATCACCTCAGTTCTACAAACAAATGGCGATGGCAGCTGGATTTGAACGCGTGTTTGAGATTGGCCCGGTTTTCCGTGCGGATCCGTCCTTTACTTCGCGCCATATGACCGAATTCACCGGAATTGACATGGAAATGTCCTGGATTCAAACTCATGAAGATGTAATGGCATTCACCGAGCGCTGGCTCCAGTATGCTTACCAACGCGTGAAAGAGAAACACGGTGAGGAGATCAAATCTCTTTTTGGTTTGGAATTACTGGTGCCACAATTGCCCTTCCCGCGCCTCACTATGTCGCAAGCATATGAGATTCTCAAAGGCATTGGTTACAAGCTGCCACCCGAACGTAAGGGCGACTTGGACCCGGGTGGTGAGCGCGCCCTGGCAGATCATGTCAAACAGAAATATAACCACGATTTTGTATTTGTCATTGATTGGCCAATTGCAGTGCGCCCGTTTTATCACATGCGTCACCCTGATAAACCTGAACTCACCCGCAGCTTTGATTTACTGGCTAACGGTCTGGAGATCGCCACTGGTGCTCAGCGTGAACATCGTTATGATGTACTTCTCAAGCAAGCGCTGGAAAAAGGATTGACCCAGGAGAATACCCAGTATTACCTTGATTTTTTCAAATTTGGCTGCCCGCCCCATGGTGGTTTTGGACTGGGACTTTCCCGCCTGCTGGTTTCCATGCTTAATCTGGGTAACATCCGTGAAGCAGTTTATTTGTTCCGCGGTCCGAACCGGCTGAATCCATAAGGAGAAAAAATGTTGTACGGTAAGCGCATTCGCCTGCGCGCAATTGAAAGAGAAGACCTGACTCGCTTTGTGGCCTGGCTGAATGATCCTGAGGTACGGCGCAATTTGCAATTATTTCAACCGCTCAGTCTGGCTCAGGAAGAGGAATGGTTTAAAGAAATTCTACAGCGGTCGGAGGAAGAACAACCGCTGATGATCGAAATCAAAACCGCTGATGGCTGGCAGGCAGCAGGCAATGTGGGATTATTTGCAATCAGAAATGCAGACCGGGCAGCGGAAATTGGGATTTTTATCGGCGAAAAAATTTTCTGGGGACAGGGGTATGGCACAGAGGTAATGCGCTTAATGTTGAAACATGGATTCAAAGAGCTCAATTTAAATCGCATTTTTTTACGAGTATATGAAACCAACCTGCGTGGTATCCGCTTATATGAAAAAGCAGGCTTCAAACAGGAAGGCCGTCTGCGTCAGGACCGTTTTATGGACGGTAAATATATTGATGTAATATTGATGAGTGTTCTACGCTCTGAATGGAAAGAAGAAGAAAGTGGAGGTGAAAAATGGGTATAGGGACTACACATATTCATTCTGACCGCATGATGTATGGTGGGATTAAATTGTATGCAGGCACGGCCTGCCCGGAGCTGGCTGCCAGCATTGCTACTTACCTGGATGTGCCGCTGTGTGAACGCGATATTGTCACTTTCCCCAACGACAACCTGTTCGTAAAACTGCATTCCAGTGTGCGTGGTCAGGATTGTTATGTCATTCAGACCACTTCCATACCGGTGCATCGCAATCTGATGGAATTACTCATCCTTATCCAGACCTTGCGCCTGGATTCAGCAGCACGTGTGACCGCAGTTGCTCCCTATTTATGCTACTCACGTTCGGATAAAAAGGATCAACCTCGTGTGCCCATTACCGCCCGCCTGGTGGCGGATATGATCGAGGTAGCCGGCGCAGACCGCTATATGACCTTTGATTTGCATGCTGATCAGATCCAGGGATTTTTCTCAATCCCTGGGGATGTGCTGTATGCCTTTCATGTCCTCATTGATTATTTGGATACTCTTTGCGGCAAATTACATAAACCGGTGGTGGTCTCACCTGATTTGGGATTTGCTAAAAAATCGCGCAACTACGCCGAGCGCCTGGGTGTGCCGCTGGCTATCATTGAAAAGCGCCGTGCGTCGAATGACCCAACCACTAAAGCCCTGACTCTGATTGGGGATGTGGAAGACCATGACGTGATTCTTTTTGATGAAGAAGTGAGTACGGGCAGTACCATAGTCTCAGCGGTGAAAATCTGCAAGGAACATGGAGCGCGGGATGTGATTGTATTATTCATCCATCCGGTTCTTTCACCCAACGCTGCCGAGCGCATGGCTGCTCTGCCAGTCCGTGAATTTGTAACTACAGATACCATTCCCATTTCACCCGAAAAGAAGGCTAAATTTGGCGACCGGCTCAAGATTATTTCTGTAGCGTCGCTGTTGGGCGAGGTCATTCGCCGCGCTAACCAGGGTCGCAGTGTGGGTGAACTATTTAACGAATAGATCGATTGCTTGCTCGAGTACTAATTATTTATTAGCATAAGATCTTCTGATGAAAGGTTGATTATCCGCGTGCTGAAGTGAAATTATCAAACTTATAAAAAAATTAGAAATAATTTATTGGGTAATAAACCCCCAATTCTTATCGAAATCAAGCATCTGTATTCTTATTTAAATCCTTTAACTAATAACAAACTTATGAATTAATCCTCTGTCAGTTTAATTATTTGTGAAGATGATTAATTAAGATAAAAATAAACCATGCCAGAACTTCCTGAAGTTGAAACTTTAACCCGCGCACTCCATTGTGGAAAAAATGGGAGTTGTCCGATTGTAGGTAAAAAAGTGGCACAAACTCATTTACTTTGGAAACGGACTCTGGCTAATACCACAGAAAGAAAGCTGAATAAACGGTTAATGGGTCAAATCGTTCAATCTATTGGGCGGCGGGGGAAGTTTGTGGTCATCACTTTTAATCAGGAAACACTGCTTATTCACCTGCGCATGAGCGGTGATTTGCGGGTGGAGATAGCCAGCAATTCATTATTACAAAAGCACGACCGGCTTGTAATTGATTTCATGGATGGTTACCGTCTGGTATTTAATGACCCACGCAAGTTTGGGCGCACCTGGTTGACAGAAGATCCGCAGGAGATTTTGGGTAACCTTGGTTCAGAACCGCTTGATTCTCATTTGACTTACGCCCAATTTCATCAGAAGCTAAAGGGACGAAAACGCCAATTAAAATCTCTATTGCTTGACCAATCCTTTCTA
>Ga0315291_10012605_pt1 | contig 10260 bp, 8 predicted proteins | sample YL17G12_20_MG_FD_203070 | JGI IMG/M metagenome (GOLD analysis project Ga0315291, IMG submission 203070) | Sediment microbial communities from Yellowstone Lake, YNP, Wyoming, USA - YL17G12_20 | ecosystem: Environmental > Aquatic > Freshwater > Lake > Sediment | place: USA: Wyoming | collected...
CTCTGTACTCATAGTGGGGGATACGCTTCAGCGGCCGCGCGAGACCTGGGAAGGGTCTCGCGGGCCGCTAGTCCCCTCTATCTAAGAAACCGTGATTCGTGGTCCAGCCAAATGGGGCCACCTCTGCAGTCCCGTCACGAGGATCTCCACGAGGCGAACCCAATGGTCCCGCCGCCGCACGTGGGCCAGCTCGTGCAGGAGCAGCGCGTCTTGCGCCCGGGGGTCCAGCCGCGCAAACAGCTCGGCAGGCACCAGGATGCGGGTCTTGGCGCCCCATCCCCAAACGGTGGGCGGTATCTGGCCGGGCACATACCGAATCACCGGACACCGGCGCAACCCGATCGATTTGCAGAGCCTTGCCGCCCTGGCTGTGATCGACGGTGGGGCCGCCCGGGCCTCGCCCAGCAGCCCCGCAAACTGGCGGACGCGAATCCCCAGCACCAGGAAATAGGCCGCCGAACCCGCCAGCGACATGCCCAGACACCAGGCCAGCCAAGGCAGCGCCGGCAAGACGGCCGTCTCGGGCTCCTGCCAGGCCGCCTCATTCTCCGCTCGCGGCCCCGCCCACGTCGCCTCAGCCAGTTCGCCCGCAGGTATAATGACAAGGCTGGCAGCTTCCTCCGCAGGGCCCAGAGGGCACCCCGGCGCCGGCCGGACCGGGTCGGTCGTATGAAACGGTCGTATGGGAATCGTCACCAGAGGCGGCGCCAGCAGCTTCAGGAGCACCAGCAGCCAAAGGAAATGGGTCACGGCCGGGCGCCGCCAGATTTTGCTCCCGACGGCCACAAACAGGGCAAACGGCGCCGCCATCAGGGTGTTCTGCAGCATCACTTCCGCGATGGCATTCATCGCTCGCTCCACGAACCATCAGCGTTTCTTGCGCGACCAAGCTTCGCTCAGTGCCCGCCGCCCGGACAACTCGTCAATCAGGCTGCGCATCGACTCGCGATCGTCCCTGGAAATGCCCTTCGCGTGGACCAACGTCGTCAGCAAAGGCACCAGGGAACCGTCGCAGAGCTTGTCTGCCAGCGCCTGGAGCCGGTGGCCGAGAAACTCGTCCCGGCTGACCAGTGCGCGGAAACGATGAGCCCGCGTGCCGCGGTCGCGGGCCACGCAATCCTTGGCCTCCAGCCGCTCAAGCAACTTTTGGACGGTGGCGTATTGCGGTGCCGTGCCTTCCCGATACAAGGCGTCGGTGATCTGCCGAATCGTGGCGTTGCCGCGGTTCCAGATCTCCCGCAGGATGGCCAGCTCCGTATCGGTGACCGTTTCGAGCTTGGCTGTCATCAGATCCCCGGAGTCTAAGGCAGGCTGACTGACTTATTTTAGCTATCCGGCCCAGGCTGTCAATGGCTTCTTGCTCAGTTTCGTCCCGATTCCTGCCGCCGTGGATCTGGGAATTCGCCGCAACCATCCCGGAGTCCGGCGTGTATATCCGGTGTGGAGGTAGAGATCCGTGCACCCAGGCAGGGCCCGCCCGCTGCGGAAAACGTCGGGTGGCAGGGGCGTTCAACCGCTATCAACGTGCGTGCAAAGCACGCACCATACAGTAGGGTGGGTGCTTGCACCCCACGCGCCGTTCTCAGCTCGCCTGGCAGCGGCCAGCCATGAGGAGCCCACTGCCCTAAGATACCCACGATCCGAGGAGCCTCAAGAAACGCTTGACACGGGCGAATACTCGTCCAGAATGGAGTTCACGTCTCTGCGTAGGGGTTCGCCGATGCGGGAAAAAGGGGACAGGTCCAATTTGTGCGACGACCATGCAAGCATGGTGCCCGCCTTCAGGCCGTTCCGGCAAATTGGACCTGTCCCCTTTTTCCTCCCAGTCACCTAGCTTTTGGCCAAAGGAGTCTCTTCATGTCTCGCAGCTTGATCATCGCACTGGGCCTGGCACTGCCGGTCCTCTCAGCGCAAGGCGTGGCGGCGGGCGAACCGTTGCCTCCGGCCAGCCAATGGATCCCCCAAGATGCGATTCTGGCGATCGAAGTCTCCCGACCGAAGGCCCTGCTGGATGTGGCCCTCGACCCCAAGACGATTGAGGCCGTCACGGCGCTGCCGGCCTATCAGACCTTGGCGGCCCAGCCTGGGTTCAAGCAGTTTTCGGGCGTGGTCAAGTACCTGGAGACCATGGTGGGGAGCGATTGGAGCACGGGCCTGCGGAAACTCGTCGGGGGCGGCGTCACCTTCGCGGCAGCCCCCCAGGGCACGGTCTGGCTGATCGTCGAAACCGACGATCCGAAGATGCTGGAGCAATTGCACGAGATCTTTCTCAACTTCGCCCGGGACGAGGCCACCAAGCAAGGACAGCCGGGCAGGGTGGTTTCCACGCCATATCGCGGCGTGACCGGATGGACCTTCGGCGGAGACGAAGCGCATGCCGTCGTGGGCAACCGCCTGGTGTTGTCTAACAAGCCCGAGGGACTGAAGGCCGCGCTGGACCTTCGGGCCGACGCCGGGGGTGAGAGCCTGGCCTCGCTGCCGGCCTACCGGGCCGCCAAGCAATCGGCGGGCTCGGACGCCTGCGCCACCGCGTTTGTCAACGTGCAGGTCCTCAAGCAGCATCCCCCCATCCAGCAGGCCCTCACGCAGAACACCAACCCCCTGGCGGCACTGCTGTTTACCGGGGTCACAGAGTCCTTGCAGAAATCGACTTGGCTGGCACTGGGATTGAAGGTCGAGGGCAAGACGTTGGCGTTGCAGGCCGCGGTCGACGGCAAGGCGGGTGATCCATCCGGGCCGGCCGCCTTCGCCCTGCCCACCCAACCCGAAAAAGGTGTCCTGCCGAACCTGTCCGTCCCGCGCGGTATCGCCGGGCTGAGCTTCTACCGCGACCTCCACAAGTTCTACGCCGCGAAGGACGAGTTGTTCCCGGAGCGGACGTCCGGGCTGATCTTCTTCGAGAACATGATGGGGATCTTTTTCGGCGGTATGGATTTGACCGAAGAGGTACTGGGCCAGACCGAACCCGAGGTCCGGTTCGTGGTCGCCGAGCAGGCATACGATCGGGCGATCGGCACGCCGCAGTTGCGGCTGCCCGCCTTCGCGGCGATCTTCCGTCTGCGGGACCCCCAGAAATTCGGTGAGGTCGCCGAGGAGGCCTGGCAGAAGGCCATCGGCCTGGTCAACTTCACCCGCGGCCAGCAGGCCCAGCCGGGGCTGATCATCGACCGGCCGTCGTACGGCGACACCAAGCTCACCGTGGCCTACTTCAGAGCGCCCACGGAGGGAGACAGGCAGCAGATCGAACCGCGTTTCAACTTCCGGCCTACCCTGGCAAGAGTGGGCAACAGCCTGATCCTCAGCTCCACCGACGGACTGGCCAAGGACCTGGTCGACGCGGTGAAAAAGGAGATCGCCGACGCCGTCAAGCCGCTGGCCGCGGCCCACAGCCTGGTGGAGGTCAACGCCGTGCAGTTGGCTTCCGTCTTGGACGCCAACCGAGAGAACATGGTCCGCCAGAACATGCTCGAAAAGGGCAGCACCAAGGAGCAGGCCGAGGCGCAGATGGACCTGATCGTCACCATCGTCAAGCATCTGGGCCGGGCACGGCTCGACGTGGCAGCACGTGACGGCCAGCCCCAGGCAATCCTGCAGTTGAAACTGAACCTCCCGTGAGGGGTCAGGGGCCAGGGGTCAGGGGCCAGGGATCAGGGGCCAGGGATCAGGGATTAGCCCGCATTTCTCACCAACACCCGACGTCGGATCACAGGGTGCCACTGCTTCGCAGAAGCAGTGCGGGGCGGAATCCCTCGTCACTGCTTGCCTTCGTCAAGCAGTGGCACACTGTGGTGAAAAATGCGGGTTAGGGCCGAGGGGTGGCCACTTCAGTGGCCACTCTCTCGCGTGGGCCAAGCGATGAGGGCCGAGGATTGAGGGGTGGCGACTTCAGTCGCCACTACCTCCTGAGGTGCCAACAGCGAGGAGTGACCGATGAGCAGTGAGGGAGAAGTGATGAAGGCCGAGCGCCGACGGCTAGAAGACCAGCCGCAATCAGCCCGCAACGCTCAACCCTCAACCGGCAGGCCGCTCGATCCCGATTGGGCCTGGGCGCCCTACCAGCCGGACGACCGCCGGCCTTGGGACCTCCGCCGGGCGGGGCATCTCTACCGCCGCGCCGCCTTCGGGGCCGCCTGGGACCAGCTCCAGCAGGCCCTCTCCGACGGGCCGCAACGCACCGTCGACAGGCTGCTCCGCCCCGCGGCCGATCTCGCCGCCTTCAACCAGACCTACGACGACTACGAGGCCGCGGCTACCGGCTCCGGCTCGGCCGACGCCTTGCGGGCGTGGTGGTTGCGCCGGATGATCCACACCCCGCATCCACTGCTGGAGAAGATAACCCTCTTCTGGCACGGCCATTTCGCCGTCAGCGACGCGAAGGTCAAGAGCGCCCTGCTGATGCGCGACTACCTGCGACTGCTCCGCAGCCACGCCCTGGGCCGCTTCGAGCCGCTGCTCAACGCCGTCTCGCGCGACCCAGCCATGCTGCTGGGGCTCGATAGCCAGGCCAATCGCAAGGCCCTGCCCAACGAAAACTACGCCCGGGCACTGCTGGAGCACTTCAGCCTGGGCCCCGGCCACTATCGGGAAGAGGACGTCCGCGAGGCCGCCCGGGCGCTGACCGGCTGGTTCGTCCTGCAAGGCCGGCTCCGTTACATCGCCCGCGAGCACGACTCGGGCATGAAGAAGATCCTCGGCCAGGAGGGCGATTTCCAGAGCGAGGACGTGGTGCGGATCGTGCTGGCGCAACCGGCCACGCCGCGGCTGCTGGTCCGAAAGCTCTACCGCTGGCTGATCTCCGAGACCGACGAGCCCGGCGACCCGCTGATTGCGCCCCTGGCCGAGTCGCTGGCCAAAGACTACGACGTGGCCAAGCTGGTGGAGACCATACTCCGCTCGAACCTTTTCTTCTCGCCGGCGGCCTATCGCCAGCGGATCAAGGGCCCGGTGGAATTCGCCCTGGGGATCGTCAAAGGGCTGGAGGGGACTGTCTCGACCACGCAACTCGGCCAGGATCTGGCCGCCCTGGGCCAGAGCCTTTACTTTCCGCCGACGGTCAACGGCTGGCCGGGGGGCCGCCACTGGATCAACCCTTCCACCGTCCTCGGCCGCAGCAACCTGGCCCTGGCGCTGGTGGCGGGGTCAGAGCCCTACGGCGACAAGCTCAATCCCCTGGCAGTGGCCAAGAAGCACGGCCACTCCGCTCCCGAGTCCGCCGCCGGTTTCCTGCTCGACTTGTTCTTGCAGGGGGACGTGGGGCCCAATGTGCGTGAGACCTTGCTGGAGATGGCCGGACGGCCCACCGTACCACCCGGCGGTGACCCTTCACAGTGGCTTCGCCAGCTTACGCACGCCGTGCTCACCCTGCCCGAGTTCCAGTTGGCCTAAATGACCTTGCATGATTCCGGGAATTCACCAATGCGCAGAGTAAGCAGTGGCACCGGCGTCTCGCCGGTGTTCTCCGGCCACTATGTGCCCCCGCGGTTGTCTTCCACCGGCGAGACGCTGGTGCCACTTGCCTCCTTGAATCGTGCAAGTCCATTTAGCTTCGGGAGACGGAAATGTCCCAGACACGACGCGCTTTCTTGAAGACCTCGCTGGGCACCTCGGCCCTGATGTCGTTGGGTGCGGGCGTACCGAGTTGGCTGAGTCGCCCCACACTGGCCGCCCACCTACAAGAGAGCACCCGACAAGTGGGTGCCACACGCGGCAACGCCGGCGAGACGGTCCTGGTCGTGCTCCAGCTTGCCGGGGGCAATGACGGGCTGAACACCGTCGTCCCCTACGACGACGATGTCTACGCCCGCAACCGGCCTACCTTGCGCCTGCCGGCCGACAAGGTCCACAAGCTCGACTCGTCACTGGGACTGCACCCGCAGATGCCGGCCTTCAAGCGGCTCTACGAGGAAGGACATCTGAGCATCCTCCAGGGCGTGGGATGTCCCAGTCCCAGCGGCGACCACGCCGTCGCCATGCAGGACTGGCAGACGGCCCGCCCCCATCAGGCCCACTGCCAGACCGGCTGGCTGGGCCGGGCGGTCGACAATGCCTACAACCCGGGCGAGGTGAACGTGCCGGCCGTGTTCGTCGGGCAGATCCCGCGGCCCTTGACCCTGAACGCTCAGAACGTAGTGGTCCCCTCCTTGCGGTCGCTCGACGAATACGCCCTCCGTACCATGCCCGGCGCCGCAGGCGGCCAGGCCCACAAGCAGCGCCTGGCCGAGCTGGCCCAACTCCCTAGTGCCGCCGACGGGAGCCCGACGCTGGACTTCTTGCGGCACAGCAGCCTGGCGGCCTACGCTGCCAGCCAGCGGGTCGAGGCGGCGACCGCGGCCCAAGGCTCGGCCGGAGCTGCCGCGTACCCGCCCTTCCAGCTTGCCCACACGCTGAGGATCGTTGCCCAGCTTATTCGCGCCGAACTAGGGATCCGCATCTACTACACCGAGTTGGGTGGGAACGAGCCGGGCGGATTCGACACCCACGCCAACCAGCGCGACAACCACGGGGCCCTGCTCCGGCAGTTGTCCGAGTCCGTGGCCGCCTTTGTTGACGATCTGAAGCGGGACAGGCTGCTGGATCGGGTGCTGCTGATGACCTTCTCCGAGTTCGGTCGCACTGTCAAAGAAAACGGCCGCCGGGGCACCGACCACGGCTCGGCCGCCCCCCTGTTCTTGGCCGGCGGCAAGGTCAAAGGGGGCCTGGTCGGAGAACACCCCAACCTCAGCGACCTGGAAAACGGCGGCCAGAAGTTCCACACCGACTTCCGCCGCGTCTATGCCACCGCGCTGCAGCGCTGGCTAGGCTTCGACAGCCAGGGCGTCCTGGGCGAGGAGTTCCCGCCGCTGGACGTCTTGAATGCTGAAGGCTGAATCCTGAATAAGTGGCTCACTTGCGGCCGCGGTTCCGCCGAGCACAGGCGAGCAGAGCGAGAGCGCCGGCGCCCATGAGCATTGCCCACGTGCCCGGCTCGGGCGTGATCACGAAAGCCAGATCGAGCGGCGGACCCGTCACAAAGACCTCCAACCTCTGCCAGGACGGCGGTCCAATCGCAGGGGCGTAGTTGAAAACTGCGGCGTCATTCCAGTGATCCAGTGACGTTTTCCAGCCTAACGATGCAGTTGCCGGCTGCTCGTTATCTTCAATACGGCGAAATACCGTCAGGGCCAGCCAATAGATCTTGCCTTGCTCCTGGAAGAACGGATTGGGGATGTTGTCGAGATTCGCCTGGTAGATAGTATGATGGTCCTGCGGGAGAATCTCCGGGGTCTCGCGTGCCGGATCAAACCAGCCTTGGTCACCATTGCCCCATTGACCGATGCTGAACTGTCCCGGCGTAAAGAGGTGCTGCCAACGCCGTTCGCCCGGGATGCTATAGCCCGGTCCGCTCTGGGCGGCAGGGATGTCGTCAAAGATCTGGACAAGAAGGTCACCGGTCAGCGGCGCTAGATCTCCGCGCGAGGAGAGCCAGAAGTGGATGTCGGAGACGGGCCCACTTTGGATGCACTGCCAGTCGTCTGCCACGGCCAGTTGTGCCCCAAACCCATGAAGCGTGAAATTCGCGTCCCACCCTTGTGGGTCGGGCATCTGGGGAAAGTGCATCTTGTGACCGTCGCCGGGATTCCAGTCGGCCGCTGCCGGTGCGGCCAGGACCATCAAAACCCCAGTCACCATTAGTGCTGTCAGAACTTGCCTCATCTTGTGTTCTCCTGTGGATGGGGGGCGACGCGTCAAACTTGCACGCGGCGGAAGCGCCTCCTATCGGCAGGCGCCCCTTGGCCATGCGCAGACCAGCAATGCCACAGCGCCCACGCCCAACATGACGAGCGTCGAGGGTTCCGGGGTAACAACGTAGTTCCCGACCAGCAAGTCCGGCCCGTACTCCAGCCGCCGCGACTGCGGGTCCCCCGGATCGTCAAGGATGTACAGCGATCCGTAAATGGAATACGTGCCGGGCGACAGCGGTCCGAATTTCCCGCTGAGCAACCACGGCGTGATCACGGTAAGGTACCCTGCCACGTGATCTACACTGACGTCGACCCTGTCTCCCAGGATCGCGTGTCCAATCACGTCGGGCACTCCGTCGTCGGGCCAGTCGCCGGAGAGTGTGATGGACCCAACTCTTGCCGCATCGGGAGGCGTCACCGTGACATCGGGCGGCGGCCACCACCAAGGCGTCCAAGGTGGTTCGCCCGCCTGCACCTGCCCCACGCCAAACATCAGCAGCACCACAGCCACTAAACCGAAGCGTCCCATGGCACACCCCCCCTTTCGCCCCAATACCGGTTGGCCAGCGACCCTGATCCCTTTCATAACAGACCCAGTGCCGGCACGTCAATGACCCGGGGCGGGGGTGTCTGGCAGATTTTCCTGGCGGATGAATGCGTGGCTGGCGGTCAGCCGCGGGCTGCCCCCGGCACGGTCGCACCGACGCCAACAAGGAACCGCGTGCAGCGGGCCGGTTATGCACCGGACCTGTCAAGTCGCTCGGCTGTCTCCAGGTCCGCGTTGCCCAGGGCCTCGTCACCGTGGGCGTAGTGGGCGGCCAGCCGGCTGTAGTAGGCCAGGGACCGCCGGGGGTCGATCTGGATCGCTTCGGTAAAGGCGGCGATGGCCTCGTCAAACTCCCCCCGCACGAAGAACGCGTTTCCGCGGTTTAGGGCCTCCAGGTATTCTTCCGCGTCGGTCGGCAGCGGCTCGAGCTGGCTCATGGTTCACCTGCAAGACACCAGGGACGAAGCGGACACCATCCCCATAGTCTATCCGCCGCCGTCCGAGACGGTAGGCGTTCCGGCCCGGCGCCGCACGCGGCCTCCCCAGGCGGCCTCCCCAGGCGGCTTACCCGGCCAGCAGCGCCTGCCGGCCCCGGCGGAACCGGTGTCGAAAACCGGCCGGCCAGGCGGTGGCCCCAGGACCTCGGGTCTTGCTGACGCTGGCCTCATACCCCGCGTCTTGCAGCCGATCCGGCCGACTGCTAGATTGCCATCACATTCGCTGATCTCCGGCCCCGACAGAGTAGCTTTCCGCGACAAGGAGGGGCATGACGAAGAATCCAGGCAGCCCAGTCACCAGCGGGTCGTCTTACGGGCCCGCAAGCTCGATCTCCACCACCTTGCTGCAACTGGTCAAGGCCCGCGACCAAGCAGGTTGGCAACGGTTCGTAGCCGTCTATGGGCCAATGGTCTACGCATGGTGCCGACGATGGGAAGTACCTGCCGAGGACGCCCCTGACGTGGTTCAGGAGGTGTTCCGCGCGGTGTGGCAGAACGTGGCCAGGTTTCGGCGATCCCAGCCGGGCGACACGCTGGCCCAGTACAGTTGGGTGGGGCTGGGGACCATGGTCATCGAGGATTTCCAGCAGCCCGACGTGAAGCTCGATTACTTCGGCGGCACCTCGGGCAGCTACGCCGGCTTCGACCGTTTTGATCGCGTGATCGATCAGAAGTGGTACGACTACGGGGCCTCGGCCGTCCGCGACCGCTACGCCTACGGCTACGATCGGGCCTCGAACCGGCTGTACCGGGAAAACACCGGCCCCTCGGGCAAGGACGAGTTGTACGGTTACGACGGGATGTATCAACTCTACCTGTTCTATCGCGGCGATCTCAACGCCGGCAAGACGGGCCTGGAGAGCGCGGAGGCCTGGGGGGAGAGTTTCTGGTTCGACCCGACGGGCAACTGGACGCTGTACAGCCAATCCACCTTGGGTGATACGCTGCTGTTCCAGCCGCGGACCCAGAACAAGGCCAACGAAACCACCGAGATCAGCACGCTGGGGATCGGGCTGGACTGGGCCGATCCCGTGCACGACAAGGCCGGCAACATGACCACCGTGCCCAAGCCGTCGAGCCTGGCCAACGGGCTGACGCTGAAATACGACGGCTGGAACCGGCTGGTCGAGGTCAAGGATGGGCAGACCGTGGTGGGCAAGTATGAGTTTGACGGGCTGAATCGCCGCGTGAAGAAGCAGACCGACAGCCAGAGCCCGGCGAGTCCCAACGGGATCGACCGCTACGAGCATTTGTTCTACAATTCTGCCTGGCAAATCCTGGAGACCCGCGATACGACCACGGAGAACGACCAGCCCGAAGGCCTCCAGCCCGATTACCAATACGTCTGGTCGGCCCGGTACATCGACGCGCCGGTGCTGCGGGACAAGAACAGCGACACGGACGGGCTGTGCGACGATCAGCGGCTCTATTTCCTGACCGACGCCAACTTCAACGTGACCACGCTTACCGACACGGGCGGCGACGCGGTGGAGCG
>Ga0315291_10012606_pt1 | contig 10259 bp, 12 predicted proteins | sample YL17G12_20_MG_FD_203070 | JGI IMG/M metagenome (GOLD analysis project Ga0315291, IMG submission 203070) | Sediment microbial communities from Yellowstone Lake, YNP, Wyoming, USA - YL17G12_20 | ecosystem: Environmental > Aquatic > Freshwater > Lake > Sediment | place: USA: Wyoming | collected...
GTTGCCGCGCGACGTACACGATCCCTGCCTTGTACCCATTCATCAGCGCCTTCATCGCATCAGCGGGGATCTGAAGTTTGATCATCAAAAACCACCACGCTATTAGTCAACGTAGTTAACCTCATATCGTACGTAACCATAGAGGGGAATATAAAGTTATCCTTAAATCTAAGTTAACGACACATAATAGCCGAGAAAGTATGAACCGCACCAGCGAAGCAGAGATCGTTCGTCAACTGAGAAAGCATCCCCTCACCGTGAGAGCTCTCGACCTGTTGCTGTCGCAGAACGCGCCCCTACACCTACAGGAAATCGCCCAAAACTTGGGCGTGCATAAGGTCAGCGCGCACCGCACCATGAGCGGACTGACCAGTCTGAAGCTTGTCAAAGTACAGGAAGGATCTGATGCTAGGTATCGATATTTCACAATCCCGGAATCAAAGAAACATGATGTCAAACAATTGATCTCAGCGACAAAGCAGGCAAGCCACATTCCCATAGGACGAGCACTACTCTCCGTGGGCTCGGCAGTCCAAGATCAGGTCACGCAAGGACTAAGCGCAAATGGTTTCACGGTTAAGTCGGCTAGTGCAACGGCTCCCTACGACGTTTTGATTCAAACTGACAAAGCAACAGTCGGATTAGACATCAAGATCGTCACAGGAAATCTCTCCGACAGGAGATTCAACGAGATCGTCGGGCGCATAATCACATCTGTCGTACAACTGAGTCGACGGCAGACGTTCCTAGTGGTTGTTCTGATTGGACTGGACGACGACGAGCTTGTTGAAACGGGTCGACGCTTGGAAACTCAGCTGCATGATGGCTTTGGTCTAGACGTGAAATTCTTGTGGGTCCCCGTTCAACCTCTAGACCTCGATTCAATAACTGTCCGCAAGACCGTTGTCGAACCAATCATCAAAATCCTCGACCAGTGGCGCTTGAGGTGACCCCTCCTAGAATCGTAAGACGATCTTCCGCGGGGCCGGTGGGATACGGCCCCCGATTCTGGTGGGGCCAATTCTATCCCCCACCCCCAGGCGTAGGGGAAAGGGAGTATCGGCTGATCGAAGACCTGTGTCTCTCGCCGTCCAAATCGAAGCATTACCTGTAGCCATCGTCGTTCACGTCTCAGTATCGGATAGAATTGTGTGGAACGGGACCGGTGAGACACGAACCTACCCAATCGAATTCCAGGGGTTCGCCAAACGGAGAGTCTTGGAAGGTAGATTCCACATAATTGCAGGACGCTAAGCACTTCTCAGCTGCCATTTTCAACCGGAAAACCCGTGTTGCTTGTGCTCTCGGCAAGGAAGTCGTCAATTACTAAGGTCGTTTCAGATGAAAGAATGCTCTTTCTTTAAAAGACAAGGCGTCGACCGACCGTGCCTATAAAGTCAAAACTGCGCTCAACTATAGCTATTGGGATCCGAATGGTCGCGGACTTGGGCACTTCGACCCCGAGAAATGGCTCAACTAGGCATCGTTGATGGCAAGGCGCTCTCAAGAACTCGGAGAGAGAACGTTCCCGTGGTCTATGTACTGCTTAGTTCACAAATCCCGTCTCAGCACAGAAATCTCTAGTACAGTGATCCCTGCAGTTTGTGGGGTCTACTCAGGAAACATCATGATGGTCGAGCAAGAACTTTCATGCAGCACGTTTTCCTGGGATAACAGCAACAATCGGATTTCCATGAAGAGTCTCAAATCCCCTTGACTCCCCTACATTCCAGCTACGTGGCGTTACGAGACTACTGCCTGCTGTTCCATTTGGGAGTCTCATTCCGCTCGTTTCTCCAGGAGTAGCAGAAGGATTGTTTATGACGCAACGACCGCGAGTTCTGCCTGTTTAACGCCCTTCCTGATGCGCAGTTTGTTTGCCAGTTCTCTGATTTTGGGACCGTCGCCTTTCACCACCATGACTTCGAGGCATTCTCGTTTTGTCAGGTGGACGTGCGTGGTTGAGCAGATGATTGAGGAGTATTGATGTTCCGTGTCGGTGAGGTACTCCTCCAGACCTCTGAAGTCGTGGTCGTATACGAGGGTGAGTACTCCGGTCTTCTCTCCTTTCTGTTCACTGAGCCACCTGCTCTTGACAATGAGGGATTCCACGGCGTCTTGAATTGCCTTCGACCGACTGGGGTAGCCTACTGCGGTCACGACTTGATCAAGTTCACCCAGCATCCCGCTGGGCAATGCGACTCCCAACCTGACGATCGGCACGTGCGTATCTCCTGAGCGGAACCTTACCGATGACAAAGCTTTAAGGCATGGTGTTACTTCTGTGTCAGAAGGTGTTACTCCCATTGGCGGGACTTGGCACACGTGGAGTGACGGCGGTAGCTGTCTGCGCAGCTCTGTGGGCGGTTCTGAACGCGTTCATCTCTCCTTTCTTTTGGCAGCTGACGCAGATGCCTTTCCTCTGTGACCTCCTCGCGTTCGCTGCGCTGATGTTGGTGGTCTGGTGGACCAGAAGGTTCGGTGCCGCGGCGCTGACCGGCGTAGCCTTCGGGGTGCTCTCGTTCGTATTGCGACCTGGAGCTTTCTTCAACTCCTCTTTCATTGTTGCTGCAATTGCATTCGACCTTCTTACGCGGGCCGTCGGCTACAACCGAATGTTCAACAAGCCCCTTGTCGGTTCGATCGCAGCGGTGCTGATATCAACCGCGTGCGCGGCACTGGCAGGGCTCATAATTGGAGCCCTCTTCATGAGCTTCGCGACTTTCCCAGCAATTCTCACTTTTGCCGGTCTTCATGCCATTGGTGGCCTGATCGGAGGACTTGTCGGAGCTGGGATAATTGCAACTCTCAAAGCAAGGAGGATCGAGCCAGGTGCCGTCAGAGGCTGATCGACAGAGCAAATCCGCCAATCCAGAGCACCTCGCTCTTAGCACGGAAGACTTCGCATGCCTACTGGAGAAGGCCGGAGATTTCCATGGGCATCTGGGGCCGTTCCTTGTGGTAGGTGTGAGAGCTGGCCTAAGAGGTCTCAGAGAACTTCAAGCCAGAAAGGAGAACTTGGACGTGTCTGCAAAGGCCCGGCTGACATACTCGGTGCCGTACTCCTGCATCCTGGACGGAATTCAGGTGGCAACCGGATGCACAATTGGAAACACACGACTGACATACGAGGACTCCTCGAATCCAATGATTCTATTCCGGAACAAGGCAGGGAGAGCGGTCGCTGTTTCGATTCTGCCAGAAGCCATTGATGAATTGATGCGACAGCTGGCGAAAGACGCTTCTTCAGATGAGGCGGCCTACAAAGCGGCTGCCATGGCCGATGAAGAATTATTCAAGGTCGCTCCGGTCTAGCGGTTGCACCTCTCCAGGGAATGCCCAGCTGGACCTCGACAACCCGGACTATGGGGGGTAGATTCACCGACGTAACCGTATAGGCCGCAAGGAGCCCTGACACGATACCCGACCCAACGATTGTGTGGACGAGATTCCGAGCACCGAAAGCAAAAAATACGAGCAATCGTACTTCTTCACCCTCATGACACGAGTTTCCCCCACCGTCGAGGAACTCCTGGAGGAGGTGCACAGGCTGGAGGAGAGAGATGGGGCTGCGAGGACGAAGGTGCTTGGGAGTAGACTCCATGTCACCCTAGGAACCGTCACCAACAATCTGACCAGACTTCAGAAGCTTGGGCTTGTCAAGCGCGAGAGATACAGGGGCACACGACTAACCGGCGAGGGCCGCAAGATAGCAACAAGCGTTCTGAGAAGACACCGACTGCTCGAGCGTCTCCTGACAGATGTGCTGCACGTTGGCTGGAGCAAGTCCCATTATGCTGCATGCAAGCTGGAACATTGCGTCGACGACGAGATAACGGACGCAATGGAAAACGTCCTTGCGCATCCGAAGACGTGCCCGCACGGTAACGCAATACCTACGAGGTCTGGTAGGATTGTCAGCCAAGCATCAACGCGGCTGACTACCATCCCTCCTTGTGAGGCCGGGACCGTAGTCAGAGTACTAGATGAGGAAGAGGACGGTGCCTTGGCGTACTTGGAGTCCATCGGCCTCACTCCAGGTGCCGACTTCACGGTAGAAGGTCACGTACCTTTCGACGGAGCCGTCAACCTGACTCTCGGACACTCCAAAGTCACAGTCAGCAAGAGGGCGGCATCTTTCGTGGTCGTCAAGAAGCGAAGCCAGGTGAGGGCCAATGCCCGAAGAAACTGATATTCTCGAACTACTCGAAGTGGCAGGGGTTCTCAGTCCAAGAGAAAGGCCAGCGCAAGTCATCGAGATAGCCAGCCGCATGCATCGAACACTTGACCTGACCCGACAGCTGATTGACGCCGCGCTCCAGCGCGGGCTTGTGTTGAAGACAGAGAACGGTGTGAGGCTCACCGAAGAGGGAGAAGCCCTCGTCAGGAAGCACCGGGAAGAGTACGTGCATCGAACCTATGTTCATGGGAGGTCATTGGCGGACCGGATAAGAGGTGTTCTTGAGGGACGAGTCACAGACTGGCACGGACACTGGCACCGACATGGATTCGACGATGAATCGATTCACGACTTCTACAGGAGCATGGAGAACCTTCAGGGTCGCATAGAGGATGCGGTCTCGCTTGCCGATCTTCCTCAAGGCGAGAAGTGCACGGTTGTCCTTGCTGCCGGTGGCCGCGGAATGGTTCGCCGACTCGCCGAGATGGGACTGACACCCGGAACCGAAGTGAGGGTCGTGAGGAGCGCCCCAATGCATGGCCCCATCGAAGTCTCTGTTCGCGGCGTCTCCCTTGCGCTTGGCCGAGGAATCGCTGTGAGGGTGCTCGTCAAACGACTACGCAATAGCGAATCATCAACCAATGCCTGAGATGTGAGCGATGCAAGCCAAACGACAACTCACAGTCTGTCTAGCGGGAAATGCCAACGTAGGGAAATCGGCAATATTCAACCAACTCACCGGACTCAACCAGACAATCGGAAACTGGCCGGGAAAAACTGTTGAACGCGCAGAGGGGACGCTCCACTTCAAAGGCTACACCATACGAGTCATCGACCTACCCGGAACGTATTCCATGTCAGCGTACTCGATGGAGGAAGTGGTCTCACGTGACTACATAGCCGGCGAGCGGCCCGACGTGGTCGTGAACGTGGTTGACGCTTCAGCCTTGGAACGTAACCTCTACCTAACGATTCAGCTCTTGGAACTGAATCCGCCTCTGGTCATAGCGCTGAACCAGGTCGACTTCGCCGCCAAGAAGGGAATCACCGTCGACGCCAATAAGCTGTCCGGGATGCTTGGCGTGCCGGTGGTGGCAACAGTTGCTACAACAGGCGTTGGAATGCAGGAGCTTCTCTCAAAGGTAGTTGAGGTTGCCGAGAAAGCAACGAGGTCGACGTACATCAAGTACGGTCAAGAGATAGAGAGCAGCATCGAAAAGCTGGAGGTTTCGGTCAGAACCGGCCTGTCGCGACTCTCTTCGCGCTATCCCCCACGGTGGATCGCAACTAAGCTTCTTGAGCGGGACGAGGATGTCTTCAAAAAGGTAGAACTCGACAAAGGAGACGCGATCATCTTTCAGGCTACTGAGATAGCTGAGCAGATTGAGCAAATACATGGCGAGCCCTCGTCCGTCGTGATGGCGTCCGAGAGGTATTCGCTTGCCAGTCGAATAGCGGGAACCTCTGTGAGGATCATTTCGCCTCCCCGAGTCGACATGAGTCAGAGATTGGACGCGGTAACCGCGCACAAGATCTTCGGCTACCCTGTTCTTGCTGGAGTGGTTGCGAGTGTGTTTTCGATTGTGTTCGTTGCCGGGAACGCGATGATCGGCGTCCTTGAGGGTCTGTTCGACCTTGTCCTTGTTCCAGCCACCCAGACGTTTCTTTCGAGGGCATTGCCTCCCGTCGTGGTGCAGTTGATCTCTGGGGGAGTCGTGTGGGGGATAGGTGCTGCGGTGACTATAGTCCTTCCATACATCGTTCCCTTCTACGTTCTCTTGGGGATTCTGGAGGATAGCGGATATCTGCCGAGAGCAGCTTTCTTGATGGATAATGTGATGCATAAGATCGGACTGCACGGCAAGGCCTTCATACCGCTGCTTCTCGGATTCGGCTGCAATGTGCCCGCCTGCGTCGGCTGCCGAATCATGGAGACCGACCGCGAACGCTTTCTCGCTGGTTTCGTGGTGACGCTGATTCCATGCGCCGCGAGAACGGTCATAATCCTAGGCCTGGTTGGTCGATACCTTGGCATGGCGGCTGCGTTGGCGCTGTACCTGTTCGATCTTTCTCTGGTGTTCCTGCTCGGAAGAGTTGCTTTCAAGATCCTGCCTGGTGAGCCGGTCGGACTGATAATGGAGATGCCACCATATAGGATGCCAGTAGTGAGGTCAATTCTGAAGAAGACTTGGGCGAGAACGAAGGATTTTGTTTATGTGGCCCTTCCTTTCATCGTGGGGGGCAGCGTTGTCCTGCAGTTTCTGTCCGTGACTGGTTTGATTTCCACAGTTGCTGATTTTATGAGTCCGTTGACGACTTCTTGGCTTGGCCTCCCATCAATTGCAGGAATACCTCTGGTCTTTGGAGTCCTCAGGAAAGAACTTACTCTGGTCCTGCTTGCACATTTGGCAGGCACGTTCGATTTCAGTAGTATCCTGACACCGGTCCAGATGGTCGTCTTTGCGATAATCACAATGATCTATATTCCATGCGTTGCAACGATCGCCGCGCTTGCACGGGAGTTCGGCGCCAAGAGGGCCGCCGTCGTCGCAGTTCTCGATTCGGTCCTTGCGATACTCGTTGGCGGCCTCGCCTACCACATACTGTTGTTCGCGGTTTGATCACACTGCAATGGGAGGAGCGCAGGCCTAGAAGCCAATGAATCAAGCCAGGCTTCAGTTGGAGAACCAGAGAAGCAAGCTCCTGATCTTTCTTGTTGCCTGCTTGGGTGCCAACCCGTGCCAACATCATAGATGCCCGCTCAGCATAACACACCGTCCCGCCGACGACTACATGGTACTGGACTGAGGGTCTGCAATGTCGAATCCAATCCGTCAAAATGTTCGGTCTTGGTGTGAGGGTGTAGGCCGCAAGTCCAGGGATGGCTCGTACCATGAGCTAGACACCGGCACACGTTCTCATCACTATCAGGGAACCTCAGGATACACACGAATCAGTGAGCACCATTTCTACTGAAGACGAAAAGAACAAAGCGCGTTTTCCAGTGGAACCGACCAGAACACTGTACCCAAATGGCGAACAGCGCGATTCGGACGCAGAAGCTTAATGTGAATATGCATTCAATACTTCTTGGGCGTTTATGATAAGAAGCATAGAGGAATGGGAACGCATCGCAGCTAACGGGCAGCTTGACTTGTGGACGTTGGCCCGGGACGAGGTTGAGCACTGCCATGGATTCTGCTGGACGTGCGTTAGACGATGGTGTCCCTGGAATGAAACTCCGCCAATCCGGCGCCGGTGACAGCATGAATGCACCGTCGGCCTCGGAAGACTACTTCCTGTCCATGCAAACGCGTAGTATTTTCACTGGACAGAATATCTAACATCTCGTTCTGGCAAACGCGAAGAAAATCACGGTGTTAGTGGCTTAGGCCCGTCGACGACCTTGTCTCGCTCGTCTCTTGATGACATATTCTCCTCCTTCAATCTTGATGGCTTTGCCTCGAACCAGGGCGTCCGCGATCTTCTTGTGCGCGGACTCTAGGATCCGATGGAAAGTGGGCTGCGACACATTCATCGTGGCAGCGGCTTCTTCTTGGTCGAGTCCTTCCAAGTCCTTCAACCTCACGGACTCAAGTTCTTCAACTGCCAAGCTGACTCTTTCAAGCACCATCAGTGGGATTCCTCTTGGTTTGAAGTAAGTGACCGACGGCTCGCGGCAGACCCACCTACACTTCTTCGGCCTAGGCACTTGTCCAACGCCTACTTCTGCATATACGCCCGTCGAGATAGGGATAACTGATATCCTTGATTCTTAGCATTCGAGGAGCCCAAGCTGCGAGTACCCTTCTCTGGATACGTGCACGATCACCCCCCTCGTATGGAAACGCATGCAAGCGGGTAGTTCAGGTCCGCGCTTGACTCCCCAGATCAGACCCATCAACACCAGTGCTGCGATGACGCCGAACGCAATACCCAGAGTAGCTCCGTGACCCTCGCCATGCGCACAGACTTCGGGTACGAGCCCATCGAGAGTAATGTAGACCATTGCGCTGGCAGCCAGGCCGAAGAGAATGCCAAGGTCATTTGCCCGACATCTTGCAGCAACAAGAGCGCCACGGCTGCACCGCCTAGGATTCGGCAGGGCCAGAAAGCAAGGGTATCAAAAACATATTGAACATGCCGAAGCCTGGTTCCCTCAGTGGAATCGCGGTTACTATGTACCTCCCGCCCGCCCCCAGGGTAGTGCGGCAACCATGACCGCCGCCAACACGCCTTTCCTGTCTTGACCTCTTACTCTGCGGACGGCTATAGTAACAAGAGCAAGTGTAACAGCTATCCATCCAGAGCCAGATAGGGGAGAACACCGTCTGGAATATGTATGTGCGCTCAGTCTCCCTGCATTGGCGTCGGCGGTTCTTACGCTTCGAAGGTTTTGTCTATCTTTTTCACGATTTCCATGAATGCTACTGCTGCAGGAGAGTCGGAGTGCTGAATTATGAAGGGGGTGCCCACGTCAGAATCCTCACAGATTCTTGGGTCGAGAGGTATTTTGCCCAGGAACGGAACTCCTAGTTGCTCTGCAATCTTCTGTCCTCCTCCGGTCCTGAAGATGCTGGTCTCTGTGCCGCACTTGGGGCAGACGAAACCACTCATGTTCTCAACGATTCCCAGAACCGGCGCGTTCAGCTTGCGTGTGAATGTGACGGCCTTCTTGACGACTATCTGCGAAACCTCTGACGGGATAGTGACTATCACCACTCCTCCGATGCTGGGGATGGACTGCATTATTGTGAGAGCTTCGTCTCCGGTGCCCGGAGGAAGGTCGACGACAAGGAAATCAAGATCTCCCCATACGACATCTGCCAGGAACTGCTTTATGGCCATGGATTTCAGTGGTCCACGCCAAATGACAGGCGTGTCATCACTTGCAAGAAGAAAGTCCATCGAGACGATTCTCATATCGAGAGGACCGATGGCTGGAAAGAGCCCGGGCAGCCCCACATCCAGTCTTTGACCTCTCACTCCCAACATCTTGGGAATGCTCGGACCTGTGATATCGGCATCGAGAATTCCCACTCTTCCGGCGGGTTCTCTCCTTGCCAATGCCATGCCTAGGTTTGCCGTGACGGTGCTCTTGCCCACGCCGCCCTTGCCGCTGAGCACGACTATCTTGTGTTTGATCCTGCCCATTGACGCCTTGAGCCGGCGCTCCTGCTCCTCCCTTTCCGCGCTGCGATCTCGCGAATCTTGGTGCATCCCCGTCGATCTCCGACTGTTATCTATTGCCTCGGTACTCATGTCCTTCCGCCCGAAAAGCAGTTAAGGAATAAGTATTCATAAGTCTTTCATAGGCGGCTACGAGTGTGGAGATCAAAAAACAAGAACAACCTCCTAAGTGGATGTGGATGGGTGTAGAGGATGAGAAGCCCCGGCCGTAGGAAAGAAACCTGGATCTGTCCTCATTGCAAGACTGAGTGGCATCTGATGGAAGGCTACGAACTGCTGCCAGGCGGCACCAAAGTTTGCAAGAACCCCAAATGCAGAAAAAGAGTTACCGACGAAGACATTTACCAATAACCCGGTCCGACTAGCGGCCTTGGATCGCCTGCATCCGGGCTGTGCGTTGATGATTGCGCGTGAAAGAAGTCAAATGCCCCATGAAGATGTGAAGAGGTGTCGAATTGAAGGAGTTCGCCGCTGTGGATATCGATGACACTTTGATAGATACCGATCGCAGGAGATGGGCGGCTTGGTGTATGGTTCTCAACCGCGAGATCGACTTTGGAGCAGTGAGAACTTCAAGCTCGAAGAAGATACTGACTGATCTTGGGTGTGGGAGTGATGAGCTATGGAAGGAGTACTGGAAGATCCTTCTGTGCTTGGATCGTAGGGGGACCGGACTTCTTCGGCTGGATGAACCGATTCAGTTCGCACCAGAAGTCATGCAAGAGTTGGCAGGAACCTTGGACGTGGTCTACTTAACTGGAAGGACGAGCAATATGCATGAACTGACCTTACGTGAGCTGGCGCAATTCGGTTTTCCTGTTGCGAACGTCGATCTTGTAATGTCGCCGAACTTAGAAGACTACTTGGCGTCTCCTGAACAAACAAGAAG
>Ga0315291_10012607_pt1 | contig 10259 bp, 8 predicted proteins | sample YL17G12_20_MG_FD_203070 | JGI IMG/M metagenome (GOLD analysis project Ga0315291, IMG submission 203070) | Sediment microbial communities from Yellowstone Lake, YNP, Wyoming, USA - YL17G12_20 | ecosystem: Environmental > Aquatic > Freshwater > Lake > Sediment | place: USA: Wyoming | collected...
CGGCCGTGACCACGCCGGTGCCCGCCCCCGAGAGGGCCAACACCTGGGCGACCTTGGGGTCGAAGATGCCGAACGCCCGCCCGGCGACCATGCGGGCGTCGTCTTTCTGCAGCCCTTCCCGCGGCGCCCGGGCCAGCCCATAGGCAACCTTGACCAATCCGCGCGCCAGCGCGTCGGGCTGCCCGGTCACCTGGCCCGAGAACTGGTCGGCGTAATACTCGCGCACCCGCGAGAGGAGCAGCACGATGAACTGGCTGATGAAATAGGCCACGTAGGCCAATAGGCCGGCCAGCGCGATGTACCCGCCCCCTCCACCGCGCCCGCTGCGCCGGCTACTTCGACCCCCGCCGAAGGTGAAACGGGCAAAGACGTACAGCAGCAATGGCACGGCGGCCGCCACCGTCATGACCACAAAGTCCCAATGGGCGACGTGGCCCAGTTCGTGGCCCACCACCGCGTTGACCTCGTCGGGGGACAGCAGTTCCAGCAGCCCGCGCGTCACGACCAGCCGGGCGTCGCCGGGGTAGTGGCCGAAGGTGAAGGCGTTGGGGTTGCCGTCGTTGATGACGCCGAAGCGCGGCAGGGGCAAATTACGGCTGGCGCACGTCTCCTCCATGAAGCGGGCCAACTCCGGGCTGACCCGCTGCGGCTCGGCCCATTCGATCTTATAGATCCACTGGAGAATGGTGGGGCCGATCAGGTATTGCAGAGCCAGCGTACCGAGGGCAAAGATGACCGCCACCCCAATCGGGAGATCGAAGTAAGCGACCGCCATCATGCCCACGGCAAACAGCAGGCCAAACAGCAGCGCGAGCACCAACGTCGAACGCAGGAACAGGTTGATCATCACACACCTCCTTACACATACGGGACAAGGTGGCACCTTGTCCTACGAGACCCGTAGAGCGAGATGACAGGCATGATAGCACAAAGACCAGGTTGGGTCAATAGGACAAATAGAGGAGCGGGGGCATTGACTTATGCGCAAGATAGCGGTACACTTATGGCCGAGGCGATGGGAAATTGGCTCACACAAAGACACAAAGAACACAAAGAAGAAAAAACTTGGTGGCTCTGTGTCTTGGTGGCTTCGTGTCTTGGTGGCTTGGTGTGAGCCATCATAGCCTCACACAAAGGCACAAAGACACAAAGGAGAAATATCTTGGTGTCTTTGTGTCTTTGTGTGAGTAATGGGAGGGCTATCATGAACGAAAATGAGATTGGCAGGATCATCGTGGATCGCGCTGTGCGCCTTCACATAGCGCTCGGTCCCGGTTTGCTTGAGACCGTCTACGAGGTGCTTCTGGCACACCAACTCCAGGAGGCGGGCCTGAAGGTCAAACGTCAGGTGCCGGTACCGATAGAGTTCGAGGGCATCCGGTTTGAGGAAGGGTTTCGGGCGGACTTGATTGTGGAAGACAAGGTCATTGTAGAACTGAAATCGGTCGAAAGCGTCAGCAAGGCGCACAAGAAGCAGGTCCTCACCTATCTGAAACTGACGGGCATGAAGCTCGGGTTCCTGCTGAACTTCGGCGAAGCAGTCATGAAAGATGGCATCCACCGCATCATCAACGGGACGATCCAATAGAAGGCTCACACAAAGACACAAAGAACACAAAGAAGAAGACTTGGTGTCTTCGTGTCTTGGTGTGAGTCCAATCACGCCCGCGAGGCGGTGGGAAAGTCAAGCAGGCCTCACACGAAGGCACAAAGAACACAAAGAACAAAACTTGGTGGCTTTGTGGCTTTGTGTGAGTCCAATCACGACCGTGAGGCGGTGGGAAGGTGAAGCATGTCTCACACAAAGGCACAAAGAACACAAAGAGGAAAACTTGGTGGCTTTGTGGCTTTGTGTGAGTCCCTGGAGATGAGAACTTGGTTGATGTACAGGCGCAGGACCCTATACAACCGGCTGAGCAGGTGCAGTTGCTCCTGCGTGTCGTACCGCCCATGGCCCACCGCCCGGCGCACGACCGACCAGTTCTTCTGCTCGACGTGGGCATTGTCGTTCTTGCGACCGGCGCGCGTGCGGGTGAAGGTCTTGTTGCGCACCGCCACACACTCGGTCCAGGTGGTTTTGACGTCGATGGAAAGGTGCCCGGTCTCGCCTTAGCGTAGCGAGCGATCAAGGAGTTCAGGCACTTCATATCGGGTTGAGTCATGGGATAGTCCCTTGGTGCCAGATTTGGGTAACGTTGTCCCGTGAGTCAACGAATGCACTTTGAGTAACACCTTTACGTGAGTCAACGATTGTCGTTCGGTAACATTCTTGCTGAGTCAATTCGGGTCCGGAAAGACCCCTTTCATCAGATCAAGGATCGCTACACGTTCAAGTCGTACGATGACTTGAACGCGTTCTACCGCAGTACCAAGGACTACCATAGCAAGAGGGAGGCTTTCCTGGGCAGGTAGGAACTAGAAAGCCCGATCGGGAGTGGGAATGCCGACTGTACCGCAGAGTGAGCTGCCGATACCAAAGTCGTGGGACGAGTTCGAGGACATCGTCTGGGATCTGTATTCGCGGCTGTGGGACGACCCGAATGCGCAGCGGTACGGGCGGCCAGGGCAGGCGCAGCAGGGGGTGGATGCCTACGGCCAGCCGATGCGGCTAGGCGGGCGCTACGCCGGCGTGCAGTGCAAGCGCTACGACGAGGGCACGCTCACGCGCGCGACTGTCGAAGGGGAGGTGGCCAAGGCCGAGGAGTTCTCTCCTCCTCTGGCCGAATACACCATTGCCACCACCGAGCGCCGCAATGCCAGGCTGCAGGCCGCGGTCCGCGAGATCAATCGGGCACGGCAGGCGGCAGGTCAGTTCTCGATCCAGGTGGCATTCTGGGACGACCTGTGTAGCTGGTTGTCTGATCCGTCGAACAACGACCTTCTGCAGAAGCACTACGGGGACTGGCTCGCCCGGCTGGCAGAGACGACGAGGATCTCTCCACTTGGTCCTCCCTTTCAGGCGCCTCCGCTGCCACCGCACTTTGTCCCCCGCCCGGAGGTGACTGACGCGGTGAGAGGGCGCCTCCTCGCTGACGATCCCACTGGTCCTGGCGTCTTAGTCGTCAGCGCGATTCAAGGGCTTGGGGGCATCGGTAAGTCCGTCCTGGCCGCTGCCCTGGCCCACGATGGCGAAGTCCGGCGACGCTTCCCTGATGGGATTCTGTGGGCCACCCTCGGTCAGCGGCCCGAGATCCTCTCCCTCCTCAGCACCTGGATCCAGGCCCTGGGCGATTACGACTTTCACCCCACCATGATTGACGCCGCATCGGCACATCTGCGCACCCTTCTGCATGAAAGGGCCGTCCTGTTGATCGTCGACGACGCCTGGGATCCCGCCCACGTGCTCCCCTTTCGTGTCGGCGGCCCCCACTGCCACGTCCTCGTCACCACCCGCCGGGCCGACGTCGCCGACGAACTCGGTGCCCACCTCTACCAGCTCGACGTGATGACGCCGGAGCAGTCACTCGCCTTCCTCTCCGTCCGCCTGGAGCGTCCACTCCTGGAGACGGAGCGGCGGGACGCGCACCGTCTGGCCCGGGCCGTCGGCTACCTGCCCCTGGCCCTGGAGTTGGTCGCTGCTCGCGTGGCGCGGGGCGTCTCGTGGGGTGCCCTACTCCAGGACCTGGAACAGGAGATTGCCCGCCTGGAGGCGCTGGAATCTCCACGCGACCGTCGCAGGGGCCAGCTTCGCTTGGTGGCTTCTCTCAATCTAAGCCTGGAGATGCTGCGGACCGAGGATGGGAAAGCCTGGGGATGCTTCGTACAGCTCGGTGTCCTGCCGGAGGACGTGATCATTGCCACGCCCATGGCCGCCACGCTTTGGGGAGTTGGAGGGACGCAGGCATCCGAGATGCTGGAACTTCTGTGGAGCGATGCACTGCTCATGGCAAGCGCCCCAGTACAGGTTGAGGGACAGACCTGGCCGGGTTACCGCCTACACGATCTGCTACACGACCTTGCTCGTCGCCTACTGGTCGCAGAGGCACCCCAGGGCCTGGGCCTCACCCTAGCGCAGGCCCACGCCAGTCTGCTGCAGTCCTATTGGTCACAGGCCCAGGACGAGCTGTGGCATACTCTACCGGACGATGGCTACATCCACGCCCATCTCACTTGGCACATGGAGCGGGCTGGATGGGTTGATTCACTCCACGCCTTGCTGCGGGAGGAGACTGCCCAGGGTCGAAGTGGCTGGTATGAGGTACGAGAGGGTCTGGGACAGGCCGCAGGCTACCTGGCGGACGTAGGTCGTGCCTGGCGGCTGGCTCAGGGGCAATCCACAGCTCGCAATGCTCAGATTGGAGCTGAGATTAGTCTCCAGTGCCGCTATGCCCTCATTGTTGCTTCTCTCAACAGTCTGGCCAAGAATATGCCCCCCGCATTGCTGGCTATGCTGGTACAGGAAAAGATGTGGAGCCCGGCTCAAGGGTTAGCCTACGCACGCCAAGTGTCAGATGCAGAGCAGCAGGTGGAGGCGTTGGTTAGGCTGGCCCCCCACCTGACGGAGCCACTGCGAGAGGAAGCGCTGGTGGCGGCATTGCGGATGCAAACTCCGTGGAGGCGGGCAGAAGCGCTGGCAGAGCTCGCCCCCTACCTGCCCGAGCGGCTGCTGTGGGAGGCGCTGGCAGCGGCGCGGGTGGTTGAAAGCGAATACTGGCGGGCGACTGAACTTGTAGGGCTCGCCCCCTACCTGCCGGAGCCGCTGCTGCGGGAAGCGCTGGCAGCAGCCCGGGCAATTAGGATAGGACGGGTGCGGGCCAAGGCACTGGCAGGGCTGGCCGCCCACTTGTCGGAGGCTGAGAGTGCAGAAGTTGTCTGGGAGGCACTGGCAGCAACAGAGACTGCCAAGGATGAGTACTGGCAGAGGGAGGCCATAGTGAGGCTGGCGATCCAGCTGCCACAGGTGGGGTATATCGAAGCCCTGCGCGAGGCAATACCGGAGCTGGCTCCATATCTGTCGAAAAGTCAGCTTGTCGATGCGTTGCAGGACATGATGAGGTCAGCACGGATGATAAGGGAGGGGTATTGGCAGGGAAAGGCACTGGCAGAGCTAATCCCTCATCTGGCGGAACTGGGCCGTCCCCAGGATGCGCTCGTGGCAGCGCGGACGATTGAAAGCGAATACTGGCAGGCGAAGGCGCTTACAAGGCTTGCCCCTTACCTGCCGGCGCCGCTGCTACCGGAAGCGTTGACGACGGCGCGGGCGATTGAGACAGAATGGATGCGGGCCGAGGCACTGGCAGGGCTAGCCCCTCGCTTTCCGGGGCCGCTGCTGCAGGAAGCGCTGGCGGCGGCACGGGTGATTGGGGATGCCGATGATCTGGTACAGGACCTCCTGCGACTGCTCCCCTACTTGTCAGCAGTACTGAGAGTGCAGTGGACGCCGGGGGTGCTTACGGCGGCGCGGGCGATCAAGGATGAGCAGCGGCGAGCGAATGCGCTGGAGGAGCTCGCTTCCCATCTGCCGGAGGCTGAGGGTGCCGAAGCTCTAGGGGAGGCGTTGGCAGCGGCGCGGGCGATCAAGGATGAGCAGCAGCGAGCGAATGCGCTGGGGGAGCTCGCTTCCCATCTGCCGGAGGCTGAGCGTGCCGACGCTGTACAAGAGGCGTTGGCAGCAGCGCAGGCGATTGGGACTGAGTATGGACGGACAGAGACGCTGGCGAAGCTGGCCCTCTTACTGGCAGAGCTAGGCTACCCTCAGGAGGCGTCGGCAGCGGCGCGGGCGATCAAGGATGGGCTGCGGCGAGCGGATATGCTGGCGGAGTTGGCCCTCTCGCTGGTGGAGCGCGGCTATCCCCAGGAGGCGCTGACGGCAGCGAAGGCGACTGGAGCTGGGTGGTGGCGGACAGATGATACGCTGGCGAAGCTGGCCCGCTCGCTGGCGGAGCGAGGTCATCCCCAGGAGGCGGTGACAGCGGCGAGCGCGATTGAATATGAGTGGGGGCAGGCGGATACGCTGGCGAAGCTGGCCCTCTTACTGGCAGAGCTAGGCTATCCCCAGGAGGCGCTGGCAGCAGCGCGGGCGATCAAGGACAAGGAGCGGCGAACGAGTGCGCTGGGGGAACTGGCTTCCCATCTGCCGGACGCTGAGCGTGCCGAAGCTGTACAGGAGGCGCTGACGGCAGCGAAGGCGACTGGAGCTGGGTGGTGGCGGACAGATGATACGCTGGCGAAGCTGGCCTTCTCGCTGGTGAAGTGCGGCCATCCCCAGGAGGCAGTGACAGCAGCGCAGGCGATTGAGACTGAGTATTGGCGGACAGAGACGCTGGCGAAGCTGGCCCTCTCGCTAGTGGAGCGCGGCCATCCCCAGGAGGCGGTGACAGCAGCGCGGGCGATTGAGACTGAGTATGGTCGGACAGAGACGCTGGCGAAGTTGGTCCGCTCGCTGGTGGAGCGCGGCCATCCCCAGGAGGCGCTGGCAGCAGCGCGGGCGATCAAGGACGAGCAGCGGCGAACGAATGCGCTGGGGGAGCTCGCTTCCCATCTGCCGGAGGCTGAGCGTGCCGAAGCCGTGGGGGAGGCGTTGGCAGCAGCGCGGGCGATCAAGGATGAGCAGCAGCGAACGAATGCGCTGGAGGAGCTTGCTTCCCATCTGCCGGAGGCTGAGCGTGCCGAAGCTCTAGGGGAGGCGCTGGCAGCAGCCCGGACGATCAAGGATGAGCGGTGGCGAGCGGATGCTCTGGGGAAGCTTGCTTCCCATCTGCCGGCGGCTGAGCGTGCCGAAGCTCTACAGGAGGCGCTGGCAGCGGCGCGGGCGATCAAGGATGAGCAGCAACGAGCGAATGCGTTGGGGAAGCTCGCTCCCCAGCTGCCGGAGGCTGAGCGTGCCGACGCTCTACAGGAGGCGCTGGCAGCGGCGCGGGCGATCGAGGACAAGCAGCAGCGAGCGAATGCGCTGGGGGAGCTCGCTTCCCATCTGCCGGAGGCTGAGCGTGCCGAAGCTGTACAAGAGGCGTTGGCAGCAGCGCAGGCGATTGGGAATGAGTATGGGCGGACAGAGACGCTGGCGAAGCTGGCCCTCTTGCTGGCGGAGCTAGGCCACCCCCAGGAGGCGCTGGCAGCAGCGTGGGCGATCGAGGACAAGCAGCGGCGAGCGGATACGCTGGCGAAGCTGGCCCGCTCGCTGGTTGAGCGCGGCCATCCCCAGGAGGCGGTGACAGCGGCGAGCGCGATTGGATATGCGGAGCAGCAAGCAGATATGCTAAGTTCGCTTGCTCCCCAGCTGCCAGAGGCTGAGCGTCGCACAGCAGTACAGCATGCACTGGCGGCGGTGCGGTCGATCGGGTATGAAGGGCGTGTGAATAGACTGGTGAGCCTAGCTTCCTACCTGCCGGAGGTTGAGCGTACCGAGGTTCTGCGGGAGGCGCTGGTGACAGCGCGGGCAATCAGTGATGGACAGACGCGAGTGGATACGCTGTCAGCGCTGATCCTCTCGCTGGTGGAGCGCGGCCATCCCCAGGAGGCGGTGACAGCGGCGAGCGCGATTGAACATGAGTGGGGGCAGGCGGATACGCTAGCGGGGTTGGCCCTCTCGCTGGTGGAGCGCGGCTATCCCCAGGAGGCGGTGGCAGCAGCGCGGGAGATCGAGGACAAGCAGCACCGAGCGGATACGCTGGCGAAGCTGGCCCTCTCGCTGGTGAAGTGTGGCCATCCCCAGGAGGCGCTGGCAGCAGTGCGGGCGATCAAGGATGAGCAGCAGCGAGCGAATGCGCTGGTGGAGGTAGCCCGCCTCTTGCCGGAGCCGCTGCTCCTAGAAGCGCTGGAGGCGACACGGACAATTGACGCCGCCGAGTGTCGGGTACGGGTTGTAGCGGAATTGGCCCCGCAGATAGCTCGGATCTCCCCTACCACCCTCCACTCACTCTGGCGCGAGACACAGCCTCTTCTAACCCGCCGCGCGCGCAAGGACCTGCTCGCAGATCTATGCCACTTGGGCCCCATGATCAATGAGTTGGGCGGGGAAGTAGCGGTGGCCGAGATCTTGCGTGCCGTTCAAGATGTGGGCCACTGGTGGCCGTAGGTAGCGTTGCTGGGAAGTACTGGGGGCTGAGGGACAGCATCCCTAGCCGCTCAACGGGCCTCGGCGCCCCTGGCGATTCTGGGGATACTGGGCCATGGCCACTCTGCCATTGAAAAACGGGGGGCGCTGTCGATCGGGCGATGATCCCCGATTGTGTCATGGCCCTGGGCCGCGCTCTCGTCTGCGCCATCGAGGCCCTGGGTACCATCGAGCCTATTGGTCCGTTTGAGCGGGCTCTGGCACGGCTGCTTATGGCAGCATACAAGCGCCGTCTGCGGGCCATCGTGAAAGTCGCGCCTGCCTGGGTTAGTGAAGAGATACTGAGCGCCAGTGAGCGGATTGGGGACAAGCGGGCGGTTTTGTGGCTGAGCGAGAACTGAGCCCCGCGCTTGGGGCATTGGCCGAGGCTGCAAGAGCACTGAGGAGGTGATGTATGCTGGAGCACACAGTCACTTTTCTATTCGTTCGGCATAGGGCATTGGATCTACCCAGCCATGGGATATCGGCAGCAGCGATAGGCCCTCCCATTGTAGAGTCCCTATGGGACACTCCCGAGTATGAGCGATATTTCCAGCAAATGGGGCAGCAGGGATGGGAACTCGTTAGTGTTACGCCTCTTATCAGTGGTAGTGAGATCAACACCAGAACTGATGGGTACTACTTCTTCTGGAAAAGGCCTACTTGACCAAGCCGCGCTGCTCGGCCCTGCACCTCATAGCCCAAGGCCGTGCCCTCGTCCGTGCTATCGAGGCCTGGGTACTATCGAGCCTGCTGGCTCCTCTGAGCGGGCTCTGGCACGGCTACTTATGGCAGCATACAAGCGTCGTCTGCGGGCCATCGTGGAGGTCGCGCCTACCTGGGTTAGTGAGGAGATACTGAGCGCGAGTGAGGGAACCCCACGAAACCCATCGGTGGCATAGCGACGATCCTAATGCTATATCGAACGGCTACTTCTTCATCCCGCACCCTGGGCATGCCGAATACTTACCCCAGCATATACGGCACATTATTCGGTGACAATGCCTGCAACCATGCAGGTTACGCGTATGGCCACACTCCGGGCACGCTCCATGCCCCGCAGCGTACGTCAGCAGAGCCAGGAATGCCACTATCACACCTGTGCCAAGAGTAACTATGAGTTTGAACCATCGCTTGACACTCATCGCGCTAACCTCCTGGAAATTGGTTTGGCTGTTTTCCCCCTGTGAAAACACAGTGTCTCTGTCTCCAGTGCAGCCCACAGTGGTTGACGTCCAGGCTACTTGATGTCTACGCAAACTCGAAATAGTCCCTTGCACGTGAAGACCAAAAACCCGCCTCAACCTTGACGGTGGGCGGGCTCCGTGATGCTTCGATGTTTTCCGCCAAGGTGCTCACATTACCTCAGCCGGCGCTAGTACTACGGCAAAACACAAGGCGATTTCATGTGTCTAGTGCACTTATAGTATAGCACAAACTACACCAAAGTCAATAGTTGTTGGGCGAGCGGCAGGGCAATCGCATTTGCCGGTTTTGTGACTGCGTTCCCTAAGAACGGCTCCAAACAGGGCCAGAGTGGACAGGAGTTCCATCCAAATACCAGCTTTCGCCCTCAAGTGGGAGATGATTTTCTGAATGCGATTGCCCTGATTTCGAAAAGCCCCAGGGGGGGGCGGCTTGGGGGCCGCCCCCCCCCAGTCTTATAACCCATCATCTGTCCTGTCGAGGTGCTGCATGGCCTCCTCAACGTCGGTGTGTGAGATTTGGGGCTTCTTGAGCCTGCTCAGCCGCCGCTCGATCTGCAAGGCATTGACGGTCCATCTGGACATAGCCTAAAGCAAGTCGAGCGCCCTCCCCGTGTAGCACTGAGGAGGGCGCACTTGAAGGCGGGGTTTACCGGCACAGGCAACACACACCTGCGATGGAGTGTAGGCGCCCGGCCAGGGCATAGTTCACCGGCGGCTCTCTTGTCAGTCCGTATTCGTATTGGCAGGAAAGACCACGTCCTCCTTCCCTGCCAGTTTGTCCTGGATGCGCTGGACGACGATTTTCAGGTGCTTGGGCTTGTGCACAAAATCCAGGTCGTCCGTCGGAATGGTCAGCACAGGGCACAGGTCAAACGCCTGCATCCATTCCTCGTAGAAAGTGTCCAACAGCGACAGATATTCGGCCGTGATGCCGCTCTCGATGTTCCGCCCGCGGCTGTGGATGCGCTTGACGAGCACAGACACGGGCGCTCTCAGGTAGAGCAACAGGTCGGGGC
>Ga0315291_10012610_pt1 | contig 10258 bp, 9 predicted proteins | sample YL17G12_20_MG_FD_203070 | JGI IMG/M metagenome (GOLD analysis project Ga0315291, IMG submission 203070) | Sediment microbial communities from Yellowstone Lake, YNP, Wyoming, USA - YL17G12_20 | ecosystem: Environmental > Aquatic > Freshwater > Lake > Sediment | place: USA: Wyoming | collected...
TGTTTCATTTCGCTATCCGCTTTGTAGCGGCTGCGCAGCAGATCCACGTAGTCGAGGATCATTAGCTTGGGTCGGAAGTTGTGCGATCGAAGCTCTTCGATCTCAGCTTTTACGTCCATCGCCGTCACGTCCCAGTCATTGAGCGTGCGGATAACTAGCAGCCTGCGTAGGTGCGCCGACTCAGCCTGCAACTCGCCGTATCGTTCCGGCGAGATCAGCCCACGCTTGACGTCTGTGTAGAGCGCGCCCGAAAACAGCGCGTCGTACTTCGCAGCGATCTGCCGCCCGTGTCCCTCCAACACAATGTGCAGAACGGGATCGCCGTACATGCGCAACGACGTGAATCCTTGATTGCACAGCCATGTTGTCTTGCATCGCTTCGCGTAGGCCAGCACTGCCCACACTTCGCCCGGCTGCACGCCGCCGTTCGTCAGCACGTCAAGCTCTTGAATGCCAGTCGAGTATCCGTGCCCGGTCTGCCCCTGCATGTACCGCTCGCGTTGCCGATCAGACAGTTCCTCGAAATACCACTGTCGATCGACTGCACCGAAGTCGACTTGCCTGATCGCGTCTTGCGCGAGTGCCATCACGTCGTACGCGTCCACAGCCTTGCCGCCGTTGAACAGCCTCGCGCTTTCCTGGTGTGCCTGTGCGAACAGATTGCGTTTGCAGAATTCACCAAGCTCCGTCTTCACGTAGGCTTCATCGCGAATCACGCCTGTGCCGATCACTGCTTCGATCTCACTGCTGTACTGCGCAGTCTTATCCGTTGACACATGGCGCAGCGCGCCGCGCAACGCAATGTCGCCGCACGTCGTGTGGTACGTCTGCCAATACTGATCGAACAGCGAGAAGATCCACCCAAGCGGCTCTGCCGTGAAGTAGCTAGCGGATACGTGCTTTATGCAACGCAAACAGAAAACGTCGTCAAGCTGCATCAATCTTAAAATGGAACGCTGAAACCCAACCTCAAATTGAAACGCTGCCATCGGCATTCCCCCGCAACGCTTTGATCACGACAGGCGGGAGCCCTGCTAAGTTTCCGGCACGCAGCGCCGGTACGTCGAAGCCCCACTTGGCGCGCAGTGCTTGTGCGCACGGGTTTGCGTTTGGGCATGCACGACAGTACGCCGATCGACTGTCATATCCGCCACTGTGCGGATTCGATTCGCACAGGCCCGGTTTGCCTTCCAACAGGTAGCGCCGCCGAACTTGATCTTGGCCCGGCACAACGCACAGCAGATCACGCACCGCTTGTCGGAACGGATCGGTGAGCGTGCGCGAGGCACACGTTGACGCCTCACGCACGCGTGCAGCAGGCACAACACCATCCGATCGCAACGCGTTGAATTGCGGGCACACGCCACGCGTGCCCCACAGCACAGAGAATCGTTCAGACACCACTGCACACGGGTCGACTTGTCGATCCGCACACCAGGCAATCATCGCTTCTGCGATTCGGAGATCAGCAGTAACGCCACGCGCCGGGCGCTTTGGCGTGTAGCCCTTGCGAGCCTTGAACTCGGATAAGTAGTGATCAATCAGCGCCGCTTCTTGCATTCCTCGCTCCCTACTGTTGAACCCACGGACCTAAATATCGAAACGCCAAGCGCACTCGATCCTGTGCTTGGCGTTGTAATGTTGGATGGTGTGCATCGCGAAAGTCGTAAATCCGACCATGCGTCTTCCCCGCATGCGCGGTCAACGGGCGAAAGTACGATTGCATCATTTGCACGCTGTCTCCCAGACCGGACGCGTAGATCAGTGCACCAGCGTTGGGCAGATCAACGCCTTCGCCCAGCACCCCCGTCCCGACAAGCACAGGGAACTCACCACCAAGAAACGCTTTCACGGTGCGGCTTGTCAAGATGCCCTCGCCGCCTTTCGCGACACGCGACTCAGGAATGCGCGCAGCAAGCGAGTCTGCGTGCGCTCTTCGATTCGCGATCACGATTGTCGGGATCCCTTGCTCCGACAGTTGGCACGCGTAGCTCGCGATCAACGCGTTGCGCTCTTCGCATTCGACAATGCCGCGCTGGTACGCAGTCTGCCAGTCTGCTGCTGCAAACGATGGTGCGTGATACGGCACGAACGAAACGAACGGCGTGACTAGGTACTGCGGTACGAGATCAGCGACAGCAATTGTGTGCAGCACGTTCGATGCAATCGCCTGCATCGCTAAACCGTCTTCGCCAGTACGCCAGTGCGTGCCGGTGAACGCGACGCGGTAGTACACAGACTCTGCGAGCGCATTGATCTGGTGATATGTATCCGCTGCTGCGTGATGGAATTCATCGATCAGCAGCATGCCCCGCGTCTGGTAAAACTCGCGCGGCAACTTCACTGCGCTTTGCACTGTGGCTACTACGATCGGCTTCGTGACGTCACGCTGATCAGCAGGCGTGTCGCCATCCACGCGAGCGACCATATCGTCACCGAAAATTGCAGACAGCACTTTGTGTGTCTGACTCACGATGGCAACGGACGGCGCGATGTAGAGCACGGGTTGCGCACGCTGATCGATCACGCGCGCAGCCATCAATGTTTTGCCGCTTCGCGGTGGCGCGTCGACTACGCCGCACTCGCCGCGAAGCACCGCCGCGTGCACAGCGTCCTGGTAGGGTCGCCACGCTGCGCGCACCGCGTACCACGGATACGCGTCTGGCGGTCTGGTGCGCGTGTCTGCTACGTGCACGTCAATCGGGTAGCCTTGCGAGTTGCACCACGCGACAACACGCAGCACATGCGGCGTCAGGCCAGCAGGAATGCGATTGCCGATCAGCAGCGTCCCACGCCACTCATCGGCGGTCGCATAGATTCGACCAAACCGCGCGCCGGTCTTCGTGCCAACTTCGACAGGCACACTCAAGTGCGGCGCAAGCCGATCGAGAAACCACGCAGGCGCGTCGTCTATGTGCGTGTAGCTGTTGCCGCGCGAAAGTTTCACAGGGGAAGTTATACCGGATACAGGCGAGGTGGTTCCTTGCGGTTCAACAGCAATCATGCACTACTTCGGGTTGGACGCCCTCGACACGTCCTGCAAGCCCGGCCACGGCACCCTACTCCGTGGTCGGGCTTCGCTTTGTCTGCGCTTGCGCGTTGGTCGTCTTGCGTGCATGTTCCCGGCGTTGGCTGTTGTGGCCTTCGTGGTTGTGATCGGACGTGCCCTGCTAGGGATCGCAGTTGGCCCAATCAGCGATGCTGAGAAAACGGGTAATGGCTGCGTGAAGAGAAGGGCCAGAGTGCCATCGAGAATCGCAGGCTCGCACTCTGGGCAGAGAAGCAGCGGTCGCAGACACGTATATTTGCCGACTCCCGGTGCGCCGGTCTAGGCAGAGTTTTTGAGACACCCTCTCGCATGGCTTGGCCGTGCAACCTACTTCGTAGGTTAGATCCTAAGAGAGAGTTTAAGTCTTAAATCAAACCCGAAGGGTTTGGAGCCTGCGTTCCGTCAACCGCCTGTATCCGGTATGTACCGGCATGCGAGCATTCTACGTCGACTACGCAGTCGGTGAACCGCTTCAGTACACGGATAAGTCTACGCGTGCTGTTGTCATGTGGACTGCGCGAAAAGTTCGACGCATTGCAGCCGGTTCTGTGCAGTGGCCCGAGCACAAGCGGATCGACTTCACGATCGCAGTGGTTACTGCGCAACCTGCATTCGGTGTGGTGCTCGCGACGCGCGGCGCTGTGCCTGCGTATTGGATCGCGGTGTTGAAATCAGACGAACCGCTTGTCACAGAGAATCGTATTTCGGAAAGCGTGAAGCACATTCTGCTGCGCGTGATCAACATGCGCGGACCCGCTTTCAACTTCACGTACGAAGGACCGCCGCTGCGCGAAGTCGCGAAACGAAAACCGAAACCGAAACCTGTGGTGTCGCCCGAAAATGATACGCAAGCGCACCGCCGATTGCGTGCGTGGTTTGTGAAGCGAGATCACAAACTCGCGCACATAAAACGCCTGGACGCAGAAGTGAAGTCTGTTGCCCGCCGACGTGGAGCCGCCGTCGCTGCGCTAAGACGGATCGAGAACGGGTGCAAGAAAGCACAGAAGCGTGTCGACGGACTGACGACAAAGGATCCGCGCGGGATGCCTGCTGTCGACTTCGCTGCGCGCATGGCGCTGCGCCGGGCGCAGCAGGCTGGTGCGTAGTGGCGCGTTGGCACGGGTTGATCGGTTCCGTATCGGATACAGACGATGCGTCGCCAGTGCCGGTCAAGCGCCCTGTGGAATGGATGCCTGACAACCGTGCAGAACCTCCGTGGCTACCTGACTTCCCGGCACCCGAGCCGGTCGCATACGGGCGCACACTGCGCGAGATTGTGCGCGACAACGCGGTCGCCGCGCTGCGCCGCCTAGCAGCCCGCCTGGAACGGTTGTAGGCTCGCCCCATGCCTGACGAAGCCACCGCCCTCGCAGCCCTCGCACAAGCCTCACAAGCAGCCAAAGCCGCTGCGCCGCCGTCCGCGCCGGGCGTGATCACAGACAGCCCTGACGATTACACTCCGTTGGACGCGGAATTGTACGCGAGCCTTGTGGCTGAAATGAACGCTTGCGCCGATCAGCACACAGGCTTCCTGCTAGCTGTTTCGTGGCAAGATCGCAGCCTGTCTGGGCCAGACGTCGCGATGGCTGGGTACGCGCGTGAGCGCCTGCCGAAAGCCGTTATGCCGGATGGTGCACGGTCAACAGTTCGCGAGATCCCCAGCGCGCCGCCAGCGATCAAGCTGTTCGCCCGCTAGGGATCCACTACGTCGACAGCAGGCTCTGGCGGGACAACAGACGCGCGCTTGCGCGCGGCCACGTGCCCTTCAATGTGCCTGATTGTATCCGACCGCCGTGGGCGCACCAAGCGTGGCAGTGCTTCGACCGCTTTAACGGCAGCTTCCAATTTTGCAGCACCGTCCAGACCAGGCTGTAGCTCCGCGTCAGCCACTGCCATGCCGGTACTCAGCTTCGCTATGATCTTGCGAGCCCACACCACGATCGCGATCGTGACCAGCGGTCCGATCACCTGGATGGCGTCAAGCAGCCAAGCGAGCACAGCAGCAGTGATTGCGTCCACAAGTACCTCCAACGATCACAAGTAGCCGATGCAGTAGTTCACGTCGAGAAAACCAAGCGACGGATAAGCGTAGCCTTGCATGCTTGGGGCGACTACGCCGCCCATACCGCGCACGAAAATAGCGCCTTGGAAAACGTAGTTATGCAGGACCGATCCCTTGTTCGTTGACAGTCGAATGACAACGCGTGCAGGACCACCAGCACTACCTGCCCACGAATTGTTACGGCAGTGTGCACGAGTCACCACTGCGTTTGTCGCGTCCAGGTCGATGAAGCCGTTGTAGAAATTAGTGTTTGTCGTGCTCGCGTGTTCGTTGCCGTCGATCGTAAAGTCGTTGCCTATGCCCGCCATGCCGGATACAGCCAATGGCTCGTACGCAATGGCGTACCCGCCACAACCGAAGAACGTGTTGTGCTTGACGTGGATCCACTGGTTCACGCCGCGAAACCCAAGCGCCGTGTTGTTGTTCACGCGATCAGAGAAGCTGGACCATCCGTCGATCATATTGTCGTGTATTTGGATGTTCGCGCTGTTGGTGATCAGCATCGCTGCTGGGTTCGTGCTTGGGTCAATCCACGTACGCACTGCGCCCGGCTGCTGCTCTGCGGAGATCGTGTTGTGGTGCACGTCTGCGTGTCGTTGCAGCGTGATGCCAACGCAGATCAGTCGCGCGAGATCCCCCCAGTACGGGCTAGGCCCAGCGAACGGGTAGTTCCCGAATTCTCCAATAAAGTTATCCGACACGGTGTTGAACGCGCCGCCGCCAAGCGCCGATGCAGTCGCGGTCGCAGTGACATGGATCAGCACAATTTCTGAAGGGATGATCGTAGGCTCTGTCGGCGGGAACCACGCGATCACTGTGTTGTTTTGCACTTCGCAATGCAGTGCGTCTCGGATAAGAAACGCGCCTGCATCAAGCGACATGCCAGCAGGACCGCTGATCGGAATTGCTGTGTTCCCCTTCACCTTGCAATTCAGAGGCAGCGCCGACGCGGATAATGTAGCAACAGTGTTGCGCTCGCCAAGCAGCTTCAGCCCCCACCCAGTGCCTTCGGTAAGTCCGTACCCAAGGTACGGCTGGTGCACACCACCGCCGATCTGACAATGATTGTTCGTGAACTCCAGGCCCACTACACCAAGCGCGTTCGCGCCGGTTCCGAGCGCAGCGAATACAGCACCGTCTGAATCCGCTGCGTTCACGAACAGACAATGGTCCACTACGCAATCTCTCGACCCGCTTCCGTCAAGTAAGCCTGTCGAAGATCCGGCCCAACCCGCACCGCTGCGACCACGCAGTTGCGAGAACAGACAATGCGAGAACGTCAGCTTCGACGCGACTACATACGGCGCTTCGCCAACACCGAACGTGTTCGTGTAGCGCATGCGCACATGAGTGAAAAACGACGTGTACTGAACCAACCCGCCAATGCCGTTCAGAATCTCGCCCTGGTAGCTAGCTACCAGGAGCGACGGGTCGGCTGCTGCCAGCGTAGCATCGACCATCGCGCCGCCAAGCCAGCAGTTCCCGCCGAACTCGCAGTGATCGAGCATCAATCCTTGATGCGAAGCGCGAAGCGAGAATCCTGTAGCCGCAACACCAGACGGCGACGCGCCTGCGTATCCGAGTGGCATAGGTCGGCATGCGACGTTCCGCATGTGCACTTGCGTTTCGACGCCACAGTCGAAAAGGCTCATCGTGGCAGGCTCTGCGAAGTCCGCGAATTCAACGTCAGTGATCGTCAGCTTCGATTCGCCGTACAGACGGAGCATCGGTGTTGTGGTGCCGTTTGGCACCGAGCTTAGGTCGACAGACCCCGTGCCACGCAGCGGCTTGAATATCACGCCAATGATGTCGACCGGGCTTTGCAACTTCCACGAAGTGAGATCCAGTTGATTGCCGGGCAACGCGTTGCCAGCGGCTTGCGATATGCGAATGTCCTTGTTGTAGATCAGCACAGGCGTGATCCACTTCCATCGCGGCACGTCGATGGTATCCGCAAGCGTGTGCCCAGCTTCGCGATTTACTGCTGGCACCCATGTCGGGGGCACGTAGCCCGCGTACACAGGATTAGGTCGGCGGTCCTTGAACACAATCTCAATTCGGTACGGCAGACTGTCTTGATTCGCTTCAATAAACTGCATGCAGTCGTCAAACGCAGTCAGCCCATTGAAGTCGCCTTGATCAGTCGCGCCGTCTGAGATCGTGAATGACACCGTGTCGAGCGTGCGCAGCGACTTGGCCTTCGTCGTTGCTGGGTCCGCGGCGTAAAAGCCAGGCGGTGCACCGGGTCGCGAAAACCAGTCGACGCGTCCGTCGCTGTCGCGCCCGCCCTTGAGATCCTGTATCTGCCTCCCAAGCGCACGCAGGATTTCCCACACGCCCGATGCGCCGGGTGCGGCACCACGGTCTGTGGATCGATCGAAGTCGCCAACACCGAACGCCGCCGTCTCTTGTGCAGCCGCACTCCAACGCTGCGCTGCGTCGCCAGCAGCCGGATCCGGTGCGCCTTCGATCGGGCGCATCCTTGTGTCGGATACCTCGGTGGTCGTTATGTCTGCGCCGTTCCACACGACAGCCCCAAGCGGCATCCACTCCAGGCCAGCAGGGTTTAGGGCGATCTGCCACTGCGGAAGCACGCGCGTCGCCGTCGCCTTTACATACTCCGCGTTTGTAGTTGGATTCCAGAACGCGCGATTGTCGACAACGCCGTCAGCGAATGCCATGCGCATTTTGACAGCGTAGGTAGCAGCAGGCTGTCCCGCGAAGTCGATCACGTTTTGTGCGCTGCCCTCAAGATTGCCCGCGCCGTCGCGGTCGCCTGCAAGCTGCCCCCAGTCGAGCACACCGCCCTGATCGACAGCGCCAAGCGCCGCGCTGTAACCACTGCCGCCCAGATTCATGCGCACAAGCACGCGCGTGTTGCCGGTGGTGCCGCCAGCCATGCCGTTCGTGATGAAGTTCGCGCTGACTACAGTATCTGTAATCGCTTGATTGCCGAGTGTACGCGTGCGCGTGTTCTCAAGCGCAACACGCCCAGCAGTCACACTGCGCGTAGCCACTATGTCAAGCGCTGGTGCGCCGTTGATCGCGTTGATCACAGCCACAACGAACGCCTCGCGCGTCAACGCCTGAACAGTAGGCAGCACCATCACGCGCAGAGTCGGTGTCTGCACCGGACCAGCGCCGGTTGTCGCGAAGCGAAATACGACAGGCGCGTTTACACCATCGTTCAGCGTGAACGTCTCACCGTCCAGAATGTTGCCCACTACGACGGGCAACTGAATGTAGCCAGTCGCTTTTACGCCGGGCACTTCTGGCTCTACAGCGAAGCCGCGCAGCACACGGCTGACACTCGCAGTCACGTCGCCAGATCCAAGCATGACTTGGCGCAGCACGCGACGAAGGTCCATCGTGGCGAATGCTGACCACGCCATTGCATCCGGCTGATCGACACGCTGCTGGGCAACTAAATTTACTGCGCGAGTCATGGTCGGATACTCACTTTCAGGCCAACACCAGCAGCCCTTATTTGATCAAGAGCGCAGTTCGCCGCGCCGCCGTTGTCAGAGAAGTACGGAGGGAAGTCAGTGCCATCGTTGCGGAATGCATCATCGGGGGATAGGTAGTGCGCCGGGTGCCCATTGTAGTCCACGATCACCGCAACGCCTATACCTGGATTCGCGCCAAGCGTGATCACGCTTCCAAGGTAGCTGCCGCCAGTGAAGTAGTTGGTCGCTCCGTCTCGCACGCCCATACGTGCCAGCGGCGTATCGAGCCACACACCGAACACACCAAGCGTGCCTGCTGGGTCGACAGGCGACGTCACGATCGCGTGATCGGTAGTGACGGTCAGACCAGCGCCGGTTGTGACGTGCAACTCGCCGCTGTTCAGCACGAACTTGCCAGCCAACGAATTGATAGGCGCGTCGCCCTCTACCTCTACCAACACGAAGTGAGGCATCGACACCAGGCGCTCAGAGACGCTGAAATTACCAATGCCATAAATCGCTTCCAGCGCGATGCGAAACGCATCCAGCGTCTGCTTCGGTAGATACGCAACGGCTTTAATGTATGCGCGCCATTGCGCGTCGCTGTACGGAAAACATTTACGCAAGCCAAGGTTCCGAGCGATCACGTCAAGATCGGCGCCTACCGCGTAGTTGACGGAGATCCCGCGCTTCACATGATCGAGCCCACTTGAATTCGCGGACCAGTCGAACACCACCGTGTTAGGCGGATACAGATCGGTGATGGCTGAACTTTCCAAGCCGCGCGTCAGTCCGGTGAACGTGTTCGCGGTGCGCCCGGTGAAGCCGATGATCTCGCCGCCGATCACCACGCGACCATCACCAGTGCCGTCAATCATTTCTCCAAACGTGAATGTGGCGTCGACAGCGATGGTCGCGTCGCCAGCCAGCAGCGGCAATCGCAAACGCGTCAACGCGCTGCCTCCGATCTGATTATCGGATCCGTGGATGGCATCGAGCAACGCTCGAAACAGACCGCTGCCTACGCGCGCTGTCATTGCAGTATCCGTTCGCCAGTGGACCAGAACGGCGCGAATCGCCCACGCACGCGCTGGGGCTTCATTTCTTCCGCGTATCGGATGTAGCTAATGCTGAGTGTGTCTGACCCCGGTGGAGATCCCTGCACGCGCAACGTGTAGTCGCCAGCGGGCAACGCAGGCGTTCCGACCACGGCTTTCGTGAGTCGCACGTCTAAGTCGCCAAACGGGTAGTACGTCAGACCCACTACTGCGCCGAGCGAATCCAGAATCTCAAACACGATCGGGTCGAGAAAGTTTTCGCCGTGCACAATGATCACTGTGCCGCCCTTCACGTCGCATATCGCAGGACCACCGTCTGCGTTGGTTACGGCGAACAGATTGCTGATTGGCGCAGCGACGCCACCGCCCCACGGACCCAAGCCCCACGGCTGTATGCCCCAACCTGCCATCACGCCACCTCGCTCCGTTCCGCAATCACGCGCCTAAGTATACTCATACACGATGATTACGCCGTCTGTCCCTGCGCCGCCTGCACGGTTTGCGTTGCCGTTGTCGGAACTGCTCCCGCCTGCACCGCCTGCACCATTGCCCGTCCCTGGCGCACCGTCTGCCGATGGATTCTGGTTCCACTGTGCGACCCCGCCGTTGCCCATAGGTGATGAGCCCCCGTTGCCAGACGTAG
>Ga0315291_10012613_pt1 | contig 10257 bp, 7 predicted proteins | sample YL17G12_20_MG_FD_203070 | JGI IMG/M metagenome (GOLD analysis project Ga0315291, IMG submission 203070) | Sediment microbial communities from Yellowstone Lake, YNP, Wyoming, USA - YL17G12_20 | ecosystem: Environmental > Aquatic > Freshwater > Lake > Sediment | place: USA: Wyoming | collected...
GGCTTGGCGGTGGCGGCGCGCCGCTCCAGCATGTATCCAAAGCCCCGCACGTTGCGTAGCACCCAGGGATCGGCCCCGCCCTGCCCCAGCTTCCGGCGCAGTCTGTACACGTGGACCTTCAGAAGGTCCATGGCTTCCTGCTCCGGCAACTGGAGGTCCAGCGCCTCCTGGGCAAGCTCGTGGCCGGAGATGACCATGCCTGGTGAGCGGGCCAGGCAGGCCAGGATACGGAACTCGGTGGGAGTGAGGGGGATGGGCTGGCCTTCGATGCTGGCCTCGCAGCGGCCGCGGTCGATCCTGAGGCCACGGACGGTGACGGGCGCGTCGGCCTGACCTGCGCCCTCCTGCGCTCTCGACATGCGGAGGAGGCTGGAAAGCTGAGCAGCCACCCAGGAGGGGTCCACGGGGTGGGTGAGGCAGACCGTGGCGCCGGCATGGAGGGCTGCGGCTGCCTGGGAGGGGTTGGCCGTGAGAGCGAGGAGAAGAACCGGGCGGGACAGGCGGGCGACCTGTCGGCAGAGGACCTCGCCGCCCCCGGGTAGAGCGGCCAGGTCGAGCAGCACAACGGATGCCCGGGACCGTTCGATATCGTCCAGCGTTGTGGGCTTGTACTCGGCCGCAGTCACCGAGAATCCCAGGCCACGCGCTGCCTCGGCCGTTCTCTGGGCGTCGTTTTCCCGCGCCCCCACAATGAAGAGCGATGGCACCACTATGCTGTCCGCATGCTCAAATGGGGTTCCGCTGGTATTATCGGCAGAGGTGAAGATCGGGTGAAATCGAGGTGTGGCGGGGGCCGTATCCAGATACGAGGGCCGGTTTCGACAAGAGTATCAGAGGGATGCCATCCCGCGAAGACTTTACCCAAGCATTCCGGGATGCTATGATTATTGCGAGGCGCATCGCAGGGAAGCGGGGCGTCCTTCCTCGGCCACCAGCAGCGTCTCCTTCCCTGCGGCGACTCTTCCACCTGGCGGCATTGTAACACGATAGGGCCATCGCCGAGGCGCTGGTCCTGGTGCTGTCAGAGGCGTTCACATCTCGCTGCATCATCCCTCCTCCCTCAGACGCTTTCATATTCCCTCTTGCGTCCTCTCAGAGTCCCCATAGCCTGATCAGATTTTGGAGCGCCAACAATAGGGGCGACTCCTGATATGCGCCTTGATGCCGGGCGGCCATAGTAAGAGGGAAGCACCCCGGAGAAGGCAGCCAGCCAGAGGTGCATGGTCACAACAAGCCTCCCTGCCGCCCGACCGCAGAGGCTGCGGGTCCTGGTGGTGGAGCCTCTAGAACTGGTCAGGCAAGGCATTCATGGGGTCCTCGCTTCTGAGGAGGACTTGACGGTGTTGGCGGCGGCCGACCCCGATGTCCGGTCTCTCGGCCGCGCCCGCGAATTCGCCCCTGATGTGGCCTTGGTGGACTTCGACTCCGCCGGGGCGGAGAGCCGCGAGTTCCTCCGCCGGCTGGCCCTGAACCTTCCCGGCGTGCCCCTGGTCGCCCTGGCCCAGGAACCGGACCTGGAGAATCTTCTGACTGCCGTGAGGCTCGGCGCTCGCGGTTACCTCCTGAAGAGCGTGGGGGGCGCTGCCCTGGCGCGGGCCATCCGCGGTACGGGAAGTGGTGGCTCTGTCATTGATCCTATCGTGGCTCGTCGGCTGCTGGACTACGTAGCCTCACAGCCCTTCCTGCCCGCTCTGCGACACGATGTCCTGGGCCGGGCTGCAAGCTCTTTGCGGTTGCTCAGCACGAGGGAAGCGCAGGTGCTGCACTCCCTGGCTCAGGGGCTCAGCAACAAGGAGATCGCCGCTGCTCTGGGCCTTAGCGTGGGGACCGTTAAGACGCACCTCCGGCACATCTTTCGCAAGCTCGGCGTCTCCGACCGCACCAGCGCCGCCGTGGCCGTTCTGCGCGGTGCCGCCAGCTCCTAGTTCTCTTGCGTTTCTTGGGCCACGACACTCTGCCCAATGGCCGATACGGACTGAGGGGTTCCCATCCGAGAATATCCTTGGGAGTCTCTATTGCTCGTAGTGACAGGAGCCACGGGACAGAGCACGGGGGGAAGGCGCAGACGTAGGACAGTCGACACGTGGGGATGCAGTCTTTGCCCTTCAAGAGGTCTGACCGTTCATCGGGCCCAGCGGGCTCGGAGGAGGCTGTGGCCTCCTCTGAGGCGGAGGCAAGCCCCGCAGGGGCGCCACCGCGCGGCGCTGTGAGCCTGCATCAAAGCTACTACGCGCTCATGCGGCGTAGCCGGCTGATGGCGGTCGCCTTCTGGGTGGCGACGGCTTACTTTTTCTACTGGGCTATCCCCTGGTTCCCAGGAGGGCTGAGCGAGGGGGACTACACTGAGCAGGTCTCCCTCACCCTCATTCTTGGAGGCCTCTGCGCCATCCTGGGGGTCGGTACCCTCATCCTCAGGCAGCACCTGCGCCGGATGAGGGAGGCCCTCCTGGCCTGGACAACGGTCTATGACGAGACCACGGGCCTCTATAACCGCCGCTACTTCTTCGACCGTCTCTCCCTCGAGTGTGAGCGTGCGCGTCGGCAGGGCGCCACGTTTTCCCTTATCCTCATGCGCCTTGAACACAGCAACCGCCGCGGGCGCAGCCCGAGTGCCGGTGCGCTGCGGCGATTGGGCGCTGTCCTTACCCGGACCGCGCGCTCGAACGATCTGGTGGCGCTCCTGGGGGCCAACGAGCTGGCGGTGGCGGCCATGGGTGTGCCCCGCAAGGTCGCGCCGCAGGTGGTGGACCGGCTCAAGAAGGCCTTGGAAGGGTCTCTTGTCGACTCCGGTGAGAGCCTGAGTCTGCGCCTGGGAGTGGCGACCTATTGCGCCCGTTGTCGCGACCCCAGCACGCTGCTGCGCTCGGCGCACCGCTCCCTGGCCGGGAGGCCCTCCTCAGAAGAAGAGGTAGAGGACAAAGAAGAGCCGGCTGCCTGAAGACCTCTGGACCTGACCCGAAATCGGCACGTTTCACCCCTAAGCTGGAGCCCGGACCTGCGTCCGGGCCCTAGCCTTTCTAGGCGGGGGCGCACACGCGGCCTGAGGAAGCAGGCACCCTCTCCAGTCCTCTTGTGGCAGTCGTGGCCGCCGCGCTAAACTGTGCCCAAGTTCGGCCCGTGCCTGTAGGTTCAGGGGCAGGCCTGTAAGTGTACGTCCGGGAGAGCCATGCGCTGGATCCCTGAGCATTTGCGGGTCCCGGTGGAGATCAGCGGCTGGGGCATGTATGTCCCCGAACGGGTCATGACCAACGAGGACCTGGCCCGTGAAACCGGGCTGGACACGAGCGATGAGTGGATCGTCACCAGGACCGGGATCCGTCAGCGCCACGTTACCGGCCCCTCGGAGGCCACCTCTGACCTGGCGGTAGGGGCAGCCAGGGAAGCTCTGTCTTGCGCCGGCCTTGAGCCCGCGGACATAGACCTTATCATCGTGGCCACGGCCAGCCCTGACCACATCACCCCTTCGACCAACTGCCTGGTCCAGGAGCGGCTGGGCGCCCGGCGTGCCCACGGCTTCGACCTTAACGCCGGCTGCACTGGGTTCCTGGCCGGCCTTCAGATGGCATGCTCGTATCTGGCGGCTAGCCTGGGCCGCAACGTCCTCCTCATCGGCGCCGAGCTGGCCACCCGCCTCATCAACTGGAGCATCCGCGAGAGCGCCGTCCTCTTCGGGGATGGGGCGGGAGCGGTAGTTCTCCAGCCATCTACCAGGCGGAAAGCGTGGGCGTTCTCCATGCGGGACCTGGGGCATTTGCAGGAGCTCATCAAGATCCCGGCCGGCGGCAGCCGACACCCTACTTCGTCCGAGACGCTTGAGAAGGGCCTGCACGACCCCCTCTTCGACGGGCACGCCGTCTTCAGGGAGGCCGGCCGGGCGATGGTGGAGAGGATGCGGGAGGTGCTCAACCAGGCAAGGCTGGAGCCTCAGGATGTAGACCTGGTGGTTTCCCATCAAGCCAACATCCGGATCATCCAGTACGTAGCGAACAAACTGGGCCTCACGAGAAACCACAGCGATCCTTTGCCCGACCGCGTCTTCGTCAACATCGACCGCTACGCCAACACCTCCACGGCCAGTATCCCCATCGCCCTCTGCGAGGCAGTGGAGGCGGAGCGTCTGCGTCGGGGCGACCTGGTGGCCATGTGCGCCTTCGGCTCGGGGCTCACCTCCGGCGCCGCCCTGGTGGAGTGGTAGAGCCTCCTCGCTGGGCTGGCTTGGCTTCCCTCTTCCTGTCCCGCTAATGACGCCGTCTGGTTTCGGGGGGCAAGTTCGACGTCGTCTCGTGGCTGAGGTGCGGTAGCCCTGCCACCGTCCGCCTGGCTTCGCTGAAGACGGTGGGCAGGGTGGCGCGGTCGCGGATGAACGCCACCGCCGCCAGCGCCAGATAGGCGCCGCTGAACCCGTAGCGAACCGTCTGATCCGTGAGGAAGAGCTGCGTGGAGAAGAGGACAAACAGGAGTCCGGCCTCCAGCAGCGAGATGCTGAGGCTCGCAAAGATGGCGACGGCGAAGGCCGACTGGGCGGCGGTGAGGAGGACCTCCTCCGCCTGGCGCCCGTCCATGGGCAGCGGCGAGAACGTGTGTCCAGAGATGCTATAGGCCACGGGCAGGGTGCCTATGAGGAGGGTCCACTGGTTGACCTTCGAGGATATGAGCATCAGCATGCCGGCCAGAGCCTTCCCCCGGGCGGCCAGGACGGCGGCGATGATGAATTCAGGCGCCTCCGACGCCAGCGGCGCCAGCCACTGTACCAGCAAGAACTCGCTGATGCCCCGGGCCCTGCCGATGTCCACCAGCCCCTCGGCGAAGGGCTCCGCCGACGCGAAGACTACTCCTGCGGCGTAAAGAAAGAGCAGTGCGACGACGACCCGTCGCGGTATGGGGGGCAGTGTCCCGATGGTGTGCGCCGGCCCCACCAGCTCCGGCTCGCTGCTGGGGGCGCGGGAGACGATGTACATGTATCCGACGAAGATACTCATGAGCACCGCCGTGTCCAGCAGGGAGAGATGGCCGCGGATGGGGATGGAGAAGCTGTAGAGGGTCGCGGCACCCAGCGCCACCAGCCCCAGCGACGTGTCGCCGCGCACGCTGAGCGTGGTCTTCTTTGTCTTCAGCCAGAAGATGGCCACCAGGGTAGGCCAGGCAAAGCCCACCAGGAGGCGGTTGGCGCCCGTCATGTTGGCGGTGGCAAAGTGAGCGTTCTGCGGCACGTCAGGCGCCGTCCAGGCGAAGTAGAGGTCCACGGCGTACTCAGGCAGGACGGCGATGAGGGCGATGAGCGCCAGGGCCAGGCCGCGGGAGACGTCGCGCTCTGCCGCCTCCGAGATCCAGGTCAGGAGGAAGGCGGCGGAAAGGATGGCGGTGCCGGAGATCGCGACCGCCACCCCACTCGTGAGCTCGGTGCCGCTCAGCCGGAGAAGGGGGGCTGGGGCGGCGACGACGACGGTGATGCCTACCAGGAGCCAGTTGCGGAGGGGGGAGTTAGTGGCTTGCTGCATTCGCCATCGTGTGGCTGGCCTGCCTGCCGGCCGGCAGGCCGATTACTGGCAGTATAGCACGTGGGCCTGTCGGTTCGCAGGCCTGGCCGGAGATGGCAGGGGGGCGGGCGGCACGCCTAAGGGCCGCCGTGGCGGTGGGCTTTCGCCGCCTGGCGGCGAAGGCCAGGCTTATGGCGTCAAACGAAATGAGTTGTCCACCTCATCCCGTCGGGCCAGACGGGGAGACAAACCTCGTAGGGGCCGACCTTCAGGTCGGCCCTGGGCGGAGCTGAAGCTGCGCCCCTACGGCTCGGATGTGAAGTTATCTTGTTGAAGACGATGTGCCGCGCCTTCGCAGGCCGGTCGCCGCTATCCCTGTGTGGGTTTCCTGGCCGGGCGACGGCGGATGCGCTCGATGGTGATAAGGCGGGCCTCTTTGTCTACGGCGTAGAGGACGCGGTGGAGGCCCGCGCGGAGGCTGTAGCGGCCGGACGCGGTGCGACGCCGGGCGCCGGGGGGCCGGGGATCCGTTTCCAGGGTGTCGAGCGCCTGGTGGATAGCCTCCAGGGCGTTGGGGTCAAGCGCTCCGAAGTCTTCCGAGGCTTTCGCACCGATCTCGACGTGATAGGCGGGACCTTCCGGAGGTTCTATGGCTGTGTCCTCAGACGTTGCCCCGCCGTCGGCGAGTCTCTCTCATAGCTGCCTGCTGGCCTTGCCTCTGCTCGGACGCCGCTGACACTACTCTTCCCTCCTGGGACACCTGTCGGCCGGGGCGGGCGGCCGAGGGCCATGCGTATCTTCATGTTCTCCTGACGTGGCGAGGGGCGCGATTAGGCGGAGCCCCGATCTTCCCTGGCCAAATGTCCTGAAAGGCCGGCGCGGAAGGCCTTGGTTAGCTGTACCCGGTCCGGCTCGCGGCCGGGCGGGTTTCCAGATCAGCCGTGGCGCCGAGAGCGGATAGACGGCCGGTTCCTGGGGGCAGGGTCTCAAGATCCTCCTTGAGCCGGTAGCCGCGCGCCGGGAGGGTCCAGATGAGGTCTTGGGGCGCCCCCAGGAGCTGTAGCTTGTGCCTCAAGTTCCGGACGTGGGCCCGCAGCACCTCACAGGCGCCGGTGCCCGGCTCAAACCCCCAGACGTGCTCGAGCAGTTCGTCGCTGGTGACCACGCGGTCCTTGCGCCACATGAGGTACTCCATGAATGCGCATTCAAAGCGGGTCAGATGGATGTTGCGACCCTGGTACCCCAGCATCCGCCGGACGACATCGAGCTCGACTCCGTGGGCGTGGAGCACGGAGCCTTCCTCCGCGGAGCGGCGGAGCGCCGAGAGGACGGCCTGGAAGACATCGTGGGCTGGAACCGGCCGCTGGAAAACCGCGTCCCGGCCCGGCTTGAGGGAAGATGAGGTGAGGGCCTCAGCACTCTCTTCGGAGCTGACGATGTAGATGACGGGGGGCGTCAGGTCGCCGAGGGCCTCCGCGAGGGCAGCGGCGAACTGTGCTGGGGCCATGTCCCTCACGGCGTCGTCGAAGAGGATGAGGTCGGGGATGAGGCCGCCGTTGTGGTTGAGCCAGTCAAGTCCCTGTGCGGCGGACTCCAGGGGCGCTGCGATGAGGCCCATCTGTCGCGCCGTTGCCACGCGGGCCTCGCACAATACGGGGTCGCCGTGGAGGATCCAGACTATTGGAAGCGGTTCCGCAACCACACGCTATCTGCCCCACGCGCCCCGCCCATATGGGGTCCTCCGGCTGCAATGCTCCCGCACCCGGCACTGCGCGTCTATACTGATTGTTAGGTACCATGCGTACTGTCAAAGTAGCTACCCATCCGGTGAGTGGCTGAAATCCCGCCGATCGAGGGTGATTGGTGCGTTCTTGGTGCGCCTTCGGTCGCCGGATTCGGACGCGACCCCAGCCTAAAGGCTGGGGCATCGAGAGGCGAACTATGCCCCCGCCTTCAGGCGGGGGTCGAGGATTCTCCCACCAACGACCAACCAGTCACCGGAGCTGATGGGTCTGCTGAAATACCTTTTGCGGCAGCCCCGCCATTCCGAGTCCGCCCCGGCGGACGAAGAATCTGATTCATACAGGCCCTTCGCTTCGCTCAGGGCGACAGAACAGAAGGGCGTTTCTCAACACATGCTATCTGACAAGTGCCTGCGCGCCGCCGCCCTAACTAGTCGAGCAGTCCTTCCCGGAGGGCGCGCACGCCTGCCTCGGTGCGGGAGGCCGCGCCCATCTTGCTGAGGATGTTCGCGAGGTGCTTGCTGGCGGTCAGAGTGCTGATGCTCAGTTCGACGCCGATCTCCTTGTCCGCTTTGCCGGCTGCCACCAAATGGAGGACGGTGAGCTCACGGAAGGTCAGGCCGTAGGGATTCCCTCGCTCCATCTGGCGCTCTACTCTGGCTTCCAGTTCCTCCCTCGCCTTCTCAAGGGCCTCCTCCGCCTGCTTGCGCTCGGTGAGGTCGCGTAGTGCGGCCACGGTGACCATCTTTCCCTGGTATGGGATGGGTCTGCCGCATACTTCAACGGGGAAAGTGGTTCCGTCTTTCCTCAGGCCTGTGAATTCGAAAGGCTCTCGAGACTTCGACACGATACTCTGCAAGACTGCATCGCGGGACTCGGGCGCCACAAAGTCCAGCACGTGCATTCTGATGGCCTCAGAGAGTTCGTAGCCGAACATGGCGGCCAACGCCTGATTTGCCTCGAGCATCGTGCCCTTTCTGTGAATCGCAATCCCCTCAAAACTTGCTTCAGATAGTGTGCGGAATCTCCTCTCGCTCTCCCGCAGCGCCTCCTCCGCCCGCATGCGCTCGACGACGCGGCCTAGTCGCTCGGCGATTGTGTTGATGAGGATTCTCTCCTCCTTGAGGAAAGGCCCCTCGTCGCTCTCTGGCCTTTCGTCTAGGTAGCAGACTTCTACGTTGCCGCTGCGCTCCCCATGAACGACGATGTCGCAGCTCTGCCTCCATGGAGTTTCCCTGAAGTTCTCGGTCGCGAACTCTCGACCGTCTAGGATGATCCGTGCGCAGGCAGTTATCGGATACTGCCAGGCCGGGCGAAGGAGAGCAGTCGTTCCCTGGAGTATTTCGTCCACAGAGATGCTGGGGTTCTGAAGCAGATTGGAGAGGCGACGGAGGCAGGTTAGTTCCTTGAAGCGCTCGCCAAGTTCATGCATGCGCCGTCGCAGCGCCTCCTCCGCCCGCTTGCGCTCGGTGTTGTTCCTGCTTCTGGCAGGGTGAGAGCCGTTTGTCTGAGCGGTCTTCTTCTGGATCATGGCGCAATGCCCCCTGAAAGACTTGTGGGGTGGAACAGGCGATCAGTTCGTTGAAGAGGCGGTGGTAGCGACTGGCAAGAAAGGACGGCGGGCTGCGAAGTCCTCAGCCGCCGGGTAGCGCCGGGAGCGCAGGCCCTGCGCGGCCGGGAGGAGTACAGCGGAAGACCCGTGTTCAAGGCCACGCCTCCTTGAGGACGTGGCGCTCAAGGCCGGCCTGAGTGGCCTAGGGCGTCAGACCGCTGGGTCCGGACCGCATCTCAATGTCCCAGAGGCCGGAAACCGGCTCCGGCTAGCCGTTGTGGGACAGGGCGATCGTACTCCCGCGGGGCGGCTTGTCAAGGCGCACGCGTGCGATGCGTGATGCGAACCAGGCCGATTGGGCTGCGCCCGCTTCGCGTTGACAGCCGACCTGGCTGGCCGCTACACTGGCATTCTGGCGCGAGCCTGTAGCGCTCAGGCGGGGGGACGGCCGCGGGGCCGTTCCCTTTTGTCCCGACCATCCATCTACCAGGAAAGCCGCCGTGCCCAGTCGCAGCAAGAAGGAGTGGTTGGAGGGCCCCCCCCGCAAAGCGGTGGAGCGCTCCCCCGGGCGGCCGGACCCCTTCGAGACCAGCTCCGGGGCCGAGGTGGACGTCCTCTATACCCCTGAGGACCTGGCCCCCTGGGATTACCTGGAGAAGGTGGGCTTCCCCGGCCAGTATCCCTACACGCGCGGCGTCCAGCCGACCATGTATCGGGGCCGGCTCTGGACCATGCGCCAGTATGCCGGCTTCGCCGACGCTGAGGAGTCCAACCGCCGCTATCGCTACCTGCTGGAGCAGGGCCAGACCGGCCTCTCGGTGGCCTTCGACCTGCCTACCCAGATCGGCTACGACGCCGACCACCCCCTGGCCGCCAGCGAGGTGGGCAAGGTCGGCGTGTCCATCTGCTCCATCCTGGACATGGAGACCCTCTTCCGGGACATTCCCCTGGAGCGGGTGACCACCTCCATGACCATCAACGCCAGCGCCGCCATCCTCCTCGCGCTGTATGTGGCGGTGGCCAGGGGGCAGGGCGCCGACCTCTCGAAGCTGGGGGGCACCGTCCAGAACGACATCCTCAAGGAGTACATCGCCCGCGGCACCTACATCTTCCCGCCCAGACCATCCATGCGTCTCGTAACAGACGTCTTCGCGTGGTGCCGCGAACACCTGCCCTCCTGGAACACGATCAGCATCAGCGGCTACCACATTCGGGAGGCGGGCTCGACGGCGGGCCAGGAGGTGGGGTTCACCCTGGCTAACGCGGTCGCCTACGTTGAGGCGGCCCTGGGCGTCGGGCTGGCCGTGGACGACTTCGCGCCGCGGCTGTCCTTCTTCTTCGCCTCCCACAGCAACTTCCTGGAGGAGGTGGCCAAGTTCCGGGCGGCCCGCCGCGTGTGGGCTCGTATCATGAAGGAGCGCTTCGGCGCCGGCGATCCCCGCTCGATGATGCTCCGGTTCCACACGCAGACGGGGGGCGTTACTCT
>Ga0315291_10012619_pt1 | contig 10255 bp, 22 predicted proteins | sample YL17G12_20_MG_FD_203070 | JGI IMG/M metagenome (GOLD analysis project Ga0315291, IMG submission 203070) | Sediment microbial communities from Yellowstone Lake, YNP, Wyoming, USA - YL17G12_20 | ecosystem: Environmental > Aquatic > Freshwater > Lake > Sediment | place: USA: Wyoming | collected...
TGTCCATAAATTTCTGGAATTTGATGTTTTTTGTTTGTCACACCTCGTTCATAATGTCCATTATCATAGTAAATTTCTTCTATCTCATTTGAATTTATAATAAACTGTAATGTCTGTTCATCATTTAAAGAAAATTTATTCATTTGTTTAACTAAACACTTTTGAGAACAGAAGTGTTTCTTTACTCCTTTTTTAGTAGTATGTTTGAAAAGTCGATCTCTTATTACTTTGTTACAGTTATCACAGATAAATGCAAATGATAATTTACGACTCATTTATTTCTCCTTCTTCCCACATTTGCCCATAAGTTAAATCTCTTATTACATCTTCAACGTGAGGTTTTAAAATTGATATCATAATATCAGCACCTTCAGGGTTAGCTGTATGAATATAAACTGTTTGAGGTCTAAACTCTTTAGGCATGATAGCAATATATCTTGCTACGGCTTCAAAAGATTCAAAAGGCATATCTCCCGTAATTGTTTGTGAAATATCATGATCCAAGCTAACAACATCAACGTATATTGTAGCTAGTAATCTAATTGCCTCTGTTACATTTCTAGCCCTCAACCAACCTTCCGGTTCTTTTCGTATGTCATCAACAAAAAGTTTTTGTGCATTTAACATAAACCCTCTTTCTTAATTAGTTCTAATACTTCTATCGCAGAAACAGGAGTAAAATTATGCATATCTACTCCAACATTAATCATTCTATCCTTAACAAGCCATCTGTCATGAATATGTCCACAAAGTAAAATCATTCCATTATCTTCTGGCGACCAATTCCAAGCATTATTTGTTTTATATGGATAGTGAGATAATTGTACTTTTAACTCCTCACCTAACTTAAAAGGTACAAAAACACTCCTAGTCACAGATTCAAATCCTGCTTCATGTAAACGTGTTTTACCCTTATCATGATTACCCATTATAAGATGTTTATGACCATTTAGTTGATTGCCTAACAATCTCATTCTTTCTCTTGGACCTAAACAAAAATCACCTAAATGATAAACAGTATCTTCGGATTTAACTACACTATTCCAATTAGTAATAATAGTTTCATTCATTTCCTCAACAGTTTTAAATGGGCGATTACAATATTTAATGATGTTGGAGTGATCTAGATGGCTATCCGCCGTAAAGAAAATCATTTTAATCCTTGTATATCGTGTTCTATGCGTCGTCGTATCGCACTCTTATTATCTAAAGTTTGTATATAAATAACACGACGTTTATTTTTGTACCTATACCACACTTTATAATAAGTTGTTTTACAAAACGTATCTTTTTCTATTTTAATTATCTTAAAAATCATTCTTCCAACCTCGCACGTAATTGTAAAATAGTAAAGTTGTTTGATATAATAAAGGGTGGTGTTGTTAGCAACTTCATAAGTCGTCGTGCCTCTTTCACAAACTTTGGCTTTTTAATTATAGTTATTTCATTTTCTTTAAAGAAATAACCGTTAACTTTATTAACGTTTTTATAAAGAACAGCAACAGTTACCCCAAAAGAGTCTTTACAATATACTAAAGCTTCTGGAAAGGTGTACACTCGGGAGTCGTTACCTTTACACGATACAATATCACCTACATTAATCATTTCAGACTTTCCCTCTTACATTATATAATACAAAATTAAACTGAAAACGTTACAGTTTTGTTTCGCCCGTAACGTTTTCTAATTCACCAATTAACTTATAAATCTTTCTATCGTCTAACGGTTTGTTATCTAGTAAATTAAACAGAAATCCTTTTAAATGTGATGGTACAGAACTTTGAGCCCACATAGCAAACTCTTTCCTAGTATCTCTAGGGGCTTTACTGAAAAGGTCATTCGCTTGAGCAACTAACTCAATTTTCTTTCGTTTAAAGTAATTTGTTGTTACTTCTACATCTTCTTTATACTCTTCTGGAGCTAATTCAATTAAATCATTCGCTGTTCCTTCTCCTAAAGCTTCTAAAATATATTTTGGCGACATATGAGACAAAAATCTATGTACTCTTAAGTACTCTTCACCTTTAATTTTTACTTGTTTTCCTGTTTCTTTGAATAACAATACGTATCCTTCTTCTAATACGGGAAGAGTTTTAGTTTTTTCAATTACGTCATCTAATGTTTTAAATTTATATGATTTCATAGTTTTTAACTTTAAAGAATCCCCTAACCATTTTAGTTCATCATACCTCAATAACGTGTTAGAACTTCTACGTCTTGCACCAATTAAGTACACTCCTTCTTCGTATCCTTTCTTTTGATAATCAATAACTATTTGAAATCGTTTAGAAATTAATTCAAACATTAAAGTATAATCTCTTACTACCCATTCGTACTTCAACTGATGAGGTAAAATAGATGTTGCATATTCACCGTGTTCCGAGTCAAAAGACCCTTTTGTTGTGAAAAAGAACTGATTAGTGTTTGGATCTTGGAATAAAATTAACATGGAACCGTCTAATTTCTCTGTTACTTCAAACTCCCCTTCCTTAACTAAAGTTTCATAACTTATTTCAGGCATTTCTCCTACATTAAAGAACTTATCAAATGGATACGCTAGTATTGTTTGACTTGCTAAATCGACTATTAAACCCCTACACATCCGATTAAAGACGTTCCATTGCTTATCATAACTAGCTTCATCTCTGTAATGAAGCATAACAACATTAGGAAACTTCTTCGATTCAATAACATGAACTAAATTAGTTTCAGCATGTTGAAGAAGTTTTTCTTTGTTAAATAAATCGTGTTCTTTAAAGTAATGTTCTAGGATCATAATGATTATCCAATAATTTTGAAATTTGAATTAACTGCAAATTTGGCACATCCGCACAAGTACTCAAAGTAGCAAATAAACCTTTTCGTCTCTCTACACTGTCTGGACCCATTTCAAAATACTCATATAAAATATCTGGGGTCATACGTTGAGGTATTGTTAATTCTTCTATTTTACGAATAAGTTCTACTTCGCGATCACAAAGATTTTGTATTTCAGAGTTTGTTAAATCTTCTGTTTTAATCATATTTGATCAATATCAAACTTTTGCATCTCTTCTAATTTTTTCATTGCTTCTAAATTACTTTTACGTTCTTTCTGAAACAAAAGTTTTCCTTGCGCAAGTCGTAATGATGTTTTTTCTTCAACGGTTAAATTTAGAGTTAAATAATCTGCTGTTAATAAACTAGACTTGGAGCCCCCTCCAATTCTATTTGTTACTGGATTAGGTACATGAACGTGATAATATTCATACGAATCATCTACATGTACATAAGTTAAAACAGCTAATGTTCCTATTGGAATTTGAATAGTTGTTTGGATGTATTCACCTATTACTTCACCCATCCAATCTCTATTTAATTTTTCTACTTCTATTTTGTATTTTGTTTTCCATTGAGTTATTACATTATGCCAACCACTGTTTATTGTTAACTTAATTGGTTTAAGAAGTTTAACAGCTTGTCCATAACGTAGTAACATTATTTAAACTCCATTGCTTTATTAATTATCAAAAGGGCGGTAATATTGTCGACCTCAAATGCTAACTCTTCTAAGGTAACTTCACAACATCTCCTACCATGAAGAAAATCGTTTAATATATCTCGTACAGCAATTAATTTCATTATTTTTGCTGTTTGAGTTTCACTAATTCTATTCAATTGTTCTAAAACAAACTCACCCAACTTCACAGGAATTATATTAATTGTTTCCATTATTTTCCTCTTAATGTTCTACTTTAGGATGTCTACATGCACCACAAATTACTTCTTGTGATATAAAATTTTCAAACATTTAGATCAATCCTTACTATCTCTTATTCCCATGAATACGGGAAAACGTAAACTTTCATTATTTTCAGTAATTTCAAAGGCGTCTAAAACTACCCATTCGCCAATTAATTTATTACGATTTAACCAATACTCTTTTTTCTGCACTTCTGAAAATCCTGTTCCTATCTTCACTTGATTTTTAATATGTTCTACTTCAACAACGAAAGCCCCTAACATTCCTTTTGCTTGTCCTTCGCCTTCAAGGGCATCAACAATCTTCCCATCATATGACGTTCGAGGTTTGAGTTTTGCCATAATACCACTCTTGCACGAAACTCTTTTCCATTGATATTTTCCATTCATATCTTTCAACATCAAACCTTCATACTCTTCATCTAATTTTTCTTTGTAAAATTCTTGTAATTCTTCTACGGAGTTAACAACTTTTCCTTGAACAACTTTAATATTTTTATCATCCCAAAGAGGAATTAACTCTTTTTCTAAAGTTTTAATTCTTTCTTTATATGGTTGATTACTAACTTGTTTACTCCAATCAAGAATCGTCAGTACATCATACAGACAATAGTATATGTCTGTCAAATCCTTATTTTCCGAATTTAAACGTGACGCAATTTCATTGAATGATAATTTGTCTGAATAAAGTTCCCCATCAAGAACAAAAGCTACATTTTTTTCAATCATTTTTGTAAAATGATTTTTTAAATTTTCATTTCTAATTGGTTTTCCATTTCGTCCTATAAATGATTGTGTCATTGGAACGTAAACAGCTCTAAAACCATCTAATTTCGTTTGAGCAATAATAGGAAATCTAACATCACTCATCTTAGGTTGTACTGCATCCGCTAACATTAATTTGAACTCCGGAATACAACCCTTTCGAACTTTATTAATTAGACTAGCTCCAAAATTTAATGACTCTTTTAACAAAACAGTTTTGTAAACCCACTTCTCATCTTCATCACAATGTTGAAAGAAATCATGAACGGTTGCTAGTGCTTCATGTCCCGTAATTATTCTACCACTTAAAGCGTTTGTTAACTTAATAAAATGATCATAATTATTTATTGATCCTAAATTTTTTGATTGAATGTTTGGCCTTTCGGTAGGTAATTTTGCTACATAAAATTGAATATAAGGATTAGAATGAAGTGAGAGGAGAGAAAAGAGTTGATCATTATCCTTCTGTTCTCGAAGAAGGTTCTCTTTTTCTTTTAAAGAAGAGGTGTTTGAAATATTTTCCAATATCTGCCTTATGTTCTTCATTGATATAAATACGAAAAAACTCAGTTTTGTTTACAGTTTTTTGAGTTGTTTAAAAACATCTACTAGTATTAAAGCAAATATAACTATTAAAGCAATAAGGATACTAAACCCTAGAAAGTTCATTTTTCTTCTCTTTTGATCCAAAGATCGTGTTCTCTTTCGGTTTGTAATAACTCAATATATTGAAGTGTATCTATGTTTGAAAATGGTTGATAAGCATGTACGTTTCTTACTACATCACACAAAGCTATATCATCTAGAAACATTTGATTACTCACATACGCTTGCATCATAAAAATTGCTGTCCTATGCTGTACGAAACCACTAACAGCGTGTTTCAACAATACGTATAAAACTTGAGTAGTAGTACTAGGATTTTTTAATAGTGCTAATGGAATACTGTGACATTCATCTTTTGCAAGTTTTATCATTAAATTTTCTGGCAATTCTGGATCTAATGCTGCCATTTCTCTAATGTAAGGACTTTCATCCTTGACCATGCTTTTTAATTCTTTTAGTTTTTTCTTACTTAACATTAATCGAATGCCCAATTGAACTCTGGAAATAATATCTTGAATTGTGTTTCCAAATCTTTTGCTGTTTTTTCTGCTAAGGGAGTATAAGTATCTAAATAAATTCGCCATTCGCCAAATTTTTCTTTACATTGCATAACTTTAATACCTTGACTCTCAAGCATATCTACAGCTTTTTGAACTAAATAATCCCCAATGATATGAAATCTTTCTCCACATTCTCTACAAGCATAACCTTGTTTTTCTTTCCACACGTACATCCACATACCACAAGCAGGTTTCTTTTCACAAATTATACACACCAACTGTTCTTTACTCATCATTCTCTGCTTCCGCGATCATCAAATATAATTTTTTTATTAGAGAGCCAAGCATTATCTTGTGCTGCCTCTTCTTGACCATAGGGAATAAAGGGTTTACCTTTTCCAAACCACATAACCATAATTCCTCTATCCCAAGGTGTTCTACCTTCCCAACCTTTTTCACCTCTAACAACAACTACGTGTTTAGAACGTTTCTTTTGTAATGCATTTTGACTCATAATTCCTCCTCTTCTGTTCCTAAATCTTTATTTTCTCTAAAATAATTAATTGTATTTTCAATATGAATTAATACTTCATCTATTCTTCCCATTTCAATTAATTCCAGGGGCGTCCAACCTAAAAGTACTTCATTTGGTAAATACATCCATCTAAAAGCAGTTTGCATATCTAAGCCAACAGTCATCAAAACACCTAAAACAATTCCTCTGTCTATAATCAATTGATAATTCATAACATTTTCATTAAAACAATTACAACAATAATAATTCCTAATATAAACGTAATTACTAAAGAAAGTAAAATTCCTTGTACTAAACTATAAACTAAAACTTCACACCAATTAATACTTTTAAACAGTCTTTTCCAATTAATCATCTTCAGGCTCTTTATGTTGTCCTGCTAAAGCAAAGGCTTCCAATCTAGTTAGTTCAATTACAACAATTCCAACGGGTTTATCTAAGTTTCCAATTTCAAGATTCTGATTTGGATTTGCTACTTTGTAATATCTCTCATCAGAAAATGGTTTATTGTTATATCTTCCATCGTATGTTGTTAAAACTATTTTAAAAGGTCTATGTCCAACGTCAGATAATTTGAACATTACCCTAGCCTCTTCCAAACGCATAAACAACAATAAACCTCGTTTGTCACCAATAACTTCACCCGAGTAAAAGTCTCCGTTGTAACTGTATTTAGTTAACATGTCTTGGATCTTAAACATCACTTACCTCTTAAAATCTTGGAGTGTAGAGTTCCTTAGTTTTGCTTGTGGTGACCCACAGGTTTTTCAAGGTACTCTACACCCCGGTAGGTGTTTCATTTCGTATGGACAAGGTTCTTCCGTTCTGAGCGTGTACCACTTCCCGTTCCTACTATTAATACGAAATTTGTATCAAAACGTTTACAACTATCATTGCTGTTGCAGATCTTCTCTGACCACGTCTAACTCAGCTAACTTCTTTTTGAGTTTTCGGAGTGCTCTCTCCAGTTTCAGGTGTAGTACTCGGTTGAGGTTCTTTCGTTTCAGAGATCTTTCCGTCACTGTCAGTTTGATGATAAACTTCCTTTCTTTCACTTTGTTCTTCCTCCTTAGATGTTTCTTCTTCTATATCAGGTGCTTCCAAAGCCCTTTGAATTTTCTTTGTAACTCTTTTTACTATTTGTTCAGTAGCTTGTTCGACTACTTGTTGTTTCAAGTCTTCTTGTTCTAAGTCATCCCCTAAAATAGATTCCTCGATCTCCATAGACACATCTGGTAATTGATTCTTATATTGTTTCTTTCTAAGTCTAGCTTTTTCTAAATGTTGTAATCTTCTCTCAACATCCTTCTTCCGTTTTACATGTTTGTAAACTATTATAGCAACCGCTGTGCCAATTATACAACCGTGGAAGTAGGCTAAATATGGAAATAACGAACTAAAATCATAAACACCTTGTTTAAGTTTAGTCCAGAAGTCAATAATGTTACTAAACACATAAACATTTACTGCAAACTCTAAAATTTTGTTAACATATTGTAATAACGTTGCTTGCCAAAAATTCAATCTTGATAGAGTAATTTTTTGATATTGATCAATAAAATACTCTATCACACCAATGATTAAAAGTAAAATTCCCCAAATCCAAACTGACATGTAGTTCCTCTAATCTAATGCAATTCCACAATCTGAACATCTTGTATGCATCCCATCTTCTGTACCATCTGAACTATAACTAATTGTTCTATCAAACCACGTATTTTTATGTTTACATATTTTACTCTTACTTTTATTAGAAATATTTATCCATTGATCATCTGCTAGAAAAGTTACCCCAGATTCAATTAACTGATCATCTTGATACAGATCGCCATGCACTTCTATATTACCAATGGCTACAGGTACAAACGATCTACCTTTAGGCCAATCTAATTTTGTCATTTTCTTTCCTAAATGTTCTCTCTCAATATACATACCTTCCTCCTCATGTCTAAATATTATTCAGTTTTTAGCCTTTTTAGTAAACTTTCTTTTGGGTTTTTCATTGATTATAGGTTGAGCATGTTCTCCTTTCAACCAACATTTGTTACAGTAGTAATAATTGAGTACCCACGCAACTCCCGTAGTACCACATTTAGGGCACGGTTTATGAGTATCTTTATTCATCTCTGAACCCAAATAAGACAAACCCAACAAATGCAACAAATAACAATACAGCAATTAGTAAACTCATTTCTTTTTCCTTAATTCTTTATCTGTTAACAATCTCCAACAACCTTTATCCCTTATTACATAGGGAACCATTCTCTCTAAGGGTAGACAACCAATACCATCAATTTTGAATACCGCAACGTTATAATCAATATTCTTTGATTTTTCAAACCTTGCATCCATTTCGTAAAACAAATATAAAGTAGTATTTAACTCTTTAGCTATCGTTATTAGGTCCTTTTCATCTATAGCAACGTCTATATCACCGTGCCATAGTTTTCCATATTCTTTAGCACAAATGTTTGAGTTAAAAATAGGAACTCTCGTTGGATAAGTTTTACTGTAACCCGATTTAGACCCAGACAACATTCTACCACTATAACCTAGATGTTTCTTAAAGACTTCTTCAAATTGATTATTTTGAACTTCTCCCATTTCTTCTGCCCACGTTTTTAATTTTTCTTCCCACTCTTTGTTTATCATCGTTAACCTCCTTTTTCATTACTAATTGACAAAACTCAATGTTACTTAAAGGTTCTAACCACATCTCTTCACATGTTTTAATTCTATCTCCATCATTAATAAATGGAGTAGAGAACTTAACCCTTACAAAATCAAATAAGTTTCCTGATTGATCTCTTAGTTCGAACCCACCCTGTAATGGTGTTTTATTTAATCTTTCATCTTTAAACAACGGATCTGTTTGATCAATCCACAAATCTTTACTTTCCCATCGTTGGTTTTCATGTTCTTCTGATGATCGCATGATGTCATGTATTTGCCATTTACTAAGTATATTGGTATGAATAACACCTTTGGTTATTGGATCAACTAGTTGGAAAGTCATAAGTTCTCCTATTTGTAAGTTCCATGATTTCAAAATTGTCTATGAATTTTCCTTTAACATATTTATAAACTAACTCTGTTTCATTACTCAACACTTTTTCGTATTCAGTTATTTGAACAAATTTTTCTAAATCATCACGACTTTTTACTAGGGTCTGCAAACTAAAACAAGAATCTGCACCTACAAATCCAATTGATAGTAGTGCAAGTTCATATTTTACTAAATAATCATATAATGGATTATTTTCTTTTGCTACATGAATATCATAACCATCTTTAAAATCTTCCCACCTATGAACTAAAATTGCTGTTCCTCCGGTTAACATATCCGTCATCTCTTGTTCAGCATATCTCTTTTCTTTTCGCCATTCAGGAGGTAATATATCTTCGTAACTCAATCGGTACCTCCAAAATTAAATATTCTTTTCTTCTTTAGCAACCACAACTTACGTCGTTTAGCTTTCTTTTGTTTTACGTATTTCTTGTACTTTTGTTTAATCTTTTCTAGTTCTTTCTTTTTCTTAGCACTCTCTTTAGCTGTAGATAAAAAGTTTGAAAATGCTATTATTTGTAAATTATCTAGTTCTTTAAAATCCACAGAAAGTGGCGATATTATATAATTGTGCACCTTAATAATTGTCCTTACGACAGTTTTAACATGTACCTTTCCCACGATACACTTATGTGCTAACAATATTAAATTATCCCTCACAAAACATTCTGTACAAACATAACGATTTCTCCATTCATCTCCATGATCAAATAATTCATAATACCAATGATCTTCACTCCACATATCTTCTTCTTGACACATGCAATTATTCTTTCCAAGAAGTTTGTTTAAATATTTTTCTATTTGAAGGTTATAATTCATTTTCTTGTATTCTTTTCTATTTGTTCGAGTAGTTTAATTACCTTATTTAAACCCTCTTTAAAATCACTAGTGGTTCCCGTTCTTGTTATTGTGTTAACTGACGGCACAGTTAACCTACCAATAAACAAACCCAAAAGAAATATTACTATTAGTTTAATCGCTCTAATTGTATTCATTCATTACTCCTTTGGTTTCTCAATATCAAACTTAATTGTAATA
>Ga0315291_10012620_pt1 | contig 10254 bp, 9 predicted proteins | sample YL17G12_20_MG_FD_203070 | JGI IMG/M metagenome (GOLD analysis project Ga0315291, IMG submission 203070) | Sediment microbial communities from Yellowstone Lake, YNP, Wyoming, USA - YL17G12_20 | ecosystem: Environmental > Aquatic > Freshwater > Lake > Sediment | place: USA: Wyoming | collected...
TAGGTAACCTCGCCCCCCACCACAAAGAATCCAGCGACGCTGTCATTGCCCTTAAGGGTCAGATTTCCTTCCAAAAAAACAACATTAGGAATACCGGCAGATTCGTTATACCAAAAAGAGGCGGGAAATGGGCCATTGAGCTGAGAGGCGTTGTGATAATTCCCCTGGCTTTGACTAACGGTGCGTAATTGAGAATAATCCAGGGCGGCCAAAGGGCTAATGGACGGATCGTGGGTGACGGTTCCCGTAATGTTACTTGTTGATGAAATAGTGCCGGCGTAGGTGACATCACCGGTTATGCTATAGGCGTTTCCGCTGATATTAACGTTCCCCGCTGCATATAAGACATCATCGTAAAAACCCGGGGGAGAAAATTTGTTCGCTGTTATCTCAAGTATGCGCTCTACGCGAGAATTGCTGGCAGGCACGAAACCATGCGCGGTAATGGTACGGCTGTTGTCGGGGTTAGAAGTTATGCGAGCGCTGTACCTGCCTGACCCCAAGGAAGCGGCTACGGAAGACGTACTATAACTTGTCCGCAAGGCTTGCAGCGCCTGATTTACCGCAGCCTCGGCTAACCAGAAGGCCTGCGTAGATTCGACATGCCGTTGCACGACCCTCGATTCGGATACACTGCGTGAAATTACAACGCCCCCTAACACCGTTAATACCATAATGACTATAAGACCAAGAAGTAAAATAATCCCCTTTTTATTCATTTCTCAGCATAACCTTTTCGGTTAAGGGAAACGTTGCGGTTCTCCCTTTCATGGTCTTGGTTGCTTGAATCTGAACCTGAAGGATACGAGCATTCGCACAATCCGCACAACCAGAACCACCCACACAACAAAAATTTAAGACGTTGATGTAATTTGCTAAAATTTTTGTTGTTCCTGTTGGGTGTTCGCGAATAATCTGATTACCTTGCAAGTAATACCCAACGGCATTGGATACATTGGGAACCAAAAAATCAATTCTTCCGCCTTCCTCGCTTACCGTTATATCGCTGGGCTTGGCTTGCCTTGCTTCGCGGGTCATCCCGTCCATCGCCAGCCGGGCTTGTTGTTGAATATCCAACAATACCATATCAGTATTCCAAGTCACATCAGCAACGTTGATGATTGCAAAAATGCCCGCGACGATAAGGGACATTATGGTAAGCGAGATCAAGATCTCAAGGAGCGTAAACCCTCTCATGGTTCGGTAATGAGCGTTTCGAATGATATGCTTCTATTCCTCAGCCTTCGATCTCGCCAATTGACCGTTACCAGCACATCTTTGGGTCCTGTTCCTGTCACAACAATATTTATTGACTCATTATTCAAGGGAACCAGCCCTTTCGAAACTATTGTTGCGCTATTCCAGGTCGCGTTGACAATACTGCCAAAGGGTGTATTTTTTATCTCTTCCAATGCATACTGAGCATGGGTTACGGCAACAGTCTTGTTGCGGTTGGCTTCATTAAGAAAACCCGCATTTATGAAAAGCAATATGAGGGCACTAAACACAAAAGCCAGGATTGCCGCACTTATCAATACCTCTGATAGGGTAAACCCCTCCTTTCGTCCAAAGAAACTAGGCTTTACGAAGGGCGGAGAAATTTTTAACTTTTTATTCTTCATGGTGTTAAGGATATTCTATTTGAAATGGCTGGGTTAGTCAAGCGAAGTTTTCATTAATGAAAACTTCGCTTGATACTGCGGCACCAACCTGCCAGCAGGCAGGTTGTGCCAGCAGGCAGGTTGGGTCGAAGAAGCTATTGCCTATGGCACGGCTACTTCGTAATCGTCTTCCGTACAACCCTCGGCTTCCACTACTCCGGAGGTAGAAATCCTGAAATTCTTGGCTCCGGATTTGCCATCGCTAATCACATTGGCGGCTATCTGATACCCGCCTATCCCGCTTATAAAAAGTATATTGTGCCCGAACTGAGGAGTGGTTAATTTAACTGACTCCATGTACGGGGGGAATGTACTGGAAAAATCCGAAGACGCTAACTCTGTCAAATCATCCGCGACAGGGTACCTGCCCATGTTCGCTGCAGCGTACGTTTCCAGCGCGGTAGAAATTGATTTTAAAAACGCGAGGCTTGCCGTATCATTGGCATTCGCTTTCGCCCTAAGCAGATTGGGGATTGATAAAGCCGCAAGCAAGGCGAGGATTGCAACTACAATCATCATCTCAACCAAGGTAAAAGCTTCTCTATTTTTTTTCATCAATGAGCGCCCGATTTATGGAGCGTAGCGCCCGGCTTTATTGGAAAAGCCGGCGTGCCGCTTGTGCGGCAAGTGAACATAAATCGCTGCGCGAATTGACTCCGAGCCTATGCCAAAAATTTAAAAGAAATTTTTGGCGGTTTTAGGCGAGGAGCTAGGTTTATAAACCGAAAAGGCGAGGACGATCGCCCTCGCCTTTTCGCGTTTCAGACCACCATACGCATATTAAGCATGCGGTACGCAGGCTCCATCGGTTACTAAAACACCTCCAGTTGTCATGGTGAAACTCTTGGTGCCCGCGGTGGTGCAGTTTGCAGGCTGGCCGGTAAGACTATAGGTGTTGGTATCAATAACACAATCATAGTAATAACCGCTTTCGTTCGCGCCGCAGTACGTCTTGTTAAGATACGGCGGAGTTGAGTCCGTGGTCAGGTAAGTATCAACAACCGTGGCATCGTCCGGAGCATACAATCCGTTATTTGCCGCCGCATACGTCTCCAGGGCCGTGGAAATGGTCCTGAGTGTCGCCTGGGCTGCGGATTCATTAGCAGTTATTCTGGCGCGTAACAGGTTCGGTATCGCAATAGCCGCTAACAAGGCAATGATTGCGACAACGATCATGATTTCTACGAGCGTAAAACCTTTTCTCATGTTAATTTGCCCTCCTTCCCAAGGGTAGATTGACTTTGCGCTCATGCTTGCTCTGGTCATGCGAAAAACTTTATGAGATTATAACTTCCTTTTGCTCAACATGTTCCAGAGGCCTTAATTTCAAAAAGCGCTCGTCCCCTTTTTGATTACTTGAATTATTTTATACCACCTCCTTTCGATTTTGTCAAGATAAATAAATAACCTATTCCCCATTTCCTCAAACAGTTCATTACCCTTATCTTAAGGATGGAGAATAGGTTACGATTTTGTAGCTGGCAGCTGGCTCCCACGATTTTGCTTGTTCCAAGCAAAATCGGGGCCTTTAGCTTTGCGGCCTAAGTATATTATAGATAAAGACGACTTAAGCCAGGCCGAAACCCGCCCCACCCTTACGGGTGGTTTGCCCTTTTCAGCAAACCTTGCTCTTAAGTAAAGTATACCATGTAGGGGGGAGAAATTCAAGCCGCGGGGAAATGCTGCCGGAACCAGGCAATGGTCCTGATAAGCCCGTCTTCCAGGGTTACTTTAGGCTGCCACCGAAGTATCGTTTTTGCCCTCTTAAGATCAGGCTTGCGCTGACGGGGATCATCGTCGGGCAGGGATTTAAAAACAATCCGGCTTTTTGTATGCGTCAATCTGACAAGCAGTTGCGCCAATTCCAGGATGGTAAATTCATTGGGATTGCCTAAGTTTACGGGTTGGTTGGTAGAAACATGCATTAACCGGAAAATGCCCTCGATAAGGTCGGTGATATAACAGAAACTGCGGGTCTGCGTGCCTTTTCCATAAACGGTAAGCGGCCTGTTGGTCAACGCCTGATAGATGAAATTGGGAACAACCCTGCCGTCATTGATACGCATCCGTTCTCCGTAGGTATTGAAGATCCTAATGATGCGCGTGTCAACCTTATGTACGCGGCAGTAGGCCATGGTGATTGCTTCGGCAAAACGTTTTGATTCATCGTAACAGCCCCGGAAACCGACGGGGTTGACGTTTCCCCAGTAAGACTCCGGCTGCGGATGCACTAAGGGGTCGCCGTACACCTCGGAAGTCGAAGCCAGCATAAACACCGCCTTCTTTTCTTTTGCCAGTCCCAGGCCGTTGTGCGTACCGAGGGAACCCACCTTTAATGTCTGAATGGGAAATGTAAGGTAATCCTCCGGAGATGCGGGTGAGGCAAAGTGCAAGACAAAATCTACTTTGCCCTTGATATTGATATATTTGGAAACGTCGTGCTTGAAAAAACGGAATGCTTTATGCTTGGCGAGACATTCGATATTTTTCAGGCTCCCCGTAATAAGATTATCCAGACAGATAACCCGCAATCCTTCATTGATAAGGCGGCCGCATAAATGAGAGCCGATAAAGCCCGCGCCGCCGGTGATAACTGCTGTTTTTTTATTCATATTCGTTCCTTTAAAGTCTAAAGAGGTTTTTTGCCGTTATTCCATGATAGATATTGCGGGTGTCGAAAATCATTTTTGCATTCTTGAGAATATAATCGTACCTGACTGCCGTATGATCAGTGGCGATGATTACGCAATCAAACGGGCGTATATTTTTTTCGCAGTGCCCCAGCGACGCAAGATTGATACCGTTGACCCTTAAATAAGGAATGAGCGGGTCGTAATACGAAACGTGAACGCCTTTCTGCTGCAGGAGTTCGATAATATCCAACGCCGGGGATTTGCGCAAGTCTTTCACATCTTTTTTATAGGTTACGCCAATAATTAATATTTTTGCTTTACGCAAATGAGCCTGTTGTTTGTTTAAAATCCCCTCAACCCGCTGAACGACATATGCCGGCATAGAGGTAATAATGTCTGAGGCGAGTTTTATAAAGCGCGATTTGAATCCGTATTTTCTCGCCTTCCAGTAAAGATAGAGCGGATCTTTTGGGATACAATGTCCGCCGACGCCCGGGCCGGGATAAAAAGGCATAAATCCGAATGGTTTGGTTTTGGCGGCGGAAATAACTTCCCAGATATCGATATGCATCTTATGCGCCATCATCGCTATCTCATCGATGAGGCCGATATTGACGATGCGAAAGGTATTCTCCAGGAGTTTGACGGTCTCGGCAACCCGCGCCGAAGAAACCTCAACCACCCTCTCGACAATATGCTTATATACGAGCGACGCAAGGTGCGTCGATTCCTTGGTGATCCCGCCTACTACTTTCGGTATTTTATTTACCGGAAAACTGGCGTTTCCGGGGTCAATGCGTTCTGGAGAAAACGCCAAATAAAAATCTCGGCCGCATTTCAACTTTTTTGATTCCAATAAAGGCAGGATTACTTCTTCGGTGGTGCCTGGATAGGTAGTACTCTCCAGAATAACTAATTGACCGGGTCGCAGATATTTTTTAATCTCTTTTACCGCTTGGATGATGTAAGAGATGTCCGGATGGTATTTGCGTTTCAAGGGTGTTGGCACGCAAATAATTATCGCGTCGTATTCTTTTATGGAACGGAAGGTGCCTTCGGCATGAAAGGTGCCGCGGGCAATTATCTTTCTTAATGCAAAGGTGGAGATATCCGTAACATAGGAAATGCCCTTATGAATCTTCGAGAGCCTATCGCGATCAGTCTCGATACCTAAGACGCGAAGGCCCTTCTTGGCGAATGCAAGGGCAAGGGGTAATCCTACGTATCCTAATCCCACCACCGCAATTTTAATTTTTTTGTTTTCTGCTTTTTTATATAATGCTTCCGCTGTACTATGACGCATCATTTTTTAAAACCTTTTTTTCTTCCGATGCCTATATAGGTAAAGCCTAATTTTTCCATCTTTTTCGGGTCATAGATGTTGCGCCCGTCAACAATCACGGGTCTTTTCAGCAGCTTCTTAATGCGGTTGAAATCCAATTCTTTAAATTCATTCCAATCGGTTACGACCAAAAGGCAGTCGCTGTCTTTACAGACCTCATACGGGTTGCGGCAGAACGTAACATCCTTGAGGACCTCTTTGGTCTTTTCCATCGCCGAAGGGTCATAGGCTTTGATCTTGGCGCCTTCAAACTGTAAATTCCTGATAATGTCAAGCGACGGCGCGTTACGGATATCATCAGTGTTAGGCTTGAAGGATAACCCCAGTATCCCGATGGTCTTATCCTTGATGATCCAAAGGATATCTTTGATTTTGCTTACAAAAAATTCTTTCTGCTGCCGGTTTATTTCCTTAACCTCGGATAAAAGGGCAAAGGGATAGCCCAGTTTTTCCGAAATGGTAATGAACGCATCCAGGTCTTTCGGAAAACACGAACCGCCGTATCCTAATCCGGCATCCAAAAATTGCGGGCCGATTCTTTTATCAAGGCCCATTCCGTGAGCCACCTCGACCACGTCCGCGCCTACCTTCTCGCAGATGCGTGAGAGAGCGTTGATAAAAGAAATTTTTGTTGCCAGGAATGAATTGGAAGCGTGTTTAATAAGTTCAGCGGATTTGATATCGGTGACCACAAGGGGCGCGTGTAAGGGTTTATAGAGATTAACTAACAGCTCCTCTGCTTTTTTCGATTCCACGCCGATCACGACCCTGTCCGGGTGCATAAAGTCTGCTATGGCTGAACCTTCGCGCAAAAATTCGGGGTTGGACGCGACATCAAATTTAATTTTATGCTTAACGTATGTTTCAATGGTATGTTTTACCCATTTCCCGGTTTCAACCGGAACGGTCGATTTCTCTACGATCAGCCGGTACTGAGACATATTCGTGGCGATATTGCGAGCCACGGTTTCTATCCCGGTAAGATCGGCCTCGCCGTTTTCCAATGGGGGTGTGCCTACCGCAATAAAAATAATTTCAGAATTTAACACCGCTTCTTTTATGCTTGAAGTAAAGGTAAGCCTTTTTTTCTTTACGTTGCTCTTGATTAACTCTTCCAGCCCCGGCTCGTATATCGGGATAACGCCCTTTTTAAGTTCCTTGATTTTCTCAACATTATTATCCACGCAGATAACGCGGTTACCTAATTCCGCAAAGCACCCGCCTGTCACTAAACCGACGTAACCGGAACCGACGATGGAAATATTCATATAGCCCTCTTTAGTTTTATTGATTTGCCTGTGACCCCGACCGCGGTGGACTGTAACTCTGATTGAAATTAAATCCCAGTTCGGGGAATGACTTTACGCGAAAGACAAAAAGTATCGTGTGGCCGTGATTCTTCTCGATGTTATAGGTGAAATCCATTTCCCAGCAGTGCAGGTCGCGGGAAAACGTATATTGTTGCTCGGCTAAGCCCGTCCGGGTGTTGGCGATATGCGCAAACTGATACCGCTCATAGATACCGAATTTCCACTTGGGGGAAACCCGCCAATTGCCGTAAAAGGTCATCTCCTTCCCCCCTTTTCTCTCATAGCGATGGGCAAAACTTAGCGAACGCTCCTTTCCAAAATCAAAGGTGATGCCGGGATTGACCTGCGTGAAACAATCTTGCTTCGTCGCATAGGTGGCATCCACGTCCAGGCGTATCCAGGCATACGGTATAAGGGTAAGCCTGGTGAGAAAATCGGAAAGACCAGCGCCGCTTTTATCGTGCGTCTGCGGGTCGCGTGCGTAAAAACTGTAGTTGGTGGTAACGCGCCAATCGAGCAAATTTACGGTCTGGCCATTGCGCTTGGTCTGTAACTTGTTGGATAACCCCAACGCCACAGAATTATTCACGTCAATCGAATCGATGGGATCAATGGGATTTAACTGCAGCAGCCGGCTGCTTGATACCGTCGGCTCGTGATTATACGTATAGGCTACGGAAGGGGTGATGATGTGGCGTAAACCGTCAATTGCCATGCCCAGAAAACCGGTATTCACGTTGTAGATACGATAAAACTTGGTACTGGCGCCCGCGCCGGTATAGAAGACGGTGCGGGGGACTACCGTTGAGCCGTCGACATCCTGGTTGTAATACGTCTGACGGCTGGCGACAAACGGCGACAGTTCCACAAAAGCAATTTTGGCAGGCAGCAAGAGCTTGTTATAGGCGTCGAATCTCGCTACATCAAAATCTCCGCTTGAAGGAGCCTGGTGTTGCTGCGCAAAATTAGCGAAAGCGGTATGATGCTCGAGGTAAAACGGCGTTGACCAAAGTTGCAGGCTTGGCAAACTGTATGTCACCTGGGGCAGTTTTTCTAATTGTTTATCGGCGTCATACCAGCGGTTTATCCGCTTCTGAACCAGCGCGTCAAAAGTCGAATACGCAAAGGAGTGATGGAATAACGCATACGTCGGCGGTTGAGTATCCCTTTCAAATTCGCGGGGAAAATAATCTTTGAGGATATAATGGTCGGGGCCGAGGAGTATCCTTTTAGAATCAACAATTTTATAATATTCCGAAGTGAAATTGGTGCGGCTATCGATATCCCATTTGTGCCGCAAGCGAACCAGATAGCGCTGGAACTGCGAAGGCTCTCCTTCCGGCTGTTTGCGGTCATGCTCGTGGGCATAATAGTATTTAAAATCGCCGCTGCCGAAATGCAGCGTATTGTAGTTGGTGCTAAAACCCTCTGCCGGGCCCAGATTGCTGCGGTAATCCATATAAAGCTTGCCTTTCACGTTATCGGAAAGGTCATATCGATAGGAGGTGAGTACAAAAGGCCCCCATGCCTTACGGGAACCCGGCAGGAAGGTTAAGCGCATTGTTGAATCTTTGAGACGATGGGTGTACTCCGGCAGCCGGAATATCGGGGTGTCTTTCAGGTAAAAGCCCGCTCCTTTAACCTGCATCTTCTCCCCCTGCACAAAGTCCATCGTTTTTGTTTTCATCCGGTAATGGGGATGATCAAAACTGCAGGTGGTAGCGTATCCGTCATGGGCGATGAATTCGGATTCGCTTACCTTTTCTATGCTTGCCGCTTTCCCGAAATAAGGGTTCGATTTAAAATCGGCGTTGATAACGTTGCCTGTCTTGGTCTGAAAATTATAGGTAAGTTTTTCACCCTCGATAATACCTTTTTCGTCTTCAAGCCGGACATCGCCTTCGGCCTGTGCGTCTTTGGTTTCGGTATTAACGGTAAGCTTCCGGCAGGTTAATCTTGCGCCTTTATATATGACTAAGACGTTGCCGGTGGCGGTAACTTCCTTGTTATTGGTCCCGTATTCTACGCTATCGCCGTTGACCACGATAGGCCCTCTGGATTCTTGGCAATACAAAGGTGAAATTCCAATATACAAATTACAAATTATAAAAAATATATAGACCACTATATCCAAACGACACGGAAAAATTCTTGTAAATTGTGATTTAACCATCATTATTTTTGAGGGATCTTCTTGTGGTCTTCTAGGAATTTCTGTATCCCGATATCGGTCAAAGGATGCTTAACCAATTGTTCAATTACCGCAAAAGGAATGGTGGCGATATCCGCGCCGATTTTGGCCGCTTCAACAACATGGAGAGGGTTCCTGACCGAGGCAACGATAATCCTGGTCTTAAAATCGTAATTGGAATACACTTGTTTGATATCCCTCACCAGCTCCATACCGGCAAAACTGATATCATCACACCTGCCGACAAAGGGAGAAATGTAATCTGCCCCTGCCTTTGCCGCCAACAGCGCTTGCGAAACGGAAAAACATAAGGTCACGTTGGTCTTAATGCCTTCGCGGGAAAGAATCCTGACAGCCTTCAATCCTTCTTTCATCAAAGGGACCTTAACCACGATATTCTTGGCGATGGTAACCAATTGGCGCGCTTCTTTGACCATTCCCTCGGCATCGAGGCTGATGACCTCGGCGTTCACTGGTCCCTCAACCAGCGCGCATATCTCCTTCAAAAGATCGACTGAGGCCGCCTTTTCTCTGGCGATCAAGGTAGGATTGGTAGTTACCCCGTCAATCAACCCCATTGAAACCGCCTCTTTTATTTCCTTGACATTGGCAGTATCAATAAATATCTGCATACCGTTATATCCCCTTCTTGAAATTTAGCCTGCCTCTGGCGTTTAGGCTAAATTTCACACCGCGCTCTGCGCGGTGTTAACCTAAACCTTAACCTAATTTATTCACTAACAAAGCGGCTCCGATTAATCCGGCATTATTGCCTAACCGCGTCTTTACTATTTTAACGCGCTTTGATTGTACTGACATGGCGCGCTTCTTTACCGTTCGGCGGACGGTGTCAAACAGGACTTTACCGGCATTGGCGATGCCTCCTCCGATAACCACGCAATCGGGATTGAGGACGTTGACAACACCTGCGAGGACAATACCTAAACGCTCACCTACCTTAACCCATATATGTTTCGCTTTTGTATCGCCTTTGTTGGCTAACCGGCTCAAATCCTCCAGGCAAATATTCCGTTTAAAAATTTTTTGGGCATCTTTTAAGATACGGTTATTCCCTATGTATGTTTCAAGGCACGCTACGCCTGAACAATTGCATTTC
>Ga0315291_10012624_pt1 | contig 10252 bp, 6 predicted proteins | sample YL17G12_20_MG_FD_203070 | JGI IMG/M metagenome (GOLD analysis project Ga0315291, IMG submission 203070) | Sediment microbial communities from Yellowstone Lake, YNP, Wyoming, USA - YL17G12_20 | ecosystem: Environmental > Aquatic > Freshwater > Lake > Sediment | place: USA: Wyoming | collected...
GCAATCTGGACGAGAGCCGCATCTCGTTTACCACCGACACCGCCGAGGCGGTGCGCGCATCAGAGGTCGTCTTCATCGCGGTCGGCACCCCCGCCAACACCGACGGTGACACCGACTTGAGCCAGGTCGAGGCGGCCGCCCGCAATATCGCCCGCGGCCTGACCGACTACAAGATCGTCGTCAACAAGAGCACTGTTCCCGTGGGCACCGGAGACCTCGTGGCGCGGATGATCCGGGGCCATGCGCCGCCCGACGCCCGATTCGATGTCTGCGCCAACCCCGAATTCCTGCGCGAGGGTTCGGCTCTTGAGGACACCCTGGCGCCGGATCGCATCGTCATCGGCGTCTCGGATCATCAGGTGGCGGAGAGACTCCTCGAACTCTACAGGCCCCTCGATCGCCCCATCATCGTTACCGATGTCGCCACCGCGGAGATGATCAAGTATGCGAGCAACGCCTTCCTGGCGACGAAGATCTCATTCATCAATGCCATCGCCGATATCTGCGAGCGCGTTGGGGCCGATGTCACCACCGTGGCCCATGGCATGGGAGCCGACCGCCGGATCGGCCACGACTTCTTGCAGCCCGGGCTGGGCTACGGCGGGTCGTGTTTCCCGAAGGACGTGCAGTCGCTCATCGCCACCGCTGCCGCGCACGGGTGCGATTTCGCGCTCCTGCGAGCGGCGCAGGAGATCAATGACAGTCGCGTTGGCCGGTTTATCGAGCGCATGACCGAGGTGATGGGTACGCTCGATGGCAAGACGATCGGCGTACTCGGCCTATCGTTCAAGCCTAACACCGACGACCTGCGGGAGGCGAAGGCGGTGGAGCTGATCCGACAGCTGTTGGGGCGCGGCGCGGCGGTCCGAGCACACGATCCGGTCGCGATGGAGAAGTGTGCGGCGCTGCTGCCGCAGGTGCACTATGCGCACAGCGCATACGAGGCTGCCCGCGGGTGCCACGCCCTCGTCGTCGCCACGGAATGGAATGAGTTCAAGCTGCTCAACCTCGCGCGGGTGAAGAATGCGATGGCCGAGCCCATCATCTTCGACGGCAGGAACACTTTCGCGCCCGAGAAGGTCCGCGCCCTCGGTTTCCGCTACTACGGTGTGGGCCGGCGGTGACGGGGATACTCATCCGGGGTTGTCCGCAACTGGGACGCAACGGGTCGGGGTGGAACCCGACCCCTACGGCCAACCGTCGTAGGGGTCGGCCTCCTGGCCGACCCGCTATTGCTGCCGAGATGTCCGAGATCCGCGTGTACAAACATGGCGACTGACCACGCGATGGCTGAATCTGGATCGACGACATCGGGCCGACGCCTGCTGTGGTTTGCCGTGGTCCTGGCGCTTGTCGTCGGACTGCCGTTCCTCAACAAGCCGTTCCAGATTGACGACACTGTCGTATTGGCGGTCGCACAGCAGATTGCTCGACACCCGCTGCGACCGTTCGATGCGCCCATCAACTGGTTGGGTGACTTCAGGCCGCTCTTCACCGAGACCACCAACCCGCCGTTCGTTTCGTACTACCTGGCGCCGGTAGTGGCGCGCTTCGGCTTTGCGGAGGTGCCGCTCCACCTTGCGATGCTCGGGTTTCTGATTGTGCTCGCGGTGGCGACGGCCGCGCTCAGCCGCCGCTTCGCAGGGGGATCCGTGTGGCCGGTGCTGTTCGTGATGCTCTCGCCGGCAGTGGTGGTGTCCACCAATGTCATGCGCGACGTGCCGCTCGCCGCGCTTTCCGTCGCTGCGGTCGCGCTTTTCGTGTCCGGGGTCGACCGGCGCCGCTGGCCGCTCATGCTCGCGGGCGCCTTCGTCGCGGGTCTGGCCATGCTCTCGAAGTATTCGGGAGTGGTGCTCTTGCCCGTGTTGGCGCTCTATGCCGTGCTGCAGCGGCGCGGGCGCTGCGCCTTCTGGATCGTGCTTCCGCTTGCCATGCTCGGACTGTGGAGCCTCGATAACTACCTCGTCCACGGCCGCGTGCACCTGGCCTATCTCGTGTCGGAGCGACGAGGCGACCTCCCGTCCTCCGATCGCTTCTACGCCGCGCTGGTCATCCTGGGGGCGTGCGTCTTCCTCGCGCCCGCCCTCATCGCCGACGCGGCGCGCCGGCGACGGTTCTGGCTCCTCGGCGCCGCGGTTGTCGCCACCGCATTGGCATTCTTGGGCGCGCGAACGTATAACGACGAGGGCCTGGGCTGGCAGTACATCCTCTGGCTCACCACCGGCGCGGCGATGACGTTCCTCATCCTGGCGCCCGGACTCGCGGCCACCCCGCGAGCCATCCGACGCGACCACACCGAGGCAGCCGACACCCTTTTCCTGGCCCTGTGGGCAGGCGGCGCACTTGCGTTCACGGTCTTCTTCGTCATGTTCCAGGCGGTGCGTCACGTCATCCCCGCGATACCGCCTCTGGCGCTGCTGGCGGCGCGCCTGCTGAGCCGGCCGCCGCGGCCTTCGCGCTGGCTGCCGACGCTGCTCGGCGCGCTCCTTGTCCTCCAGGCCTGCATCGCCTTCGCCGTCGCCACCGCCGACTATGAGTACGCCCAGACCTATCGCGACTTCGCCCACAGCGCCAGGCGGCGCCTGACCCGGCCCGGCCGCGAGACATGGTTCCTGGGAAACTGGGGCTGGCAGCGGTACGCCCTATCTGCCGGCTTCACGCTGCTTGGCCCGCACGGGCGCCAGCCCCGACCTCCGAGCGCGACCGAACGCGCCCCGGCCCAAAGCGAATCCCCCATGCCGCGGGTCAACGACCTCGTCCTGGTGCCTGACCGCGTCCACAAGGGTTCGGCGCCCGACGGCCTCGAGCTCACCCAGATCGAGGAGAAGACCTACCGCGGTCGAATTCCAATCCATACCATGGACGGTTCTGTCGGCGCGAGCTTCTATGCGACAACCGGCGCCAGCGTGCCCTACGCCTTCACGCGCGAACGCACCCTCGAGACCTTTCGCGTATTCCGCGTCAAGTCACCTCCGAGGCCGGCGCCGTGAGCGATCCGCATGCCTCATCGGCAGACCAGGGCTCCGCTGCGGCGCTGCCGCCCCGGCTCTCATTCGTCGTGCCTGTCAAGGACGAAGCCGACAGTGTCGTGGCCCTGTACCAGGAGATCGCGGCGGCGATGCTCGAGGTCGGCGGCTCCTGGGAGCTCATCTTCATTGACGACGGCAGCGCCGATGCGACCTTCGAGCGCCTGCGCCAACTTCACGAGCAGCACCCCGAGGTGCGCGTGATTCGCTTCGCGCGAAATTTCGGCAAGTCCGCCGCGCTGACCGCGGGCTTCGCGGCCGCGCGCGGCGACACCATCTTCACCCTCGACGGCGACCTGCAGGACGATCCCGTCGAGATCCCGCAATTCCTCGCCGCGCTCGATCAGGGTCTCGACCTCGTGTCGGGGTGGAAAAGGAAACGCCTCGACCCCATCGGCAAGCGCATCGCCTCGCGCATCTTCAACTGGACCATGGCGCGCCTCACCGGCCTCAACCTCCACGATGTCAACTGCGGCTACAAGGCGTATCGCGCCGAGGTCGCCCACGGCTTGCGCCTGCGCCGCGGCCTTCACCGTTTCATCCCGTTCCTCGCGAAGGCGAAAGGCTATCGCATCGGCGAGATCGTCGTCGCCCACCGCGCCCGCATCCACGGGCGCTCGAAGTATGGTTGGGAGCGCATCCCGCAGGCGCTGGTGGACGTGCACCTCGCCTGGCTTGTCGCGCGCGGCATCGAGCGGCCGCTGGTCGCCCTGGGCGCGCCGGGGGCCGTGATGTTCGTCTTGGGTGCGGCCACGGTTGGCGCGGCGACAAGTCTGTCGGCGGCTGTGCAGTGGCTAATCCTGGCTCTGGGGGCGATCCTCGTCGTCGTGGGCGCCGACCTCCTCATCATGGCGCTGCTCATTCACCGCGCCATGGCTCGCGAACCCGAAGGCGGCGCGTATTCTGTCGCGGAACGGCTGGACTGAGTGGAGACCCCGACCGGCGAGAAGGCCCGCGGCCGACTTCGATCCGTTGCCTCGATCGCGACAACCATCATCCTCCTCGCCGCCGTCGCCTACATCATCTGGCAGCTTGTGGGCCAGTGGCATTCACTGAGCCGGCACCGGTGGACGCTACGCCCCGCGCCCGCGCTCCTATCCCTGCCCCTCGCCGCGGCATGGTTTCTGTGCCGCGCGTGGTTGTGGCGGCTCATCCTGGCGCGCTTCGGGTACCCGCTCGCGTACCGCCGCGCGTTTCGCACGTTTATGCTCGCGGAACTGAGCCGCTACCTGCCGGGCACCGTGTGGCACGTCCTGGGGCGAGGGTACTACGCGAGCCGGCAGGGCGTGCCCGCGGCGGTTACGCTCACCGCCATGATTCTCGAGATGGCGCTGGTGGCGTTGACCGCCATCGCCTTCCTGCCGCTGCGCGCGATGGGCGGTGGTCGTCTTCTTGAGGATTTGGCAATATGGGCGATCGCGGCGGTGCTGGTGCTGCTGGTCTTCGCCCACCCGCGCGTGATCGTGCCGGTCGTCAACGCCGGTTTGCGCCGCTTGAGGAAGCAGACCATCCCCGCCCGGCTGCGCTATCGCGATATCGCGGAAATGCTTGGGCTGTGCGCGCTGATGTGGGTGTGCATGTGCGCGGCATTCGTGCTGCTCGTCTGGAGCATCGCCCCGACGGAGTGGGGGAAGGCTGTCGCGATCGCGGCGTCGTTCCCCGCCGCGTGGTTCGCGGGATTGGTGTCCATCGTATCGCCCGGCGGGTTGGGGGTGCGCGAGGGAGCACTCGCGGTATTGCTGTCCGGGCTGCTGCCGGCGGGAATGGGGGCGGTCATAGCGCTCGCGTCACGCCTGTGGCTCACCGTCGTCGAGCTCGTCTGCGCCGCCGTCGCCTGGCGCCTGCGCGAGTGAGACGCAACGGGCCGGGACGGAACCCGACCCCTACGTAGGGGTCGGCCTCCCGGCCGACCCGTGATCCGCGACTACGGTACCCCTTCCTTGCCCCGCCACTCTGATGACCGATCACTGCAGGGTGGTTACTTCTTGACTCGCCGCCTTCCACTCGTGCGCATCCGCGCCGTCGCCGACGATCGGGAACGCCGAGATGCGCAGCCGGGCGCAGCCCATCGGGATCAACGTGATCGTCTCCACCGGCTCCGCGCTCTTCGCCGGGCTCTGCTGCAGTTGGCCGACCAGGCCGCCCTCCATCTGCCAGGCTGGTATCTTGCGCGCCTTCGCGGTGATCTCGATCGGCGCGGCGTTCACATCGAACGGTTGCTTCGCTAGAGCCCCAGGCTTCCGATGCACCTCGAATGACGCGTCCGGATCGCGCGCGTCCAGAACCAGGCCGTAGTTCCACGGCGTCGTCGGAAAGACTTCGAACGCCGGCCACTCGTCCGTGCCGCCGAACCGCGCCCACCGCTCGCCGATCCTAAGGGAATACGCCAGCGGCCCACGATACACCGAGACGGCGCTCTTGTTCTTCTCCCACGTCTTCACCCGAATCGCCATTGGGAACTCTAGCGTCACCACGTCGTCGTCGTGCCAGATTCTCTTCAGCGTCGCCCACGATGACGGCCGGGTCGCCAGCTTCACCGCCTTACCATTCACCTTGATCCGGGCGCGCTCGCACCATGCGGGGATGCGCAGCATCAGTGGGAACTGCGCCGTCCCCGCCATCGCCAGCCGGAACTCGACGGTCTCGCCGAAGGGATAGTCGGTGGTCTCGGTGATCCGCACTTCTGCGCCCTTCCCGACTCTCGCCTTCACCTCGCTCGGCGCGTAGAACACCGCGGCCAACCCGTTGCCCGGCGTCGCCATCCACAGCCTCTCCGCGAAGTACGGCCACGCAAAGGCGATGTTGTGCTGGCAGCAGCGGTAATCGTGCGGGTTGTAGGCGAGCATGCAGCCGCCGTTCTGAACGCCGGGGCTCTTGTTCTCCTTGTCGAGCTGCACCATGTTCGGCGCGGTCAGATAGTGCAGCCCTTTGTAGTCGGGCATCTGCGAGGCGGGCAGGGAGTTGAACGCGACCTCCTCGCACCGGTCCGCCCACGCCGGATCGCCGGTAATGGCGAGCAGCATCTCGAAGCTGTTCATGATCTCCGCCATCGAACACGTCTCGGCGGCCTGGCGCGGATCGGTATATCCCGGCCGGCAGTTCTCGTCGGCCCCGAACATGCCGCCGGGCGCCTGGCCGTACTCGCCGATCGCGGTGTCATAGTTGCGCTCGGTGGCCTTGAGATATCGCACATCATGGGTCTGCTGGTAGTATTCGCCCGGCTCGCGGAAGCCTTGAGTGATGTTGACGCCGTGCCAGGTTGGAATGCCCCCGGCCCAGTCGGCGGTGCGCTCGTGGTTGAGGCGCGCCAGATCGAGCAGCCACGCCTCGCCCGTGTGGTTGTAGAGCCAGTAGATGCTGTCGAGGTTGTCGCCGCCGCGCCACTTCTGCCAGCTCTCGGGGAGATACCGCTCGATGGGCAGCGTCATCTGCCAGCGGAAGTACTTCGTCATCAGCGGGATGACGCGCTCGTCGCCGGTCGCCTCGTAATGCGAGCGCAGCGCGAACATCGCGACCATGTTCGGCCACAGGTCGGGCCGTTCCCGATTCGCGCGCGGGCCGAACCAGCCCTCCGCGTCCTGGCTCGAGAGGATCGGATCAATCCATCGCTGCGCCTCGGCGATGAGCCGTTGATCCTGGAGCACGTAGGCAAGCGCGGTGAAACCACGCAGCCAGTAGGGCAGCTCCTCCCAGCCGAACTCGCCCTCGCCCTTGGCGCTCGCCCAGGCGCTGCCGTCGAACCGGCACCACTGGCTGATTTCCGTGAGCCGCCCCGAGAAGCCCTCGGCCATCAGCTCCATCTGCTGCCGAATCCAACCCTCGGGGCGGACCGCCCCGAGGGGCAGCTTGATGAGCGGGCTCGGCAGCAGCGGCGGCCGGTTGCCGGTGTAGAAATCGTCGGCTCGTGCGGTCGTCGACATGGGGGTCACCTTCGGGGTAGTGTCTGCTCGCGCGCAGGCAAGCTGCGTCGCGAGATGGAGCGCCGCCAGAAGAAGCGCGAGCTTGAACGCGGAACGCGCAAGATCAGGTATCACGTGAGTCAGTCTCCGGGGCATTCTTTCTGCGCGCCGGGCGCCGGACCTGCCCGCGCCTCCGCGGGTCAGCATGCGAACCGCACTCGCTACGCCTTCGTTCGGGCCAGCGCAGAGGCAGGACAGCACCCTTCATTGAGCGAATCGAAGATAGCCGCGCACACGCCGCCAACATCGCCCACCGGCTTCCCAACGTACCCGAAAGGTCGAAGCGAAATGCCTAAAAGCGTCCTCATCTCCGAGCAGCGCTACATCCAGCGGGAATGGCTGGAGGGCAAGATCACGGCCGGGAAGCTTGACGCCGAGACGACCGCCCCCGTCATTGATCGTGCCGCCGATCATCCGAATCCGTTTCCCGAGGACGAGGTCGGCCAGTACCGGGCGCCGGATCAGCGGCGCCTGGTCAGCGCTGATGAGGAGGTTGCGCGGGCGTTCGCCGAGCGCGGGCTGTCGCCGGGTTTCCTCGCCGCGGGACCCCGAGAGAAGCTGCGCTTCGACCCCTGCAGCGTGCGCGCGGCGATCGTGGCGGTGGGCGGAACTGCCCCCGGCACCAATGCGGCGATTCATGCCATCGTCCGGCGCCATCACGAGTACGTTGTTGCAGAGCAGGCGGCGTGGGAACGATCGGGCCGCACGGGCATTTGCCCCCAATGGAGCGGCCAAGTGCTCGGCATCAGGAACGGCTTCGAGGGGTTGATGGCCCCGCGCACCAAGCGCGACAGCGCAGTGCCGGGCCCGATAGAGTTGAGCCCCGAGATGACCGTCGCGTGGCGCGACCTTGGGGGCTGCCAGTTAGGCTTGTCGCGCTACAACTTCGCGGGCGGCGGCCGCATCGAGCATGTGGCCGGCAACATCCTTGAAGAGGGAGTAAACATCCTGTATATCATCGGCGGCGACGGCGGCATGCATGCCGCGCTCCAACTGAGCCATGCCCTGCGTGAGTATCCCGCGGGCAAGAGCGTTGTTATCGCCGGCATCCCGAAGACCATGGACAACGACATTCCATGGATGTGGAATGCGCTCGGTCACCGCGCCGCCCTCGCCGAGGCCGCCCGCGTGCTCAACGCTCTGCGCGCCGACGCCGAAGCCAACCGCCGCGTGATTCTGGTCGAGCTGTTCGGGGCCGACGCCGGCTTCCTCTCTGCCAACGCCGCTCTCGCCAGCGGCAAAGTGGACTGCGTGCTTATCCCCGAGGAAGACTTCGACCCGTGGAAGGCGGTCGAGTACATCGCCAGCCGCGCTCGCGCGCGCCAGTGCGCGCTGGTGATTGTCGCCGAGGGGTCGCTGCTCGCGTTGGGCAAGAGCCTGGTCAGCCAGAAGCACGCGAAGTTGCCGAAGCCGTCAGCCGTCGGGCTCAGGGATCCGTATTACGGGCGCCAGGACCTGCGCGACCTCGCCCTCAAGTGGCTGCGCGACGAGCTGCGGGCGCAGTTCGTCAAACCGCCGATCTTCACCGGCCACATCATCATCAGCCAGCCGGGTTACCTGCTGCGCGCAGTGCCGCCGGGCGCGGAGGATCTGATCTACGCCGAGCGCTTTGGCGCGCTGGTGGTGGATAGCGCGCTCGCGGGGTACACCGGCTTCATGCTCAGCCAGTGGCTGACCGGGTACGTCATGGTGCCGCTGCCGCTGGTGGTGCGCACGGAACGGCGCATCCCGCGCGGTGGCATCTTCTGGCGCGAAGTCGTCGCCAGCACCGGCCAGCCGGAGTTCTCGTAGGGGCAGGTCGCGGCGGGTGGTGCGGGATCCCGGCATGAACGCGATGGTTGGCGGCGGCCACTGATCACTCTAGGCGCCGCCATCTGACCCTCTCCCAGCGCCGACGTGAGACACCGCGAGCTTGCGGATCAGCGGCGTCGCAGCGGACTTCGTGCAGCGCAGCCGCACGCGCGTGACCTCGATCGGCTCGAAGCGCTCGATCCGCTTGTGCCCAATTGAGACGCCGCGGCACAACTCTTTCCAGCCGCCGTTGGCCATGCCTTCGACAACATACTCCCGTACCCGCTCGCCCTCGGAGATCCTCTCCATCACGATGACGTGGTCTATGGTGGTCGCTTTCGCTAACGCGAGTTCCACCACCTCGCCTTCGCCGTGAGTCTCCGCCAGGCTCTTGCCGAAGCGGCGTCTGATCTCAGCGCCGAACTCCCGGTAGCGCTGCATATCCGCCGCGGGCACGAGCCCGTCGCGGTCGATATTGGCGTTGATGAGCAGGTTGCAGTTGCGCCCCACCGACCGGTAGTACATGTCCACGAGTTCGTCGAGGCTGTAAAGCTTGTGCTCGGCGTCCGTATGCCAAAACCAGTCGTGGTTGCGGATCGGAACGTCGCACTCGCCCGGTTGCCAGATCGTGCCGTCGAGATCACCGCTGCCCGCCGCATCGAGGTGGGTCACGGTTGCCCAGCACGGATACTCCGCTACCCCGCGTTCGTTGCCAATCCAGCGAATCGTCGCGGCGGGGCCCTGGAACACCATCGCCTTGGGCTGTAGCCTCTTCAGGATCGGCACCAGATCCGGCCCGCCCTGCTGCGGCGGTAGCGCCCCGCCGTCAAACCACACCTCGAACAACGGGCCGTAGTTGCCCCACAGCTCGGTCAGCATTCGCTCGCACATCCGCGCGTACTCGGCCTGCTTCACATCGTCGCCGCCCTTGCCCCAGTTGACGAGGCCCGGATTCGATACTTCCCAATAGGCGTTCGCCGACACGCTCGCGTAGATGCCCGGTTTGATATCGTGCTTGCGGCATGACTCGACATAATCCCTGACCACGTCGCCCTTGCCGTCTCGCCACTTCGATTGCCTGACGCCGTACGGATAGAGGTCGCTCTGCCATGACAGAAAGCCCGAGCAGTGCTTGGCGACGAGCACGGTGTAGCGCGCGCCCATCGCCCGCGCCGCCTCCATCCACTGGTTCGTATCGAGCTTCGCGGGGTTGTAGACGTTCGGGTCGAGCTTGCCCGCGCGCTGCCAGTCGCCCTCATCGAGCTCGGTGAACACGGGGATATCGAAGTGGAAGAACATGCCCAGCTCCAGGTCCTGCCAGGCGAGCTGTTCGGGTGTGGGCTTGGTAAGCATCGGTTGGTTTACTCCTTCGGTGGCGCTGGCTGCGCCAGCGCAAAGCATCACCGCACAGACAACGAACGCCTTTCTGACCGACATAGCAGGCGGCTCCTTGCGGTTAGATGTTAGAGCGTGTGT
>Ga0315291_10012626_pt1 | contig 10251 bp, 6 predicted proteins | sample YL17G12_20_MG_FD_203070 | JGI IMG/M metagenome (GOLD analysis project Ga0315291, IMG submission 203070) | Sediment microbial communities from Yellowstone Lake, YNP, Wyoming, USA - YL17G12_20 | ecosystem: Environmental > Aquatic > Freshwater > Lake > Sediment | place: USA: Wyoming | collected...
ACCACTGTCTTCCCGTCTCCTATTCTCTCCTCAGCGAAAGCGACTCCACCGTGAAAATTCCAGGGTCCCATCAAGAAAAGCATAAGACCCCAAAGAACAAAACCATTCAGCGTTCCATTCCGAAATCTGACAAGTCTCATGATTTTCTGGAGTTTTCTGAATCAGAACAAGATATTCAACGTCATTAGAATATCATTTCGCTACCCCAAGAACAAGAGGCCCCTCTTCATCCCCTCTGTTTCCTGTGTTATAGTTACACCTCAATGGCTCAGGATTCAAATCTCAAGGATCCCATTAAGGGGACGGTCAGCAAAGGCTCTGCTCTCCTCGTAACGACTCTGACAGCGTTCCTCACGCCCTTTATGGGTTCTTCCGTCACGATCGCTCTCCCTTCCATCGGCCAAGAATTCGACATGGATGCCATTCTGCTGAGCTGGGTGGCTACATCCTATCTCTTAGCCTGCACGATCTTTCTTCTCCCTTTCGGACGGATAGCGGATATTTATGGTAGGAAACGTGTCTATCAATGGGGCGTGTTTCTCTTCATACTCTGCTCTTTCTTCTCAGCCATCGCCACCTCTGCTACAATGCTTCTTGTCTCTCGATTCTTCCATGGAGTAGCAGCAGCCATGATCTTTGGCACGGGGGTGGCCATTCTCACGTCGGCGTTTCCCTTTGAAGAGAGAGGGAAGGCCCTCGGGATCAATGTGGCTGCCACCTATTCGGGTCTTTCCTTTGGTCCTTTTCTCGGAGGGTTCCTCACGCAGCAGTTCGGCTGGAGAAGCATCTTCATTACAATCATTCCCCTTGGCATCATCTCTCTCCTGTTAACTTACTGGAAATTGAAAGGAGAATGGGCAGAAGCCAAAGGAGAGAAGGTGGACGTCACCGGTACGGTGATCTACAGTCTCATGGTCATAGCGATCATGTACGGTTTCTCTCTCCTGCCAGGGAGATGGGGAATACTTCTCGTTCTGCTGGGTCTCTTGGGAATCTGGGCATTCGTGAAATGGGAACACTCAACAACGAGTCCTATCTTGGATATTCCTCTCCTGGCAAACAACAAGGTCTTTGCCTTCTCCAATCTGGCCGCACTGATTCATTACAGTGCCACATTTGCGGTTGGTTTTCTCCTGAGCCTCTATCTTCAGTACATCAAGGGCCTGAGCCCTCAGCAAGCGGGTTTCATCCTGGTCTCCCAACCCGTAGTCATGACCCTTTTCTCGCCTTTTGCGGGCAAAGTCTCAGATCGCATCGAACCCAGGATCGTTGCCTCAGCTGGAATGTCTTTCACCGTCATCGGACTTTTCCTTTTCACCTTCATTACGGCAGACACAGGTTTGTATAGGATTATCCTTACATTAGCCCTTCTCGGTTTTGGCTTCGCTCTCTTTTCATCCCCCAACACCAATGCCGTCATGAGCTCTGTTGAGAAGAAACTTTATGGAGTGGCCTCTGCTACCCTCGGGACCATGCGGCTCACCGGGAATATGCTGAGCATGGGAATCGTGACGCTCCTGTTTTCCATATACATCGGAAGAGTGAAGGTCACACCTGAGAACGCCCTGTTCTTCCTCAGAAGTGTCAAAGTCGCCTTCACCATTTTCGCGGTTCTCTGTTTCTGCGGAATATTCGCTTCACTTTCCAGGGGGAACCTCAAGGGATCATTGAATCCCCCGAACAAAATCTGATACACTACGTTCTAGGTGGCTGGTTCTCCATGAATGTCGGAAGGTTAAGCGTGAGTACGACGAAGATCAAGGAGTTTATCCGTGACCTGCAAGACTTCTATCTTCTTTCGGTCCGGGGACTTTTGGGGCTGGTGAGAAAACCATTCTATACGAAGGATACCCTTGAGCAAATGGACTATGCGGGATCAGGATCCTTTCTCATCATCCTTTTTGTATTGCTCTTTATTGGGATGGCCCTTTCGCTCCAACTCTCTGCGGAGCTTGCAATGATGGGCCTCAAAATGTATACGGGAAGAATTGTCGGCCTTTCCATCATCAGGGAGATTGGCCCCGTCCTTTCAGGCCTGGTCTTCGCAGGACGTGTCGGTTCCGGCATCGCCTCCGAACTGGGATCCATGATCCTTGGGCACCAGGTAGATACGCTTCGAGTCTTCGGGGTCGATCCCATCAAGAAGCTCGTCACACCGAGAATTCTCAGTGCCCTGGTGATGCTCCCCGTCTTGACGATTATCGGCGATGCCGTCGGCGTCTTCGGTGGTTATTTCGTTGCCGTTTTCGTCAGCCACCAGAGTGGGACGGTCTACTGGACTTCGGTTCGTGAGGTCTTCACGTTCGAGAATGTTCTCGCAGGGTCTATCAAACCCTTCTTCTTCGGATACCTGATCGCCTGCATCAGTTGTTACATGGGACTCTCTACCCGAGGCGGGGCGATTGGACTGAGAAGGACCACCACCAAAGCCGTGGTCGTATCCTTCATCACGATCATCATCGCTGATTTTGTCCTGACCCGGCTCCTATTTTACGTCTTGGGGTTTTCTGTATGATTGAGTTCGACAACGTCCATTTTGCCTATGGTTCACGCCATGTCCTCAGAGGAGTCAGTTTTTCAGTTGAAGTTGACGAGAGGCTCGCGATCCTCGGTGGGAGTGGAGACGGAAAAACCACTATCCTAAAATTGATTCTCGGACTTCTGAAACCCGACTCCGGAAGAATTTTTGTTGACGGTGCAGACATCACTCAGAAGACTGAAGGCGAGCTTCGAGAGGAGAGAGTCAAGTTCAGTATTGTCTTTCAAGAGGGGGCCCTTTTCGACTCTCTGAGTGTCAAGGAAAACATCGCCTTCTGCCTCAGGGAATATGCCCAGATGTCTGAGCAAGAGATTGATCACAAAGTGAGAGAACTGCTCGGCAGGGTGGGGCTGGAAGGGGCCATGAGTCTCATGCCCGAGGAGTTGAGTGGTGGGATGCACAGACGGGTGGCCATCATGAGGTCCATGGCAGCCTTCGAACCCAAGATGCTTCTTTACGATGAACCGACCACAGGACTCGACCCCGTCAATGCCGATGTCATCTGCAGGCTGATCCTTGATCTGTCTGAAAACGGAAAGGGGTTCATTATTGTGACTCACAAAATCTTTGATGCCATCAAAGTGGCCCAGAGATTCATGTTCTTGAAAAATGGCACCATCGTTTTCAATGGAGACAAGGAGGCTCTTTTGCGCTCACCGATTCCAGAGATCCAAATCTATCGAACTGAGTGCATCGTCGCTTAAAGCTTCCCGAAGGTCAGTGAAGCTACACGCCCTAAAGGGCGTGGCTTCCCGGTGAGGTACTTTCCTTTCATATTGTGCCCCTTGACCCCGCCATCAAGGGCGGGACTTACGGGGCACTTGCCGGTCAAAGGGGGACCCCTATGTTTGAACAAGAGAAACAACTCCGATGGTCAAAAATTAAAGTGGGACTCGTCATCTCTCTGGCCATCCTCATTCTCTTCCTCGCGGTATTTTTCGCAGGAGAGATCGAGATCCTCTTTTCACCGAAAATGCTCTTGAAAGCCCAGTTTCGTCATGTGAAGGGACTGAGAAAAGGTGCCCCGGTCTGGATCTTCGGGACAGAAGTCGGTTCCGTACAAGCGATTGACCTGGATCCTATTTACGGAACGATTGTGACCGCTTCAATCAATAAGAATGTTCGTGATTTAATCAAGAAGGATTCGACGGCAAGCATCATGGCCATGGGGCTCCTGGGCGACAAGTACATGGAGTTAACGGCCGGATCTCCGGCGGCTGAACCCGTCGAGTCTGGAGAAATGATTAAGGGAGTGGCGCAAGTGGAGCTGACAGAGATTGCAGCGACCGGTGCCATGACCATCGAAAAAACAGCCGATTTGGTCAAACGAATTGACATGCTCGTCCAGAAGATTGAGAAAGGCGAGGGGACCGTGGCTAAATTCATCATGAACCCCTCGGTTTATGACAACCTGGACAAATCGACTCGAACCTTATCGATTCTTCTGGAAGAGATAAAAACTTCGCGAGGGACTTTGAAACGGATGATCGAAGATCCCGAACTCTATGACAGGATGCTGAGCGCTGCTTCATCCATCGAAGGATTCAGCAAGAGGCTTAACGAAAGCACAGGAACACTCACAAAGCTGCTCGAGGATCCGGAACTCTATGAGAAGTTGGTCGCAGCAAGTTCATCCATTGAGACATTCAGCAGGAAGCTCAACGAAGAATCAGGAACATTGAAAAAACTGGTCCAAGATCCCGAACTCTACGACAATCTGAACCGCGTTTCTCGAAACCTCGCCTCCATTTTGACGCGACTTGATCGGGGTGAAGGAGTGGCCGGAACGTTAATCAGAGATAATGAAATGGCTCTTGACTTAAAAGAAACGTTAGGCAAGTTTAAGGAGTTGACCGCAGAAATGGGTCAGCTGGCAGAGGAACTGAAACTCTTGACGAAGGACATCAAAGAGAATCCTAAAAAATACTTCAAATTCAGTGTCTTTTAAACCAACATCTTTTCGATGTGCCAAGGGATCACAAGAACCTAGCTGAGTCGAGTTATCCTCATAACACTATCGAACCCGCGTCCCAGAAGGGCTGTCTCTGTTCATTCAACAAACAACCACTTACTTCTTGATAGCCTTTGTAATTCCAGCCACGATCTCTTCACTACTTGTGGAACTAATGCTCTTGAGAGAACCTTCCTTCTTATAATAGTCGATCAGGGGGGCGGTTTTCTCGTTATAGGTGGCAAGTCGTTTGGTGATGGCTTCTTCCGTCTCGTCGTCGCGCTGCACGACCTTCCAACCACATTTCTTGCACTTGCCATCGGGTGTGGGGGGTTTGCTCTTGATGTTGTAAATCTCCTGGCAGCCCGGGTTGGAGCAGGTTCTCCGTGTTGTCAGCCGATCTAAGATGACATCCCTCGGGACATCGAGGTTTACCACGAGGTCGAGCTTCAACATGAGCTTCTTGAGCTGACCCTTAAGAGATTCGGCCTGCGGTATTGTGCGCGGAAAACCATCCAGGATGAATCCTTTCTTACAATCAGGTTCTTGAAGCCTCGACCCCATGATGTCCATGATCAGACTGTCCGGAACAAGCTCTCCCCTTTCCATATATCCCTGGGCCTTTTTCCCAAGTTCAGTTCCAGCCTTCACTGCGCTCCTCAAAATGTCTCCCGTTGAAATCTGCACAGACCCATCAAGGTCGGTTAATAGTTTCGCAACGGTTCCTTTCCCAGCTCCTGGTGCACCCAACAGAATGATCCTCATCGCATCTTCCTCCGTTTCTTAGGTAGTCGTCTATGCCACGGGCAAGTCGGCTGGATGCCCCGCCCTGCCTACATACGGTAGGCACGTAGGTGGGGAAGGAAGCCGACCCTGTAATCATTTCTACATTACCCGGAAGTCCCGCCCTTGTGGGCGAGGAGCTTCATTAATCGATTCAATGGTTCCGTATTATATCTTAATCACTCCGTGATTGCTATTTGTTCAATCCCGTTCTCTCGACACCAGAGGAGGACATTTTGTCGGGTAGATCGAGCGATTTCATGACTTGAACCGACATACCCGGGAAGAAGGTTCGAATACGGCTCGCACATATGGGTCCGAGTATACAAGTATTTGAGATTCAAAATATTACACAAAGAAATACTTCCTTTCGCACTTAGTCTTAGCTCCTTTTAACTCCATCCTTTGGGTCTTTTTCACATATTCACAAGTGTATAAACGAAAAAAGTTCATAGCTTCCGAAACAATTTGCAGCAATTCGTGTAAATCTGAGGAAACCCAATTTCAATGAATCTCTTTAATTTTCAATTAGTTACTTTTCTTATGGCTGGTGGCACCAAATTTGCTAATTCCACCCCGTTGCACGAAGACTCTCGATCTAACTAACAAGGAACTACCCTCGCATCAACTTCATGGACAACGGTAAATTATTCTTCCGACCTGCTCATCTCGACCCAAACCGAAAAGAACCAGACTATTTTGATTTATCCAAAATCCCAAGAAGCAAACGGAGGAGGTAAGAAACATGTGTAGAATATTGAAAGGTGTCAGTATCATTGGGCTATGGATGATTCTTATGGCCGCATTTTCTCTATTCACGGCAACCCATGTTGCAGCTGTGCCCGCAGATCCAGTCATCACGGTCACACAGGGAGACGGCGGCACGATCACACCCGGGACTGTCACCGTCCCATTGGGTACCGACAAGAAATTCACGATCACTCCAAATGCTTTCTACCACGTCGCTGACGTCACAGTGGATGCGGTATCCGTTTATGCGAACCTGACATGGAATACGACGAACAAGAAAATCGCGTATTATAAATTCGTCGCCGTAAGTGCTGACCATGAAATTATAGCGACATATGCACTCGACACCAGAAAGCTCACGGTTTCCAAAGCAGGCACTGGAACTGGAACCGTAACAGACGACCAGGCTCAGGTTAATTGTGGTGACGACTGCATCGGAGATTACGAATATGACAAAGCAAGTTGGCCATCCGTGGCTTTAACGGCTGAAGCCGATATAGGATCGCTCTTTCAAGGATGGTTTGATGCGGCAGGTGCACTCCTGAGCAAAGCCTCTCCTTACACTACAAAAATGAACAAGAACAAAAAGGTCACCGCAAAATTCATTAAGACTTATGCCCTCACAACTTCCACTGACGGTGAAGGAACGGGAACAGTGGACACTGCTCTCGTGTCAGGCAAGAGCTACGGCGGTGGGGTATACAAAGCAGGCAGTGTCGTTGCCGTGACCGCGAAACCCGATTCCGGATCGAATTTCACTGGGTGGTCCGGTGATGCAACAGGCACGGCTAAAAAAGTCAAGATCACCCTGAATACAGACAAGAGCGTCAACGCCACCTTTTCCCCAACAGAAGCTGCCAAGATCGCCACAAAGGTGAGCGTGGTCGATGCCAAATCCGCTGTCGGATCAGCAAAACCCGGCACGCAGGCGCTTAAAATAGGCCTCCTCAAAGGAATTGACTGGCCGCCTGCGGAGTCAGACTATGCATTGGATCAGACAAACGTCTATGTGCAAGAAAGCTCTGCTGAAACATTTAATACCATAAACGAAATACTCTGCTCGATCGACCAGGGGAAATATGCCGAAATGCTCAACAAGGGGCCTTACAAGGCTCAAATTGAAAAGAAACTCTGCAGCAGCGGAAAAGATAGCGCATCTGATGCGGGTCAACAATCCCAGAATCAGTCCTCAGGCGCGAACATGCCCGATTATGAGCTGTGGACCTTCGATTCACTGAGAGAAAGCGACAGTTCGCCACATATTGTGAAGGCCTGGATCCACCAAAAAAGCAATGGGTACGACCCTGACATGCTGATCTCTGCAAAAGCTGTGATCACCGAAGGTGTGAGCGAGCAAAATCCCTACGGTTTGTTCACGATTAACTTTAAGGGATATCCAGTGATGAATGGCGAGATCATTCCTTTCACGCTCATGCAGGGATTCATGAAGACAGAGCTGGATCCTGCAACCAACAAAGTTTTTTTGAAGTTTACAAGCAAATTTGACACGACAACGGTTCCCCCTCCTTATGATCAGATGGTGCCCCCCATGACCTGGATTGATAAGGCCACGCTCAACAAGAAAGAGGATGGTACAGGCAGTGGGACAGCCTACATCTACGAGTACGAAAACTTTGGTGAGGGAGTAAAGGAAGATCAAGTAACATTCAATTTCGGCTTCAATGCGGATTACTTCCACAAGATGGAGGCAGGAGAGCCGTCAACTGAAATGTGTCTGAACCGAAACAATTTTGACGAATCCGTGTGGAGCTACGGCTTATATGACTCAACAACCGGCATGAGGATAAATCGAGACTCCGGATTCTCCATTATGAAGACGCTGGATAAGGACTACTACGGGTGGATCGGTTACTGGGGAGTCTGGTTCCCGGACAGCGTGACCGTCAATGACAACGATACTGTTTACAGAGTCACCTACGGACCCGGAGGGGGAGAACCCGTCCCCTATACCGTTATAAAGAAGGGAGGGAAGCTCAAGAAATATACCCTGAAACCACTGACCCTTTTGGATATCAAGAATGTTCCACTCGATTATACCCTGGGCCAAGGTCCTCAGAGTACCATGTATCGAGTGAAGTGGGATGGGGCGAATTTTACAATACTCGCAAAATTTGACCCGATGACTGGCTTCTGGGGGCCGTTGGAACAGGCTGATCCAACAACGATTGATCTGAGCAGCCTTAGCTACGATACGCTATTCTTCTACTCGCAGGCGCTCCATGGGAATGCCCAGGTCAAACTGAATTATGAAGGTGGATGCACACCCATCGAGGGGTCACCACCAACCTTCTCATGTCCGGCTTCGGATTTAACGCCGGTTAATTCCTACACGGAAGAGGTCATCTATCCTTCTGACACTGTCCCGGCAGAACTCGCTTGCTTTGGCAACTGTCCGGACCCCGCAAAGCTGACCAGCGAAGACCCGTTCAACCACTATGACTATGAACCCCAGCTTGGCGTTCTCCCGGCTGGCTCGAATCACGCCACCTACACTTTTGATACAGCCAACATGGTCTTAATGTCAGGTGCTACCTCTGTCATCGCTACCCATCCGGCTGAAAACTTCCAGTGGGGAATCATGAGTGGTCCCCTCTTTGACCCAGCTTACCTCGACGCCCTCGCATGTGAGATGATGCCGGGTGATCCCAACCCAGACTCCACATGCGGATGGAAGACGTGGGGCGACATACCAGAGTACTACGTCTGGGAGACTGGCCCGAACAGCTGGAACCAGTTCACGGCACTTAAAGACCAAGGGATTGAAGAAGTGCTCGAATTTGAGCCACCACTCCTTGTGTCCTACACTCACACATGGGATGACTTCAGTACCTCCATATTCTATCTTGAGTACAGCGGGTTTGGGAATCTCAATGGAATTCCAGGTAAATGTGTGGATCCAGATACCGGTGCGGAGATCCCCTGTGGGCCCGACTCTCGCTGGGTGCCCCAGTTCAATATTCCTGAAGGCTCCCAGGTCGATGATGTGGTTAGCGCAACACCCTATGTCGTGAAGCCTCTCGAGATGGAACAGAGGATGAAGGATACAAAAGATCTTGGTTTTTGTACGGACATCCCACTGAAATCCTATTCCCTCCCGAGTCTTTCTGACTGGGTGGATCCAAACATCGGGGATGAGCCGGCAGTGGAAGGACCGCCCGCAGTTATTGGCGGTGTGCTTCAGTAATCTGTTCAAACGATCGATCACGTAGAAAGGGCGGGTTCTTAAACCCGCCCTTTTTTCGGCTAAATCAGGGCAAGGCTGTCAGATAATGCGAGGCCATTTCGAGTGGGATGGACGAAGCCGTTTTCAAGAACAACCAATCCTGCATGCTGTAATTCTGCAAACGATTTCCCTTTTTCAGTCAAGATATCCGAGGAATATTCTGTCGAGTAGTCTTGAATGCAAATGCCTTTCTTGGTGCGTAAACCGAGATAGAAGGCTTCAAGCTGAAGTTGTTCTAAACTCAATATTTCCGTTCCCCCAATGGGTTTCGCTCCGTCTTTTATGGCAGAAAGGTATCTATCCACAGAACGATGATTCCACCACCGCTGATTGCTCAGAAAGGAATGCGCTGCCGGCCCCAGTCCAAGATAAGGCGTATGGTTCCAGTATTTCTGGTTGTGCCTTGAAGCAAACGCCATTCCTTTCGCAAAATTCGACACTTCATAGTGGACATATCCTGCGTCTTCAAGGATCTCCGAAGTCATCATGAAGAGCTTGTACTGTAGATCTTCTGAAGGCAGTGAAAACTTTCCCTCCGCGTATCGCTTTCCCAGCGGTGTATGCGGCTCGACCGTCAGTTGATAGCAGGAGAGATGTTCCGGTTGAAGACTAACTGCTTGGGTTAAGGTTTCCAGCCAAGACGTCACCTCTTGTCCGGGAATACCGTAAATCAAGTCTAAGCCTAAATTGTCGAATCCTTCCTTTCGAGTGTTCTCGATGGCGGAAACGGCTTGCCCTACAGAATGCCTCCGGCCTAGAAATTTCAAAACCTCTTCATTGAAGGACTGGACTCCAATGTTTAGCCGATTAACACCAAGATTCCGCAACGAAGCAAGATAGGCCAAATCCAAATCTCCAGGATTGGCTTCCATGGTAATCTCTGTATTTTCCAGGAGATTGAAATTCATACGAACAGCATTAAGGATACGCTCAATTTGGTTGGGAGGAAGAATTGAAGGCGTTCCTCCTCCAAGATAGACTGTA
>Ga0315291_10012628_pt1 | contig 10251 bp, 7 predicted proteins | sample YL17G12_20_MG_FD_203070 | JGI IMG/M metagenome (GOLD analysis project Ga0315291, IMG submission 203070) | Sediment microbial communities from Yellowstone Lake, YNP, Wyoming, USA - YL17G12_20 | ecosystem: Environmental > Aquatic > Freshwater > Lake > Sediment | place: USA: Wyoming | collected...
TCCGGCCCCATCCTTACGAGTTCCACCTGTATTACGATAGCTGATAGATCGCCTCAACTGCTCTTTCCGGGGGGTTCACACCGGGGTATAGGCGAACGAGGGTGAACGGCAGAAGGGCGCCGACAGTTACCCCGCTTTCACTTTGGCCGTGCTGTTTGTCGGATTTTTCGGAGTATTAGGGAAATCTTGTTGCATTCCGGCCGAAGGCCAAGTAGAATACCTCCGAATTGGTCGCCTACGGTCGGGGGCACGTCAGCCTGTGGGCCGTCGCCACTTGGGTAGGGCATATGGCGCTGTGCGCGACAAATGCTTCGCTCGCTTCGTGGGTCGCTGTGTCTCTGCATTTCCACTGTTCCTGTACCGCGGGAGGCCTGTTCGATGACTAAGGGCAAGGTGAAGTGGTTCAACGACGCAAAGGGTTATGGTTTCATCAGGATGGAGGGGCAGGACAAGGACATCTTCGTCCACTACTCATCCCTCAAGGCAGAGGGTTTCCGCACGTTGAGCGAGGGGGAGGAGGTTGAGTTCGAACTGGTGGAAGGCCCCAAGGGCCTCAAGGCGGAAAACGTCGTTCGTCTCCAGGTCTGAACAGGTATTGCCGGGGTAATGACCGCGGGGAACTGAAGTTTCGAGTTCCCGGCCCGATCCAAGCGCGCCGAGAAGGTTCAATGCGCCTCTGCCGGCCTGGTCGGTGTCGCCTCGGCGAGCGGTTTGATGGCGATCATCCTCTCAAGCGCCACCCGTGCGTCCGCGGCCACATCGGGGGCCACCGTGATCCGGTTAACGGTCTTTCCCTCGGCGAGGTTGTCCAGCACCCACAGCAGATGCGGAAGGTCGATCCTTGCCATCATCGCGCAGAAGCTGGGCACCTCCGAGAGAATCCTCACGAACCGATCGCCGTGCCGCCTGGCCAGGCGGTTGACCAGGTTGCTTTCCGTCCCGACGGCCCATTTGCTGCCGGGACTGCCGGCGGTTACGGCGCGGATGATCTGCTCGGTGCTGCCTGACGCATCCGACAGCCCCACCACCTCGTGGGGACACTCCGGATGCACGATGACGAAGATATCGGGGTGTTTGGCCCGCACCTTGCGGACGTGATCGGGCTTGAATACCTGGTGGACGTAGCAGTGGCCTTTCCAGAGGACGAAGGTTGCGCGCGCAAGGTCGTCATCGGCCAGGCCACCGGAGAGCAGGTGCGGATCGTACACCGCGCAGTCCTCGGTTGAGTATCCCATCGCCACGGCGGTGTTGCGTCCCAGGTGCTGATCGGGAATCGCCAGGACCTTCTTGCCTGCACCCCCGCCCTGGGACCGTGCTCTCAAGGCCCATTCAAAGACGTTGCGGGCGTTGCTGGAGGTGCAGCAGGCGCCTCCCGCGCGGGCGGTGACGGCCTTGACGGCGGCGGTGGAGTTGACGTAGGTGACCGGCACGATCGGTCCCCCGCAGCGGGCTTCCAACTCCTCCATCGCCGCCTGCACGTCGGTGGCGTCGGCCATGTCGGCCATGTTGCAGCCGGCAAACAGGTGCGGCAGGCAGACAGCCTGATCGTCCGTCGAGAGCACCGCCGCCGATTCGGCCATGAAGTGCACGCCGCAGAAGACGATGTATTTTGCATCCTTCCGCGAGGCGGCCTGCTGGGAAAGCTTCAGGCTGTCCCCGACGAAATCGGCGAGTTCCACGATCTCGTCGCTCTGGTAGTGATGGCCCAGGATGCAGAGGTCGCTGCCCAGTTCTTCTTTGCGCCGCGCGATGCGGTCTTGAAGCTCCGCCGGCGACATCTCCAGGTATTTCTCGTGCAAAGGCACTTGCTGCGGCATGGGCGACACCTACTTTGTCAGGCGCTTACAACAGGCCGTCACATTACATCATATCGTTTCCGAGGGGGCGCTTTCGCCGTGGTTTTGCGGCTGTTTCCTCAACGAGCCGATCAGTTCGTTCAGTTCCGCGGCACGTATGATCCGGGCCGTCAGCAGGAACGCCGCCGCCCCGGCCGGCACACAGGCAGTCACGACGACGGCGCTGCCGCCGCCGGCCAGAGATCGCTTCAGCAACTCCACCACTGCCGCCATGACCAGGCAGCACAGCACGGAACGGCTGGCGCTTGCCAGCAGCCTTCTGCCGCCGATGCGCCCCAGCCGCCGTCGCAGCAAGGCCGCAAGGACCACCACATTGACGGAAAAGGTGATCGCGGGGGCGACTCCGAAAGCCCCCTCCCCCAGGAAGGGAACCCAGATCAGTGAGAACACGATGCCCATGTACAGCACCGCCAGGGCGCAGGAGACCTTCACGGGGGTCATCGCGTCCTTCAGCGAGTAGAAGGCCCGCAGGACGATCTGGTAGGTGCAGTAGGCCCACATGCCCAGCACGTACCTCCGGAGGATAAAGGCGGCGTTTACCGCGTCGGCGGCTGAGAAGTCCCCGTGGCGGTAGACCAGCTTCATAATCGGCTCGGCCAGGAGGAAAAGCCCCGTGCCGGTGGCCAGGCCTTCCATGAAGGCGATGCGCAATGCCCGGTTGAGGCTGTCGCGCAGTCCGGCGATGTTCCCGCGGCTGGCGTAGCGGCTCAGCAACGGGAACACCGCCACGCCCAGCGAGATCGCCAGCACGCCCATGGGGAACTGGTAAAGCCTCTGGGCGGCGGCGACGCGCACGACGACGCCTTCGCTCAACGGCCTGGACAACGTCGCCCCGAAGAGGTTCACGGTGGTCAGGGACTGTCGGGCGGCAAACAGCCACTGCACCAGGTAGTCAAACAGCGACGACAGTTGCAGGAAACCCATGCCCACGATCATCGGGCCCATCAGCTTCAGCATCCGCTTGACCCCCGGTTCGACGGGCCGGAGGCGCGGGCGGATGGACAGCCCGCTTCTTCGCAGCAGCCAGAGGACCCCCCCAAGCTGAAGCACCCCGGCCAGGGCGACGCTGGCGGCGATGACGGTGAGCTGCGCAGCCCGGTCGCCGCGCCAGTATGGCGCCACCAGCCAGGCGCCTGCTATCACGCAGACGTTCAGCACGATCGGGGCGGCGGCGGGGTAGGCGAAATGCCCGCGGCAGTTAAGCGCCGCCGAACCAAGCGCCAGCAGGCACACCGTCACCATGAACGGCAGCATGATGCTGGCCAGCGTCACCAGCAGCCGCCGATCGGGCCTGCCGCCCAGTGCCAGCTCCCAGGCAAGTAACCCCGCCTGGATCAGGATCATCAGCCCCAGCAGAAAGACCGCCAGCAGCCCCAGAGCGTTGGCCAACAGGCGGGAGGCCCGGTCGTGGGAGCTTGTCTCAGCCGTCTCGGTGAAGACCGGCACGAACGCCGCCGACAAGGCCCCCTCCCCGAAAAGCCGCCGGAAGAGGTTGGGGATGGCGAAGGCGAACTGAAACGCGTCGTTCTGCCACCTGGCCCCCAGCCAGACGATGGCCATCTCTCGCAGCATCCCCAGGACCCGCGAGAGCACCGTGATGCCGGCCACTACCTTGGCGGCGCCGAAAAAGTGCTCCCGCTCGCGATGTTCGTTATCGTCCACTGGAGGAATATCGGAAAAGCCTCGCCGTTTGCGATAATCTTGGCCTGAGCCAGCGGGCAACAGGATACGCCGCGGTGGACGTTCTGGCCAGACTCCTGCGCCAAGGGATGCGCTCGTGTCTTGGCAACCGAGCTCGCGAGCTGCCAGCGGGGGGAACAGGGAAGTGGAGCGGAGCCTGAAACTCGCGACCCGTAGCCCGGAGGACAGGTTGTTTCCTCTGGTTTCTGTTATCGGTCTTGCCCTTGATCGCGAAATCCCTCGAATCCCGTGATACCGTTGGCCTGTTCTTGCCATCGGATCACCACGACGCCATGGCGAGCCTATCCAACTGCGTCTTGACGCAAGCCCGGCCGGCTGTGACGATTGGGGAATGCGAATCTGTCATGTCATCACGCGGCTGATCCTGGGCGGGGCGCAGGAGAACACGATCCTGACCTGCGAGGGGCTGTCCGCCCGCGGCCACGAGGTGACCCTGATCACGGGTCCCGCGCTGGGGCCGGAGGGCGAACTGATGCGCCGCGCCGAAGGAGGGGGCTACCGGCTGGTCGTGCTGGATTCGCTGCGCCGCCAGGTCAACCTCTGGCGGGACGCGGTGGCGTATCGCGATCTTGTCTCCTGGCTGCGCCGGCTGCGGCCGCAGGTCATGCACTCGCATTCATCGAAGGCGGGCATCCTCGCCCGCAAGGCTGCCGCGAAGGTGGGGGGGATGAAGATCGTCCACACGATCCACGGCCTGCCGTTTCATCCCTACCTGCCGCCTTGGCGGAACTGGCTTTACGTCACGTTGGAGCGCAAGGCCGCGCTGCGGAGCCATGCAATCATCTCCGTCGCCGACGCCATGACCTCCTCGGCCCTGGCCGCCGGCGTCGGGTGGCCGGAACAGTACACCACCATCTACAGCGGCATTGATGTCGATGCCTTCCTTTCGGAAGACCGCCAAGCCCACAGCTTCCGCGCGGAGCTTGGAGTGCCTCCTGATGCGATTCTTGTGACGCAGGTCTCGCGGCTGGCGGAGATGAAGGGGCATGAGTTCATCCTGGAGGCAGCCGCGGGGATCATTGACGAGAGAGTCCGTTTCTGCCTTGTCGGCGACGGGCGGCTGCGGGGGTGGATAGAAGCGGAAATCGCCCGGCGGGGCCTCCAGAGGCGCTTTTATCTGCCCGGCCTGCTGCCCCCGGACCGCATCCCCGCCGTAATGCACGCCACGGACATCCTGGTGCACTGCTCGCTGCACGAGGGCCTGGCCAGGGCGCTGCCGCAGGCGATGCTTGCCGGTCGGCCCGTGATCAGCTTCGACGTCGACGGCGCCCGGGAGGTCGTCGACAGCAACACCGGCATCCTGATTCCCCCGGGGGACGTCGGCGGGCTGAAGCAGGCCATCGAAGTCCTTGCGTCGTCCCCCCCGTTTAGGCGAAGGCTCGGATCGATGGGGCGGGAAAGGTGCCGCCAGATGTTCGACCACAAGCGAATGGTCGATCGCATCGAGCAGCTCTACAGAGGGCTGTTGGGGACTTGACGCCGCGCCGACAGGATTCGCCGTGCAACCCACGCTGACGCCAGCGAGACGAACACCGCCGCCGTGGCAAGGCTGATCGCGAGCGACAGCCGCCAACTGAGCGGCTGAAATGTCACCTGCACGTTGTGCGCCCCAGCCGGGATGGCCAGGCCCAGCATCGCCAGGTTGGTCCGGTAGACGGGGGCGGGCTTGCCGTCGATCGTCGCCCGCCAGCCGCCGTGCCAAACCTCGCTGACCACGAGGAACCGCTCACGATCGCTGGAGGTGGAGATCCTCAGATCGCCGGGCGCGAAGGCATCCACGCGAACCCGGTCTTCGGGCGAGGCCGACGATTGGGGCAGCCGTCCTGAGGCGGCGCAGACCACCGTCTGGCGGCGCAGGTCGCTGCCCCGCACGTGCTCGATGACCTCGTCATCGTCGTCCCCGCTTGCCACAAGCTCCCCTGCCCAGAAGGCGCGTTCGACGTATCGGGCATTCCGGTAGAGCCACAGGTCGGCCCGTTGGGCGCCGCTGTAGAGGACGAACAGCGGCTGGTTCCTGAACACGGTCACCTGCTCAAAATGGCCGTCTGGGAATTCCAACGGCACCGGGGCGATGAGGTACTTGACGTTCAACGCGTCCATCAGGTCGCCGCGGACGTTCAGCCGGTAGGCCCCCGGGCCCGGCGAGACGTTGACCAGATCGTACCAGGCCCGTGCGATGGTCCGCCGGATTTCGCCCCGATGCAGCAGATCGAAATACAGGCTGTACAGGCGGTAGTTGAACGAGTCGTTGCCGTTGATCAGTTGCAGGCCCATCGGCGCCGCCCAGCCGTAGCTGACCGTGGGTCGGCCCACAGTGGCCAGGCGGTACAGGCCCTTGTCCTCGGCCAGGAATCGGCAGTAGCCCGTGTCCGGCACCGCCTGCTCGTGGCTGGCCATGGTCACGTAGCGCCGGGCATAATGCACGCCCTCGATGGTCATGAGCGCCACCAGGGCGATCGCGATGCCTGTCGCCCATGATCGGCGCGCGGGCTTCCTGCCCAGACGGGCGGTCAACTCCTCCAGGCCGATGCCCGCCAAGGCGATACCGAAAAACGCCGTCATGAACAGGAACCGCGACGGGATGCGAAAGAGCTTGAACCCCGGCAGGTGGTCATAGAGAAACCGCAGGACCGGCGTGTTCATCGAAAGCAGAAGCGAGGCGGCAAAGCCGCAGATGAGGTACCACGCGGGATGCCTCCGCCTGCCCAGCACCGCCCCCACGCCCGCCAGCGCCAGCGGGATCAGGCCGAAATACGCCGCATCCTCCCAGAGTTCCTCCCCTTGGTATGAGTGGTCCAGGGGGCTGCCCAGCGCTTCGGGATGAAGGAAGGTCAGGAAATGCCGCGGCTCAATGGCGTGGTTTCCGACGAAGAACTCGTAGGCCATGCGGCTCCGGGAGACCAGGTCCGCCTCGGAGGCAAGCGGCAGCAGCAGATACGCCGCCCCACCCAGCGCCAGCAGGCCGCCAAGAGCCAGAAAGCCCAAGGACCGCGAGGCAATTGCCCATTCCCTCCCGCGAACCCAGCCGACCAACTTGACCGCCAGGTACGCCAGGAGAAATAGGACCGAGTAGTAGAACAGTTGCAGGTGGCCGCAGTGAAGGCACATCACCCCCGCCAGCGCCACCAGCAACGACGTTCCCAGTCCCGGGCGCTTCACCAGGTGGAACACCGAGGCAAATAAGAGGGGAAACCAGATCATGGTCGGGGTGTTGGGCAGCCAACCGGCGTAGATGGCGATGATGAGCTTGAAGCTGAATAACCCCGCCGTCGCCATGAGCACCCGCGGCCAGAAGGACAAGCCCAGGGCCGCACCGAGCGCGTAGAATGCCAGCGCGGCGCCCAGGAATTGGATCCAGAACGTCGGCCCCGCCGCCGCCAGGGGAGGCAGGAAACAGAACAGAAAGTGCGGCGGATACGTGAACTGGGACTGAGGGCTTATGAGTCCGGCGTACCCGGAGAACTGATCGCTCCGCCAGAACGGGATGCCGCGACCTTGGCGGAGGGAGTCGTAGAGGACCTGCTTGGTGGAGATGTGCTCGGAGATGAAGTCCGAATGCGCCGAGTACGGCGTCTTGCCGGGCTGCCAGAGCTGGCCGTAGCCGATCAAGGCCAGCAGCAGGATAAGCCACAGTGAAATGCAGAATTCGCGCCCCGGGCGGGCTTCCCGGCGTGCGTCGACTCGTGCGCCTGCTCTTCCCATTTGAATCGTTTCCGGTACCGCCCCATGCCCTCCGTGCGTGCTCCGCCGAAGCCCGCCTCCGGCGAGTGAAGGGCGAAGGAAACCGTGCCTGGATCGCCTGCCGCCAATCTACATGCAGGACCAGACGCCGCAAAGAGGTTTCCGGGCAGCCAAGGCAGATCGTCACACGTATGTGCGCGTGCAAGGGTGCGGCAAGGTGAAGCGGCGCTGCGGCTTGCCCCGGCCTGTCCGGCGTAGCCGAAGGCGGGAACCACGATGAGCTCAAGCACAAACTCGTGGTTGCGCCGCTTTGCTCCGCCAACCGCGCCACCCCCCGGTGCGTGCCAGGTTGAGGCGCCCGGCGACAACGGCGGAAAAGGCCTTGACCGAATGTCGGTTGGCGGTAATATCAGTTCGTGCCAGGATTTTGGCGGGCGTAGCTCAGTGGTAGAGCTCCACGTTGCCAACGTGGTTGTCGTGGGTTCAAGTCCCATCGCCCGCTTTTGTTATAGGATGTCGGCGCGGAGGGTTGCGCCTTCGCGGCGGCGCGGATGTTCCCCGGTGTCCAAGGAAGGCGGGCATTGAGCAGGTCGGTCAGGCTGGGATGGTTGGTCCTGCTGCCTGTGCTGGCGGCGGCGGCCGTTGGCTGCAACCAGTCATCCGTATCGACCTCGGGGGCCAAGGTCTCGGTGCCACAGCCCGTCAGCCTGACGCTCCCCAAGCGAATCGGGATACATCCGTTCACCGGCATACGAGTGTTTGACGAGTCCGGGGGGATCAAGGGCGTGGACGTCCGCATCCAGGCCTTCGACGCCTCCGGTGACAGCACCAAGGCCTTCGGGGACTTCCGCTTCGAGCTTTACGCATTTCGACCCAACAGCCTTGACCCCCGCGGCCTGCGGCTGGAAACCTGGGAGGTTTCCGTCGCCGATCCAAAGGTCAATGCCCTGCACTGGGACAGCATCACGCGGGCGTACAAGTTCAAGCTCCAGTGGGAGCAGCCGATCCCCGTGGGGCAGCATTACGTCCTGGCGGCGGTGTTCTCCAGCGCCTTCACCGAGCGGCTGATGGAGCAGCGGGTCTTCGTGGCCGGACAATAGGCCTTGCCTTCCTGCCTGATTTCTCCCCTCCGGGAGGATGCGGGGGCATGCCGTAAGAGGAGGACGATTCGTGATGACTCGCCTGATCGTAGCGGTGGCGCTGGCGGCAGTGCTTCTTGCCCCGACGGGGTGCAACAAGTTCACGCGCCAGAGGTATGAGACCATCTACGTGGGCCAGCCGGTGTCGCAGGTGGAGGAGTTCCTTGGAAAGCCCGATTACCGCAGCGAAGGGGACCTGATTTACGTCAACCGAAGGCCCTACTACCGGGCCGTGATCCACACCAAGGACGGCAAGGTCTCCGGCAAGCACTGGTCGGTCGAGAAGTCCCAGCAGCCCTGCGGGTGCAAATAGGCGCTAGGCATCCTGGGCGCCGCACGGTGACAATCGTCCAAATCCCGAATGCCAAGCTCCAGGCAAGTCCCAATGACCCAAGACTCAAATAGCGATCTGTCCTTCGCCCCGGAGTATTGTGATTTGGGATGTTGGACCTTGTTTGGTCATTGGTGCTTGGAGCTTGGGACCTTCCGCCTGCAACCGCTGCACGAACACGGAAGTCGAGCGCTTACTGGTCCGATTCGTCATTGGGCGGCGAGGTCTCTACCGAGTCGGTGGTCGGCTGGGTTTCGGGTTCGGCGGCGACTTGAGTAGCCGGCGCGGTGGCCGCCGCGGGTGTGGCCGCCGGCACTTTAAGGTTGACGGTAATCACCAGGGGTCTGAGTTCCTCCACCGGCTGAGAGGTCGGCTCTCCAACGCCGCTGCGAGGAGCTTCCGCGAGGGCCTCTCTTTCCGCCGTAAAGCCGAGCTTGGGCGCCAATCGAGACATTTTGTCGGAGGCCCCGGCGGGAAGGGCGTGCGTCTGCGCCTCGGCGAGTTCCTTGCCTTCCACCGCCTTCACCTCGCCCGCGCGGGTGCATGGCTGGGACAATTGCCTGGGCGGAGGCGCGAGGTAGTATCCGGCCTGGTGCAACTGGGCCTGCTCCTGCGAAGGCACCTGCTTCGCCCGGATGGCCCGAAGCTCGTTCTGGAGCTGCTCCATCTGCCGCGATGGGACCAACGCGACGATGCGCAGCTGATTTGCCTGGGGTTCTGCGGGAACGGATTGGGCCAATCCCCCCACCTCCTGCATCACGGTCCCTGCTGCTAACCGGTGGGTTCCCTCGACCGCGGGTACAAGCTGGGCGGCGTTAGTGATTGCATTGCCGGCCAACAGGCTTTCCACCTCGCGCTGTGCGGCTGGGAGGTCATCGGTGTAAATGACGACGTTCTCGGCCCCCGACCAGTCATGGGCCTCGACGTCCAAGGTTTTAGCGCCCAGGCCGCTGGCCGGCTCGATGGCGGGCGCCGCAGGGACGCGGGCCAGGGCGATCTCCGCCTTGTCCGTTCCCCCTGCGTCTTTCGTCCGCGCGGCTGCGAAAAGCCCTTCTGTGGGTTTCTCCGGCCCGGGGGCCTTCTTGGCGCTCGCAGCCGCGCCGCGCTCGGGCACGGGCAGCGCCTCGCCCGTCGGCTTTGCCGAGGGGTATTCATAATCTTTCCGCGGCCCCTGGGCCGTCTTTACCGGGCCGCCGTTCCTGGCCAGTTCCTTCTGGAACGTCTGGACGGTGGTGAGTCTGAACGTCACGAATATGCCTGCTCCGGCGACGATCAGGACCGCCGCAGCAGTGGCCAACCAGGACCAACTGATGAAGCGCCTCCGCGTTGCGGGGTGAACCTGGCCGATAAGGCGCATCCGCTCGGCGCGGTCCAGCAGGCGGGCGGCGAAGTCTTCCCCGGCATGTTGCCGTGGAAGCTTGCGGAGCAGCTCCCGCGTGTGGCGCAGCGCCGCCAGTTCCGCCGCCAGGGCCGGGTCCTGCGACAGCGCCTGCTCCACCCGGCGGACCTGATCGCCCTTCAGCTCGCCGTCCAGGTACGCCGA
>Ga0315291_10012629_pt1 | contig 10250 bp, 9 predicted proteins | sample YL17G12_20_MG_FD_203070 | JGI IMG/M metagenome (GOLD analysis project Ga0315291, IMG submission 203070) | Sediment microbial communities from Yellowstone Lake, YNP, Wyoming, USA - YL17G12_20 | ecosystem: Environmental > Aquatic > Freshwater > Lake > Sediment | place: USA: Wyoming | collected...
TGAAGATGTTGTCATTTCCTGTATCAGTGATGTCAAAGATCACAAAGCTATAAGAGCTTAATGGATTTCCATCAATGATTGGGTTCTCAATATCATTAGTATGTAAGTTATCAAAAGCTGGGTTAAGAACAAACTTAACATTAGCTAAGAAAGGAATCACATAACTAGTGAAAGCAAATCCAAAATTCAAGTCCATACCTTGACCAGTGATAGCACCAATACCGCCACCACCATTTTTACCATCACCCATGTTGATCACAAGTCCAGTATTAACAGCTTCACGCTTAATTGCTTCATTCACTAATCTCATTCCACCCATACCTGTTTGAACAATTAATTGTCTCTTAGGATCTGGACCTTGGAATTCAACACGACCTGCATAAAAGTTATACAATTCAGCACGGAATAACTCTAAAGAGAAATTAGCCTTGTTGTATACACGCTTGTATGAGTTATCTAATTGCTTCCATAAACCTACTGATAAACGCATGTCATCTGGACCATCTTGCTTAATACGTCCACCATGACCCCACATTAGGTAAGTCTCGATGTCAGTAGCAATCTTAGTTAAGTGAGCAGCTTCCATAGTAGTTAAGAAAGTACGGGTTAAAGTACCATTACCTACAGCACGCTTAAGATAATCTTTACCCATTTTACTTGCTACATCTTCAATCTTGCTGATAGCAGGATCTAATTGAGTATCAAAGTTTCTCCAGATTTCAGTTACAGGAACTGTACCATCTGCAGCCATTCCACCTTTGATCATCAAGTCAGCACGAGATGAGATAGAATAGTGTACGTGAGCTTCTGCACCACCTACGAAGTTATAGAACTCACGGAAGCCAGAGCGGGTAGAGATGTCTGAGAATCTCTCACCATATTCTCCACGGGCTGAACCTTTACGGAACAACTTAGTTTGAGAAGTTAAATACTTGTTCTCAAGGAACTTATAGTTATCATTGTTTACTAACTGTACAGTGTAGATAAAACCATCACCCATAGGTAGGATATCATCTGCAGTAATGTACATCTCACAACCATTATACTTATCATAAGTGATAATATCACCATGACCAAACTCACGCTTGTTGATCTTGATTTTGAAAGGAGTACCATCCACACCTTTGTTGATGTTTCCTGGTTCAATATCTTCTACAATGTATGGTAAGTCTTGACTAACTGGAGTTTGCCATTTGTACTCACCACGAGCATTTTCTACCATGATGATATTCTTACCACCAAAAGAAGATAATTGGTAAAGAGGCATTTCAACTTTCTGAGCCATAGCCCAGATGTCTACCGGACCTAAGTCCATAGGTTCTGCATCTTTTAACATGTTTACTAAGTGATATGAGTCTAGGTGAGAACTAGCTTGGTAGTTCGTATCACGCAGGAATATACCATTGTTTAATACTGGAGTTGCCATTTTGTGTTTTTGTTTTTAGTTTATAATTTAATTTATTTATTTTTTGTTGTTATCTTTTAAAGAAGCTACCTGTAGGTCTTTGTAAACCTGGGGTGCTTGATTTTTTTCTACTAGCATTATCATCTTCTTGTTGAGAGTTAGATGTAATTTTATTGCTTTGTTCTGTTTTTAAAGTTCTTACTGTTTTTTCAACAGCTTCTTTACTTCCTATTGCTCTAACCTTACTCTTGTAAGCTTCTGGATCAGCAAGTAACCAAAGTGCTTCAGTTATTAAAGCATGATTAGGTTCTACATACTGATACTTCTCTAACAAGTGACCAAGCAAGTTGGTTGATTTTCCAGATACAGATGGATAATTAGCTTGAGTTAATCCTGAGAACAATAAGTTCTGAGTTTTCTTATCAAGTTTAAGTCCATTAATCTCACCTGGTTCTAGAGTTTTATATACATTATCTGTGTATACTGCAGCTTGTTGTTGTTGTTGCTTGCGCTTGCCTTCTTGTTGTTGCAATTGTCTTGCTACAATCTGCTCCTGCATAGCATCTAATTTTGGTTTGAATTTGTTAGCTTTATTCTCTAACTCATTGCGGTCTTTCCAACCTTCAATCTCTTCTTCTATATCTTCAGCTGTACCAAATTGAGTAGCATGTAAATAGCTTCTAACAATTTGTTCTTGATTCTCTTCAGTTGTTGTATCTAACTGGCGAATTTCTTCTACTGCAGCTAAGGATCTGAATAAGCTCTTTAGGTCATTACCACCATTAGCAACATAATGAGCTGCTACTTGTAGTTCTTCAGGAAGATTCTCATAGAATTCAACTGAAGCTTCTTGACCAAACTTCTGTTTTTTAGCAGCTTCATTTGAGTCAAATAGTTCTTCCCAATCTTTAAGAGTATACTTACTTACATCTTCCTCACCTTCAAAAGGAGTAATATATCCTTTCTCAATAAGCTTAGTTCCAAGTTCTACTAAGTTGGTTGGTCTCCCCCCTTTTTTAGTAGTCTCTTCAACATCTTGGTTATCTTGGTTTTCAGACAAAAGATTGTCCAGGGTTTTTCCTGCTTCTTCTGAACTGATCTGAGGCGGAGTAGCTGAGTCAGAATTTCCATCTGCTTTCTCTCCTGAGGAGTTAGTTTTATCATCAGGCTTATCAAGGAACGTGAGATCTGTTTTAGAAGCTCTAGAAAACATACCTGGTTTCTTATCTTCTTTTTCAGGCACCATGATGTTCTCTGCACCCGGTGTACCTAGCAATTCATCAAGACTGATGTCTTGTTGATTTACTGTTGTTGTTTCATTATTATTCATATCTGTTGGTTTATTTAATTTATTGTAACAAATTTAACTAATTAAACTTTATACATTTGAAATAATCTATGAGCCCTATATTAAAATATTGCAATATATAGCTATAGACTATTTCTTCTTCTTTGCAGGAGGCTTTTTAGCATCAAATTTATTCTTATTTTCTCGGGCAATAGCCACATCCATCTCTTTCATCTTCATTTGAGCTTGCATTTTCTCTCTTTCTATTTGTGCTTTCTCCCTATCATTAGTCATTCTGTTAGTCTCTTTGCTATTCTGTAGATTCATTGTATCCTGAAATTGCTCAGACTTTTGTATCTGCCCTAGAGCATCAAGATAATCAGACTGTTGATTAGCATTGATATCTTGCATAGCACCGTATCCTGCAGACTTAATCTCAGCAATAAGAATATCTTTTCTTCTATCCTTCTCTTTCTCTTGCATATCATGATCAAGTTGCATTTGCTTTTCTTGAAGTCTAGTTTGCATTTCTTGATCTTGCATTTCTTGTTGATGTTGCTGATCTTCTTGACGTATAGCATTAGCTTTCTTATCAATACCTTTAAGAGAATTTGTAAGTTCTCCCATAGATTCTGCTTGCATAATAGTTCCTAGATCATAAATGGTAGCACCGGCTGTGTTGTTTGTTACAGCAAGATTTTTCATCTGTTCTAAGATAGCTCTTTGATTAGCTTTTGTTGTAGCAAAAATATTAAGGTCTCTTAATAGGAGATCATTACCATTCATCTCAAAATTTACTTTCTCATCTTCAGATGTCATGTATTGCAATCTGATTGAAGGCTTATTTGATTGATAGTATTGTGCTAAGTCTGTTCTCATCTGATGCACCCTTGGCATTAAGTAATCTGAGTGTTGAATAAAATAAGGCTCTGTTTGGGCATAAGAACCCGCCACAGCTTGTTCTACTCCCTTAGCTGTATCTGTTTGACCTATTTGTTGTCCAAGACGCTGTGGTGTAACTCCTACAACTTCAAAACATTGTTGCTTGAAATAGTTGGCCATCTGGATTCTGGACATCATGCGGTTGGTTTGTTCAAGATTCATAACCTGGAAATGGTTCTGAGAGATTGAGTTTTCTGTATTAGAGATTGATGTATCCAAAGGTAAGATCTGGAAGTTCTTCATTGCCACATAAGCTTTGGCAAAGTTGTTCTTACCCCAGTCTTCTCCTAATGAGCGCTTAGGTAAGGCATTCTGATCTAACATGATTACAGTACCTAATTCATCTATAAGGATATCTGCAATTTGGTTATTCACAATATTGTATCCAATCTGGAAAGGCTTCATTAAGTCAACCATAGAAGTTGATCTTGTATTTCTATCATTAAATACAGCACCCTCTACAGGTAATTTACATCCATAGAGTGTGGCATCTCCTTTGAATTGACACTTAAGTGGGCCCATTTTATTCTGATCAATACCTAAGTATATAGGATTAACTCCACCAGGATTATTCATACCCCAGAAACTAGGATGATTAGGTCCAATCTTTACTCCACCCCAAGTTTGGTTAATCCAAATCCAATCAAGATGTTCACCAAAAACTAAATTATCTTTGGATTTATTTCTAATCAAAGTTGTATCATATATTGGCTTATCAGTAATAATATAATCTTCACCAACTATATCGGTAACTACTTCACCGCTATCACTAATCTTGGTTAAGTGACCTATCTTTCTTTGAGACTTCCAGTATGCTGTAGTACATCTAAGCAAAAAGGCTGCTCCCATAGGCGCGTAGTCTTCACTTTCAGCCATAATCCAATTGATGATATCTCCACCATTATACACAAAGTTATCATACATAGATGTAAACTGTCTGTAGGCTAGAGATGGCATGTTAGTATTCCACTCATGAGACTTGGTAGCATCATAATAACTACCATCATTTTGATATCCCTGTAAAGGATAACCGGCAGATCTCACAGGATAGATAGCTTCAATAGACTCCAATTGAGCTTGAGTCATCGCGTATCCATACTTATCAATAACATCAGCTACTGTTAACATCTCTACGCGTCCTACCCAATTTCCTTGAGAGATATATCTTGCTTCAGGAGACTTGTGATAAAAAGTAGTTACAGGATTCCATAACTCAATATCATAATCATCTTCCATCATCTTAAAGTGCCAGAATTCTCTATCAGTAATAAGCATATCACGGAAACCTCTTTCCTCTAGCTCATCCATCTTAAATCTTTCTTCATCAATCTTTGTTTGATGCATAGCCCATTGTTCACACATGCTGCGATAATCTTTATCAAAGAAGGCTTGTATTTCAGGAAGACTCTTAAGATTTTCTGGAGAAAGTTGTTGTTGCATTTGTTGCTGAACTTCTGGATCATTTTGATCAAGACCTTGTTCAAGCATTTTAGCCATAAGCTTTTGTTCTGCTTGTTGTAACAACACACCTTCAACTTGAGATCTTTTTTGTTCTAGCTGCTCATTATATGAGTATTCATCCTTTGCTTGGAAAGTAATTTTAGTGTTTCTTTTGGAAAACTCAGCTGTGAGAACATTGATAATATTTGGAATGATTGGATAGAACTTTAATTCTAGCACACTAGGATCTTCTTTAGTAAGAGTATCTACAAGATCTCTCATTTCATTATCCTCTTCAATAACATAATCATTTCTATCAATTACACCCTTGGCCAGTTTGTAATTTTTCATAAGTCTTCTTGCATTTCTGCGAAGTTGCTTAATACCATTCCACTCAAGCCAATCTAGATTCCAGGCTGACCATTCAGGATCTTTATCTTTTTTTGGTAAAAACTGTAAAGGTTGGGTAATTGAACCCATCCTGTTGTACTCAGCTTTTTTGCCCGATTTGAGCTGCATTGCATTTAATACTTGCATATTATCTTATGTTTTTAAAAGGATTTCTGGGAGGTTTAGCACCACTCATAGATCCGTTACCCCCTCCAATATGTCTGAAGGGACTGTTAGTAAATTTATATAAATTTTCTGATTTGGACAATTGTTTTTTATCAGTAGTATCTAACCTCTTTCTGATACCCCTATTTGCTTCCTGAACTTTAGCAAAAGCAATAAGAGCTCCAAGAGCAATTAACCTATCCACATTGAGTCCATCTCTGTATTGTTGCATCTCAACCATGGCCATTTTATCTGGTATTCTTTCAATACCATATATTACTTTAACCACCTTACCATCTTCTGTAGTTACTTCTTCTAATACCTCTTTACAGAAATCAATTAAGTAGGGTAAAATATGAGCCCGGAATATAGTGCCTGTGTTTCTCCAACCATACTCCTGGTGATGACTTTGGACATTCTCAATATCTTTCCTGAAAGTAATCTGATTCTTAGGGACTAGATACTTCTGCTTTCTTTGTTTGATCATATGTGTTATAAATCCGGGAACATTGCTCTCCACAATTGTCCATGCATTATACCACTCAATCATATTCTCCAATCTCTTGTGAGTTTCATTGATATCATCAAAGCGGCCACACCAGTGACAAACAATCTTATCTTGTTCTATGTAGGTTTTTACATCTTCACCATCTTGTCTTGTAACTTCAATAGGTATCTTGTAAATATAAATAGAGCATAATGATTCAGATGTTGTAGTCTTACCTTGAGAAACCGGGTCAATAGATGCATAGTAGGTGCCCCATTCTGCATTTGGATCAGGCTTTTCATTCATTACAATAACACCAGTTTTATCTTCAGAGTTCTTTTCTACAGGAAACTTACTTATAGGAATCTTCTTACTCTTCTCAATAATCCATACACCTTGTGCATTTCTAGAGAGATCAATGTATTCTGTAGCATATTCTTTATCTTCAATTCTTCTCTTCTGCGCGGCAACTAAGTGAGCTGGGAATAGTGATACAGTTCTTGTTGCAAAAGCTTCTTCAATATTGCGCGGGTGCTGAGATACTTCTAGCTGATAATCCTCAGGACTCATGTCCTTTTTAATTTTAGCAAAGTATTCATCAAGCATTGCTAAAGACTTCTCTACTTCTGAATTTCCAAACTTATCTACACATGGAGGCATAGACCATTGTTCTGGAATAAACAATCCTGTCCTACCTACAGTACCTCTGTCATCAAGAAGATTTGATTCTACATAGAATATCTCATTAGCTTCCGGTGTCTGGATCATTTTTCTTAAAGGTTCACATTGCTGTAAATCACCCACAGATCCTGCAGCAATGAAAGTACCAGTAGTAATCATACCGGATTTTAAGGCAGGCTTCATGTAACCATAAGTGGACATCATATCTGGAGCAACACCTGCTTCTTCATGAAAGAAGTAAGTACAAGGTCCACCTACACCGGCTGTAGGATCTTGTTCAAAAGATGTTCCTTTGAGTACACCTTTTAAACCCTTTAATGTTTTTCTATTTGTACCTGGAATAGTTACCTCAATCTGTTGTTGCCAGTCAAGAACTTTACCAGGATTCATAGGTCTGTACCAGGCTGTATTCTCATCTAAGAAGTTTCTATATTCTGCTAAGAATCTCCAGGTATCTTGAACATAAGTTTTAAGACTACCTCCCATCTTTAAGATAGGTGTTTCTTCAAACCAGATCTGGTTAATCATTTTAGCTGCATGAAAATATGAAGAGGCAATCTGCCGTTTCTTAAGAACAGCGGCATGCTTGTAAAACAACTCAGCCAGGATCTCATAAAGAGCTAAATGGTATTGAGCATCCCTGATATCCGGGAAAGCAAACTTTCTTATTTCTTTGTTATTGATAGGTAGGAAATTGAGCCACATGTAATACTCTCTTGTAAGGTACCAGGTCTTTCCTTTATTTTTAAAGATCACACCTTTTCTACATCTAATAGCTTGCTCATCCCAATAAGTAATATAATCTTTACTCTTTTTGGGCGCAGGTGTATAATAACCTATTGCATTATACTTAGTAGCTTCCTCATTGAATATAAAGGATGTTTCATCAAAATCATACTTGCCCGGTTCTTTAAACACAGATAGAATATAATTTCTAAAGTCTACCCTAGTTTCAAAAGTACTAGTAGTCCAAACACCATTATCCCATGTAGGAATATCTGTATAGAAGAAACTGTTCATTTATTTAGAGCTACAAACTCATTTATTTTTTTGATATCACCTTCATGAGATACAATAAGTTCTTCCAATGTTTTTTGAGATTTACTTCTCAAAAGATCTTTACTAATCAATTTACCATTAAAGTAATCATTCATTTGCTCTCTCTTGAAAGCTGACCATGATTGTGTAAAAGGGTTATAATGAAATAACCAGTTGTGTAATTCTTCCATGTTATTGATCATATGCTAATTCGCCTCCACCGCGAGTTCTAGTTTGTTGTTCATCTTGTAAATCTTTATAAACTCCCTTGTAAGATTGCCTTACTGCATCAAAGTCTTTTGCTATTCTAAGTAAAGCTGTGGCACTACCATCTCTACCAAAGGTTGGTTTAGTAATACTCATTACTTCAGCCATGTTATCAAGGGCAATCTTAATACCATTGTAGGCCCGGCTAGTAGGAGTTTCATTCATCTCCTTGCAGCGCTTTAATCCTTCTTCAATAAGCTCATCTTCACAGAAGAATTCAGCTTTAATATCGCGTAGTATAAACTCTTGCTTATCTTCTACTGGCATATTAAAATAGGGATTAAGATCTTCATTAGGGCAAGTCATATAAAATAGGTATTCATAAATTGATATATGTTGCTCAGGGTAAGCATCCATTATATCTTTAAGGAATCCTAAAGTATAACAATGTTCTGTAGGAATAATCTTCCCATTTTGTAAATCAAATAGCTTTATCATCTTTGTTGGTTTTAACTTCTTCACAGAAGAGTTTCTTTGGTTCAGAGAAATCTAATAGTACCCACTGAGCACTCATAAGGCATTTGCCATCTTTATCTTTTTCTACACATACCGGCTTTTGATTCTCAAAAAAGGCCTTGTGTTGATATTCATCTTCACTCATGTTATTTTCGGGCATAATAAAATCTTTTATAAAATATCCATGCTTCAAGAAGATCTTTAATATTAATATCACCAATGAAAGAATCCATACCATCTATGTCTATACTACACTCTTTCTCAGAAGGATCATCACAATCTTTAGGATACCAAGGTCTTACTCCGGCTAATCTAGATAAATCCAAATACATTTTACCAGGCATTTCTGGAATCTTCATACCTTCAATCTCTAGATTTTTTAAGGCATTATCTACAAGAGTAATGTCAATAGCTACTAAATCTGGAAAATCTTCACATAACCAGGTTAGTCCTTTTATCTTTGGGAATCCGTTCATCTTTTTCTAAATTTAATATGAATACCAACAAATAGTATAGTAATGTAGACATCACTATAATCTGTCCATGGAAAGCCTATCCCAACACATAGGCCGGGAAAGGTTGTAAAGGTTACCTTAGGTAGTTTCATTTTGGATTATCTTTAATATAATTAATCATAGCAATTACTTCACTCTTTAAGTAAGGAACCTCATAAGGAACTACATCTTCCACAATAGCTTCTCCATGAGAATCTCTCTTTAGAATAGGGTATCCAAACTTATCAACACCTTCTTTTTCAAATACAATATGATGTAAAATAAGTTTACCTGGTTTATATTGAGGATTATGTTTAAGCATAATATACATGTAAGTACTTAATTGTAAAGCATAATGGTTAAGATTGCAATCATCCAAATGAGCTACCGGACCAAGCATCTTATCAACTATTCCTTCCCAGTTTGTGAAACCTTCCTTCTTAATTTCTTTGTTAGTTTTGTAGTCATAAACATCAATTATATTCTTAACTACCTCAACTCTATCTGATTGGCCACATAACCCAACTGATTTCAAATATACAAAATGTTCTGGATATATCCCTTCAGAGAGTTTTTGTACAGGAGCTATTTTAAGTTCACCATCATAAATAGGTTTAATGATAGGAATCTTTACACCAGATCTAACAATAGTTTCTATACCTAAAAGATCAGACTCTCTTTGATTGTGGTATTTTGTTCCTTCATTATTTGCTCTATCTCCTTCACCGGCCCAGATCTTTTGAATATCTTCTGGAGGAATACCAAACCATTTAGATCTTTTATTCTTAGAAGATTTTATAGACTGTGCTACAGGATCAAACTTTGGTTTGAACATAGCTACAAAGGTTGTTACACCTAGCCATTTGATATCATCTTTAGGATCTTGACTCTGATAAGAGTGACCCTTCTCTTTGAATGTTACTGCCATTTTGTATTGGTTTTTGAGTTGATATTGTTTCTATAAGTGTTTCTGCAAAGGTTAAATCTTCTCCTGCTGGAGAGTCTATCATATCCTTAATTCTTTTTTGCTCTTCTAAAGTTATTTTACTTCTATTAAATAAATCAGAAAGCCTTGATTTAAGTTCGCTTTTTTTAGGACAAGAATCACCCCATATAAGCTGGCGCTCCATCTCTAAAGCTATTTGAGCTAGATGCTTCTTTTCTCTTTCTGCTATCCAAGTGTTCATGTTCATTTGT